>Ga0210406_10006375_pt1 | contig 12241 bp, 11 predicted proteins | sample IncBWC30MmetaG_FD_155454 | JGI IMG/M metagenome (GOLD analysis project Ga0210406, IMG submission 155454) | Forest soil microbial communities from Barre Woods Harvard Forest LTER site, Petersham, Massachusetts, United States - Inc-BW-C-30-M | ecosystem: Environmental > Terrestrial > Soil >...
CTCATGTTCTCACCATGAGAGCACAACCATCGAGACATCCTCCAACTATCGCGCGATGGTCTACGCCGATCTCGAAGGCCAACCGGCCCGTGCTATGCACCGCTCTGCCGGCGTCCCGAAGGCGGGAAAAGTCTTGGTTGAGAGTCGGGCTATGTTAGGCTAAACTGATACTATATTCTAGACTGGCGTCATCATAGGCCGGTGGGCCTTGAGCTTTGGAGGCAACTACCATGGCAGAGACATGTTGGGCTGAAGACTTTGCGACCCAGTGGGAAAAAATCGCAGGTAAGGCGTGGAAGGACGAGGCGTTCAAAAAACGGCTTGTAAGCAACCCTGCGGCGGTCCTCAAGGAAGAGGGTCTGGAACCACCGAAGGATACGCAAGTCAGAATTGTGGAAGATTCGCCCTCGGTCGTACATCTGACATTGCGCGCGAAGCCTGCCGTGGAGCTCTCTGAAGACGACTTGCTTCGAGTCGTCGGCGGCAAGGCGGTTGGCGGGAAGATCTGGGGCGGGACCCAAGTCCGCTTTTGAGGGTTCAGGCTTGGGCCAAGCCTGATCGCGGCTTGGCCCTTTCGTTGCAGTCGAGCTTATTTCTCGGGTCAAGTATTTTTTAACCGAATATTCGAGCATCAAGATAAAGACGCCGGCATGCGTGACGAGCTGTTACAGCGCTGGCGCGAGGTGCATTGCTTGCCTGGCTGAGGCAGCGGCTTATCCCGTTCCGGCGCGAGACGGATTGAGGGCACGAAGAGGTTGTCGCATTCGGGAGGTGGATCGGACATGAGCGGTTTGGATCTTGATTTTGAGAGATTGATCGCACCGATCGAGCCGGATGCGTTTTTCCGCGACACATGGGAAAAGCAGACTTTGCTCATCGCCCGAAACAAGCCGGATTATTATTCTGGACTTTTTTCGATGCGAGATGTCGCGTCCATGATTTATTCTACAAGACCCAGCTTTTCCGGGCTGCGTTCGGGCGAGACCGTGGGACACTGCGGCGGGCGAGCGCTAAGAGGCGTTTACGCTCACCAGGAGCAGTCCTTTTCCGACGGCGAGAACGATCTTTCTGCGCTGTCCAACGAGTATGCTCGAAGTAAAACCATCTTCGTACACGGCCTCGAGCAGCGCTGGCACCCTCTGGCGGAATTCTGTCGAGGCCTGGAAGGCACCCTCGGCCATCCCGTGAATGCAGCCATCTTTTTGACGCCCAAGGGCTCGCAAGGAGTCGAGGCTCATTTCGATTCTGTCGATACCTTTATCCTTCAAATCGAAGGGTCCAAGCACTGGCGGCTCTATGAGCCCAGAGTCCAATTGCCGCTCAAGGAGCTATATGAGGTCATTCCGGAAGATGAGCTGCCCGAACCCGTAGAGGAGGTTCACCTCAAGCCAGGGGATTTGATGTACCTGCCGCGCGGCTATATCCATAGAACGTTCACCTCCGATACCTCTTCTCTGCATGTGACGGTGGCCGTGGCCGTCCTGCGCTGGGCTGATCTGCTCGGCGCCGCGCTTGCGCGTCTGAGCAGTCGAGATGTGCGCTTTCGCCAAGCCGTACCTGTGGGTTCGTTGGCACGGGGCGAGGCAACGAGCGCAATGAAGGGCCAGTTTGACCAGCTCGCGCAGGAGCTCGCCCGAAGCTTGCGTGCCGAGGAAGCGTTCGATGCGCTCAGCGACAAGTTCATCAACGACATGCTGGTGTTGCCGGAGGGGCATTTCATTCCGCCCGAGGATATCGAGCGCATCGACCTCGCCACCATCCTGGCGAAGATCAAGGGAGCGATATGTCGGGTCGTTCGGGAAAAGGATTCCGTCAGCATTCAGTTCCCCGGCAATCGCACCAGAGGCCCGAGCCAGATTGCTCCGGCTTTGGAGTTCATAGCGGCTGCGGACCGGTTTCCCGTCCGCGCACTCCCCGGCAACCTCAGTGACAATGCCAAGGTGGTGCTCTGCAGGCGCCTGGTACGCGATGGCCTTTTGACGATCATCGACGAGCAGACGACGGCATCTGCTGCACGTCCGGCTCCTTCATTACGGCAGGCATCCTGAATACGAGGTTCCGAAACGGGAAGCAGCTTCGATTCTCTATTGCCGAACTACCCGGGGAGCCGCCCTTCTGCCCGTCAAATCGAAACTGCCTTCTTCCACCGCTGTGTTCCTGGGTCCTTCGCTGCCCGGATACGAGGCAAAAGAAATTCTAGCGGCGGATTACTATCCACCCGCCCGCAGGGGCGATGTCTATCGGATCGTCGCTTCAGGCATAAAAACCATTGTGCTGATCGACGGGGTTTTCCATAGCGCGCCATCGATCTGGCCGCGCGAGATCCTCGATGCGATCGCAGAGGGTATCCAGGTGCTCGGGGCGTCAAGCATGGGGGCATTGCGTGCCGCCGAATTGCATGAATTCGGCATGCTTGGGTACGGCACGATATTCGATTGGTACCGCAAGGGATTGATCGACGGGGATGACGAGGTGGCACTCTGGCATGGGCCGGAGGAAACCGATTTTTGTCCGCTGTCCGAGCCTCTGGTCAATATACGCGCCACGTTGAGCAAGGCGGTCGAGGATGATTGCATAACCGACGCGGAGGAGCAGGAGCTTCTGGATTATGCCAAGCAGACCTATTATCCGGAGCGGTCCTACGCTCATCTCCTCACGTCTGCGGTTGTGAAGAGCTGGCCGCAACAACGTCGCAGCGATCTCGAGCAATACGTTCTAACACAGTCGATAAATCTCAAGCAGCTCGATGCCATCGGCGTACTTCGCTATTGCGCCGAGCAACAGCGAGACAAAAATCTGGTCGTCGCCTGCGATGATTTGCGATCAAACCAGCGCAACTGGCAATTGGATCGGATTGTCCTGACCGGGTTCTGCGCTTCGAATGAAGTAGTGCCGGGCGAGAGGGTTCTGCGTGAAGCCGAAAAGGACCCCAGCCTCCTGAGCCGCATGTGGAAGGTATTGTCGACGCGCGCCTTTCTGTTGGACTGGGCTCAAAACAATAAGATCTCCCTGCCTGAGGAATTGCTTCGGGCTGCCATCGAGCGGTGGGGGAAGGACCGCGACATCGCGCCCGGAAGCAGCTGGTTGCAGGCAAATGGATTGACCGCGCTCTCGTGCCGGAGCTTGCTGGCTGAGCAATTCTTGATTCACTGGTTGATAGCGCATGCGGATTATTTCGGCGTCACGTGTAGATCAGAAACCACGGGGTACGCCCGCCTTCCCCGGAAAGAATCGAATCGCTGGGGTGAGCCGATCTCCTTCGCTGAAGTAAAGCACGTCGACAATGACATGCTGCTCAAATTGTCCAGCGGCTTTCTCGTGGACTGGGCACGGCAAAATGGAGTTTCCTGTCCCGTGGACGCGCTGAGCGATTTTGTCGCGCAACTGGGACGGGAGGGCACAGCGTCGGCCCCCGGTTGCCAGGTTGATCGCGCAGAGCTCGACCGGCGCGACGGCCTGGCGGAAATCGCCTTGACGGAATGGATGGTGGCCCGCGGCCCCGGTTATTTCGGTCTCGACTGGTCCTTCGAATATGCCTTGCTGCGGGAATTGCAGATTAGCGGAATGGCTGCGCGTCTGCTCGCCGGCGCCCCCGCAGAATGACCGCGCTGCACAAGGCATACCACCGGGGAACGCATCGCCTGCTGGCGCCGGAAGTCACTCTTGCCAACGTTCAAGCGCACCTGCCCGCTATCGGAGTCACGCGCTGCGCCGACGTTACCGGCTTGGACCGCATCGGCATTCCTGTCTACTGCGCGGTGCGACCGCGCGGCAAGACCATCCAGGTCACAAACGGCAAGGGATTGCGACACGTTGATGCGCGCGTGTCGGCTTTGATGGAAGCATTGGAAATCTTTCATGCAGAGGATTGCGCGCCGGAGCTGGTAAGATCAAGCCTCCGGTCGATGCGGGCGGATGGCCGGACCACGATCCCTCCGAAATTGTTGCCGCGCTACCGGCCTGACCGCTATTTCTCATCCGAGTTCATGATCGACTGGATTCGAGCGGATGAGCTGGTGACGGGACGCGAAGTATGGTTGCCGGCAAGCGCCGTTGTGTTTTTTTCCTTCCCCATGGTCTGTGACTCGGACTCCAACGGGTTGGCAAGCGGCAATGAGATCACCGAGGCTACTCTGCACGCGCTCTATGAAGTGATCGAGCGCGATGCCATCTCGCGCATCTGCGTCAATGGCCGTATTCGTCTCGATGGGGAGCACTGCAAATGCGTCGATCTGGCCACGGTCAAGGACGGGCCGGTGCGGGAGCTGATCGAGAGGCTTGCGCGCGCCGACATCAAATTAGTGCTGTTGCGGGTTGCCAGCTGCATTCCGGTCGACACGTTCTGGGCGGTTCTGCTCGATCAAAAGCCTTTCGGCAACTGCTCGACGGTCAACATCGGTTACGGCACCCATGTGAGCGCCGAAGTGGGCGCAGTCAGGGCGATTACGGAAGCAGCCCAAACAAGACTCACCTATATTCACGGGGCCCGCGAGGATTTACACCATGAGGCTTATCTTTCCGGTGAATCCCAATCGAGGCTGTTCGCATTGTTTGACCGACTTGAGGGCCGCCTCGACTGGAAGACTCTCCCCGACAGATGCTGGGACGACCTGCTGCAGGATTATCGTTACATTATTGCAGGCCTTACCGGGGCAGGTTACGAGAATGTTTTCCGCGTGGATCTGACCCGTCCGCCACTCGGTTTGCCAGTGGTAAAGGTCATTGTGCCGCGCCTGCAATATAACGAAAGACTCTTTTAGGCGTGCACCGTCTCGGTCCTTCCTTGTCGATCGTGGTGGGGATTCTTCAGGTCACTCGCACACAACCGTCACATGGGAGTGACCGTGAACTTCAGTGTGCGGTGACACTCGTTCAGCCGCTCCACGACATTCGCTTGCGATTCACCGACCGCCAGAATGAATCCGACATAAAAGCCAGTTTCAGGCAAACCCACGAGAATATCGCCCGGTCTCGAAATGATGATGACGTCGCGGATACCCTCGATCTGACGAGCCTGCTCAATCCCGTCAATGGCCTCCAGACGACCCCGCTGCGGGACAGGTATCATCATGACGCCCGACGGGGTCTGGTGCGTTTTTGGAAGCACGATCTGCTCTCCGAGCGAGGATCGCAGCGCGATGCCGAGGTAGTCCAGGCCAAGACCGTAGGAATGCAAGCGTCCGCACACGCCGCCGATTGCGCGTGCGCCTATTTCCAGCAAGACTGGTCCGTTCGGGGTCAATCGCAGCTCGGCATGGATTGGGCCGAGTCGCAGACCCAGCGCCGCAGCCCCTCTTGCGACCTCGGAAACGACAGCAGTGGCTGCACGCGCCGGCAGGCTGGTCGGACTGACGTAAATCGTCTCCTGGAATGTCGGCCCCACCAATGGGTCCGGCTTGTCGGAAATCCCCGCCAGAAGGAATTTGCCGTCGGCCAGGAAACCGTCGACCGCGACCTCCTCGCCGGGAAGGTAGGTTTCCAGGAGGAGAAAATCGTGCGCGGGGTCGTCCAGGTGGAAGGCCCGGTGGCGATCAGCCACCCGCCTGACAATCGGAAGCCGCTGCTCGAGTTGGCCTATATCGTCGATACGCAGTACACCTTCGCTCGCCAATCCGAACAGCGGTTTGAGCACGCAAGGGAAGCTCAAGCCCGTCCTGGTCAGCTCGGCGGCGTCTTCGGTGGTGCGCACAAGGGCAAATTCCGGCGTGGCAACGCCCGCGTCGCGAAACCGAGATCGCATCGCAAACTTGTTGCGAGCCGCGTATGCCGCATCGCGCGTATTGCCGGGCAGACCTAATGCCTTCTGCATCGAAGCGGTTGCAATCACCGCACGCTCGTCGAAAGTGACGACACCTGCGACCTGGTTGCGAGATGCATAATCGCTCAAGATGCGGACCAGCTCCGTTTCATCGAAAGGAGAGGCAGTGATCTGCTCGATCGTCCGCGTCAGTTGCGAAGGCAACTCCACTTCGAACACGATCGCAATGCGTTCATAGAGTTGTTGCGCTGCGCGCAGCACATCGCCCGGTACCATCGATACGAATATCAACGTTCCCGGCCGCTTGGATGTCATTCGAGCGAGCCGCCGTTCACTGCTGGAAACTTGTGATCAGGCCGCCGCACAGGCGCGATTTCGTTCAGATCGGCCTCATCTGCTGCTCGGTCGGCTCGGCACAACAATACCAAGCCTCGCTCAGGTAAGGGACCGCCTTCGTCGCGCAGCACGAACCGCTTGCATCGATGGATAACGGGGTCACCTCGATGTGGTGGCCGAGCGTGTGCCACACGTTCCGGAATACAGCCGGGCGGCTGTTTTGTCCTCGATGCCCCAATGATTCTTTGACAGTTGCCTCGACCTCTCGCTGTAGCATGTCGACGCGCGCGTCCGGGTGCTTCCAGCGATAGCAAAGCGCAGCTTCGTCGAAAGCGGTGATCCACCGTTTCAACTCCTCGGTCTCCAGCAACCGGGATCCTTCCGGAACCAGCAGTCTTATGCCCAGCTGCACCGGAGCGACATTCTCGATCAAATCGAGCTTTGCGATGCACTCCAGCAGGTCGCGGTAACCCTCGAGCGTGATCCAGGGCGTGAAGGCCACAAAGGTCGGCGATAGCGTCAATCCAACTTCATGAAACAGCTCGACGACCCGGAAGAAATCGGCACGGGTATGCCCCTTCCTCAGGATCGCAAGTATCGTGTCGTCTACCGATTCAACGGCAGAAGTCACAAACGTGCATCCCGTATCTCTCAGGACCGGCAACAACGTCGCATGCTTGATGAGATGCTCGATCTTTATGGTGACGTCGTAGGTCACGTCCGGGTGGCGCTGCTGCAGGCTCTTGACAATGCCGACTGCATGTTTGGTGCCATTGAAGAAGTCCGGATCGCCGAACGAGATATGCTCGGCTCCGCCGGCTATCAGTTGATCAATGTCCGCCATTACCACGTCCTGCTGGACGATTCGGAATTGGCCGTCATAGACCGGCACAATAGGACAATGGCGACAAAGATGCTTGCAGCCCCTGCTCGCTTCCGTATAGCCAACCTGGCGCTTGCTCCCGTCCGGCAGGGTCAGAAACGCGTACCTGCTCAAACCCTGCAATGAGGTCCGATCAGGCACCTTGAACGCGAGCTTTGGTATGCGGGGGGGCTGGCTTTTTTGATCGTCAGGTCGAGCTTGTGGGTTCAAGATTGCGGAGGTCAGCTGCTCTTCAAATTCGCCGCCGAGAATCGTCTTGACGCCGAGTTTCAGCAGGAAGGCTTTGTTCATGGGGGCATAAAGCCCATACGCGCACAGGTGGGCGGCGGGATTAAGCGTGCGCGCCTTTTTTATGACTTCGACAGCGATTCGGGTCGCGGTGTGCATCGGAAGATAGAATGCAATGGCATCGGCTTCGCGCAGGCATTGCAGATCCCCGGCAGTGAGGTCGTCCTGGACGGCAAGATCAATGCATGCGACCTCGATCCCCTCCTCGCGCAACCAAGCCGCGGGCGAAGCAAGCCCAAAGGGCTGATGGCCCAAATCGTATGTTGAGATCAACACCGCTTTCATTTTGAGCCCCTATGCGCTGTTCGCGAAATTCTCCTTCCGCGACAGGTAAAAGGACGCCATGCCATCGTTGATGTTCCGCATCGAGGCGAGCGCATCAGCGAATGTTTGCAGCCTCGAACCGGGAACGGCGGCAAGGAGACGATCCCTTGCGACCTCGGTAAAGGTGCGCATTCCCATGCATCCCAAGGACATTACAGGCCTGTTGAGAGCCATGCCGGCCGGCAGCGCGGCGCACGCAGGTCTGCCGAACACGATGCTGGGGCTGTCGGCCTTCCAAACCGCTCCTCCGTCCGCTTCATTCCATATCATTGCCTGAAACGGGGTAAGCCAGCAAAGAACCACATGCGGCTCCATCGGGAATTGCGCAAGCGGGCCATAAACGATGCCTTGGCGGCGTACTTTGCTGGTCGGGATCTGGCCCGGTTCGTCGGCGGATATATACCCGCATTTTCCCATCGTCCCGACCAGCTCCATCAGCTCATCGCTGATTGCCTTCGGAAGATCAAAACCCATCACCATTGCCCCTACCGGACAACCGAAATGTGCCTCGGCTGGCGCATAGAACACCCCGGTTTCGGCATTCCTCCAGAAGGAGCATGCCGATGGTGCACGCTTGCCTTCGCCTGCAACGGCTCGCCCCGCTTCTGCGTCTGCGAACGCCAGGGCGATCGGCGGCGAGTCAAGGTCAAGGGTTTTGGTCAAAGTGGCGGCAATGGCATCGTAGCTCATCGATGTCCTCCCATAGGCCGGAAGTGCGGATGATAGCAGAGAGCGTGTTGATCGGGCAATTGCTCGCGCCCTGCGATTCACCAGCCGATGGAGCTTGATTTTCGGGGTATGCCGGCGCATCGATCCAGGGCTCACTCCACACCAGCGGAGCATCGCATCGAGCATTGACCGAAGCGGCTGCCTGCTTTGGCTCAAGTGTTCACTGCTTATGTTTTAAGATAATGTGCCTCTGCCCCTGGCCTCGTCGGAGTGCTCCGTCGTGTTTTGCGAACTTGTCAGGCGGAAGCTGCTTTAGCTCGCGCGAGCCCCGCATGCGCAAGGTCCTCTATATCTTCGGCCTGCTGACGGATGCCGACATCGATTGGATCGCCCGCGCCGGGGTCCGGCGACGGGTGGAGAACGGCGAAACGCTTATCGAGCAGGGGAAGCCGATCGACTCGATTATCCTGGTACTGGAAGGCCGGTTTTCCGTCATCGTCAAGGACGTTGGAGTCATCGCACGACGACATGCGGGCGACCTGCTCGGCGAGATGTCCATCGTCGATTCGACTCCGCCCTCAGCTACGGTAGTGGCCGAGGGAGAGTGTCGGGTGCTATCTCTCAACAAAAATATCCTTCTGCAAAAGCTCGCAACGGACATGGCATTCGGATGCCGTTTCTACAAAGCGGTCGCAGTTTTTCTCACGGACCGGTTACGCGAGATAGAGCATCCGGTTCCAAGCGATGATCGGGAAGAGCTCGTAGCGGAAACCATCTCAAAAGACGAGATCGATGATATGATTGTGGGCAATGTCGCGAGGGCGGCAGGCCGGTTTGACCGGATGATGCAGATCCTGGCCGGCACCTGACGTTATGTTTCATTATGGTTCATTGATGTTGGGGCAGCAATGCGCGTGACGACAAGAGCTGGCGCTCATGCGGTATGTCGCGGCCCGCATCATTCGCATTAATCGCCTAAAACGTGATCGCGATCACAGCTTTCTCGCTCGATGAAGTATATCCCACGTCTCGCTGAGGCGATCGGCCAGGCGCCAGCCCTTGAGGCCGAACGGTAATTCAGCGGCAACAGAGCGAGAGGAAGATCATGAGCAATCTGGAACCTGTAGCAGCGTTGGAACTTTCTGCGCGCGTCGAGGAGGAGTTCACGGCCTGCACAATTAAACTTAGCGACGATGAGTTGAAACAAGTTTGCGGGGGTGTGCTTTCTCTCTCTTACGCTACCTCGGCGCACGCCCTCATGGCATTTCGCGCCGACTGCTAGGTGCAGCATCTAAGGACAATTCCTTTTTCCAGCGGTCCATGCCTTCTGCCGGAGAAAGGGCTCAAGAGAAGCAAGAAAGTCAGAGAAGCAAGGGCATGTCCGCTTCCCATGGAGCGGGATATGCCCTTTCGACCTTTCTGCTCACGCCTGCCCTGCCAGGACGTGCTTTGCCCGTACAGCGTCCCCCCCGCCGAGGTAGCGCTATAGGGAGCCAAGCCCCCTCCGCCAGGCTCCCCTCCTTTCAGTTCGTGCAGCTGAGGCGGGCAGATCGCCGCGTGTCATGAAATAGTGACCGATCTGCCACATATGGAGACTTCTGCAACACGACTGGATTGAAACGGCTAGCCTGGAATGCCTATCTTAATGAGTCTCTCCCGCGTGTGCGGGGGCGACGATGAAGTGAAAGGAAAGGAACCCTGCCAACACATGGACTTGCTCGGCATGGCGCGCGCCGCGCCGCCGAATCGATCTCCCGGCCGCGACCCGCCGCCGAGGAGGTTCTCCGCTTGGTCCTCGCGAGCCTCGATGACATGAAGGCCGAGGACATCCTCCCCATCGATCTTTTAGGCAAGACCTCGATCGCCGATGCCATGGTGATAGCCTCGGGCCGCTCCCAACGTCATGTCGGCTCGGTGGCAGATCGCGTGCTCAAGGATCTCGCCAAGGCCGGGCTCTCGGACGCCAAGGTCGAGGGCATGCCGCACTGCGACTGGGTGCTGATCGACGCGGGCGACGTCATCGTCCATGTGTTTCGCCCCGAGGTGCGCGCCTTCTACAATCTCGAGAAGATGTGGGCGCCCGCATCCCCGCACGGCCCCCGTCCGAGCTGACGCCGGACATTTTCGTAGGGGCGAGGCATGCCTCGCCCCTCTCTCCAAACGCGCCCTGCGGATCGAGGGCGACGCATGCGTCGCCCCTACGAAGGTTCTGGTTCTCGCAGGGGGGCGGGTTTGAAACCCGCCCCTACATCCAGCCAAGCCATGCCCTCCTTGCCGATACGGCTTGAGCGCGCACAGCATCCGTGCCTATCCTGATCCATGCGGATCGTGGTCGCCGCCGTCGGCCGGCTCAAGCAAGGCCCCGAGCGCGAGCTCGCGGCGCGCTATCACAAGCTTGCGGCGAGCACCGGGCGCTCCGCCGGCATCAATGGATTCGACATCATCGAGATCAGGGAAAGCCGCGCGAGCGATCCCGCACGCCGCATGACCGAGGAATCGATCGCAATCGCGAACGTGATTTCAGAAGACGGCGCCATAGTGATTCTGGACGAGCGCGGCGAGAGCATGAGCAGCCCTTCCTTTGCGGGGCGGTTGCAGGGCTGGCGTGCGCAGAACAAAGCTGCCGTCGCGTTCATCGTCGGCGGCCACGACGGGCTCGCACCCACCCTGCGCGAGAAGGCGGAGCTGGCGATTGCCTTCGGGGCGGCCACATGGCCGCATGGGCTTGCCCGCATCATGCTCCTCGAGCAGATCTACCGCGCCATCACCATCCTCGCTGGCCACCCCTACCACCGCGGGTAAACCGCCGAAGTGCGCCGCGCTTGTTGCCCCGGGTCCCGGCTCTCGTTGGTTCGGGGGCCGGGACACGAAGCTTTCGTATCCCGGACGAGCGACGCCGGCTTTGGCCGGCGGAGAGAAGATCCGGGATCCAGGGGCCACGCGGACATCAGGACGCATTAATGCTGCGCATGCCTCTTAGTCTTAATACCGCGGCAATCCTGATGCCTATTGCGGCAATGGACCGGTTCTTGCACACAAGGGAGTGATGCGCCCGCTGCCTTCAGCCAGTCCGGTTATGGGCCGCATGCTTGCGGCGACGTTCGCCATGCTGGCGATCGGGCCGATGGCGGCTTCCGCCCAGGCGCCCCTGTCGCTTGATCCGTTCGCGCCGCAGAACAAACCCTCTGCCGCACCGCCCGCGAGCCTCGACAGCCTCAAGCAGCGCGACAAGGAGCTCGAGGCGCTGCGCACCGAGCAGCGCAAGACCCTGGAAAAGGAGGCGAAGCTCAAGCGCGAGATCGAGCTCATGGGCGACGATCGGCGCAAGTTCAACCAGCAGATCATCGAAACGACCGCGCGCGTCGCCGCCGTCGAGGACCGAATCGCAAAAACCCAGGCGCGCATTGAGCCGCTCGACGAGCGCGAGGAGGCGCTGCGGGGCTCGTTGCAGCAGCGCCGCAACCTCATCTCCGAGCTCCTTGCGGCATTGCAGCGCATCGGCCGCGAAGCCCCTCCCGCGCTCCTCATCCGCGCCGAGGACGCGCTCCAATCCGTGCGATCTGCCCTGGTGCTAGGCGCAGTGCTGCCGGAAGTACGCCAGCAGGCTGAAATTCTTTCCGCCGATCTCGGCGAGCTCGTTCGCCTGCGTATGGAGATCGCGCAGGAACGCGACAAGCTCGCGCGCGACCTCTTTGTGCTCGCGGAGGAGCGCCAGCGTCTCTCCGTGCTCATCGAGGAGCGCCAGAAGCGCCAGAGCGAGGCGGAGCAGGCGCTCGGCAGCGAGCGCGAGCATGCTTACCAGCTGGCGCGCGCGGCCGGCAGCCTCAATGCGCTCATCGGCGAGATCGAGCAGGCACTCGATACGGCAGCGCGGGCCAAGCGCGCGGTGGCGCGCGCGAGCGAGGACCGAAAGGCGCTCGACGGGCGGCCCGATCTCGCCGCGCTGCGCGACCCCGGGCGGTTAACCCCCGCGGTTGCCTTCT
>Ga0210406_10006377_pt1 | contig 12239 bp, 8 predicted proteins | sample IncBWC30MmetaG_FD_155454 | JGI IMG/M metagenome (GOLD analysis project Ga0210406, IMG submission 155454) | Forest soil microbial communities from Barre Woods Harvard Forest LTER site, Petersham, Massachusetts, United States - Inc-BW-C-30-M | ecosystem: Environmental > Terrestrial > Soil >...
CGGCGTGTCGGCGTGTCGGCGTGTCGGCGTGTCGGCGTGTCGGCGTGTCGGCGTGGATGATTTCCAGCTTCTGATAGGCTATTCCGTAGGCAATATGCCACTGGTCAAGCATTTTCGGGATTTGGACGTCTACAAAGGAGCAATGTCTTTGGTGATGGAGATTTTTGCTTTATCGAAGAAGTTTCCGCTGGACGAGCGTTTTACCTCAACAGACCAAATCAGGCGATCATCCCGCTCGATTTGCGCCAATATAGCCTGAGGCTTGGCGAAAAAGACGCTATGAAGCTGCGTTTGTGGCGAAGCTGAACGATGCGGAAACCGAGGCGAGCGAAACCCAAGTTCGTCTCGAGATCGCTTTTAACCACAAATATATCGATGGCGCGACCTTCGAAGCTCTCGACGATAGGTGCGACAAGATAATTTCGCAGATCGTAAGATGATCGATCAAGCGGACCGCTGGATTATCAAGCCCGCACCGGTTAAGCGGCGTTCAACTCGCTAGCACGCCGATACGCCCACACGCCTTTACAGCGCCCAGACCGTTTCGCCGGCGACGATTGTCCGAACGGCTCGCCCCTTCAGATTCCAACCTTCAAACGGTGTGTTGCGAGAGCGGGACAGCGACTCTTCTTTCTTGTAGGTCCATTCCCGGTCCGGGTCGATCAACGTAATATCGGCGTCGGCGCCGACGCCGAGTGTTCCCTTCCTGATCCTGAGGAGATAGGCGGGGTTGACGGTGTACATGGCGATCAGCTGTTCTAGCGAGAGCGCCTTTTCCCGATGAAGCAGAATGGTCAGGAAAAGAGCGAGCTCGGTCTCGAGGCCTGTAATCCCGAAGGGCGCCTGATCAAATTCGACTTCTTTCTCGAAACCAGCGTGAGGGGCGTGATCGCTGGCCAGGATGGTGATCGTTCCATCAGCAACGCCTTCGATCAGCGCATCGATATCCTCTTGGGTGCGCAGCGGCGGATTCATTTTAAAACTGGAGTCGAACGAGCAGATGGTTTCGTCTGTAAGCGCAATGTGATGCGGGCAGAGCTCGCCGGTGACGGGAATTCCTCGTCCGCGGGCATTGCGCAGCAAGCGAACGCTGCCAGCTGAGCTCAAATGCTGGCAATGAATTCGAGTGGCGCAGAGCTCCGCTAAAAGAATGTTCCGCATCACCATGATCTCTTCACCTGCGCGTGGCCAACCGGGTAACCCGAGGACCGTGCTCCAATATCCCTCATGCATGACGCCGTTGCCGACCATATTGTAGTCCTGGCAATGATCCAGAACTGCCAGATCGAACATGCGGGCGTATTCCACGGCGCGGCGCATGAGCTCGTGATTCTGGACGCAGTGACCGTCATCGGTAATAGCAACGATACCGGCTTGAACCATCGATCCGATCGGGGCCATTTCTTGACCGGCCAAATCTCGAGTTATCGCGCCGGTGGGATAAACATTCACGCGGGCGGTATCGCGAGCCCGATCGACAATCCAAGCCACGCCGCTTGGGCCGTCGGTTGGCGGGCTCGTATTCGGCATGCATACCACAGAAGTAAAACCACCGGCGGCCGCGGCTTGGCTCCCGGTGGCCAGGGTTTCTTTATGGGTCTGGCCCGGCTCGCGGAAGTGGACATGCATGTCGATCAGGCCCGGAGCCACCACGAGATTCTCGGCTGAAATGACCGGAGAATTTTCTGGCGGCGGTCCCGCCGAGATCTTTCCATCGACCACATAAATATCCGCGACCTCATTTCGGCCGCTGGCCGGATCGATCACATGGCCGCCTCGGATCGTGAGATTGTTCATCGCTGTTTTCTTGCCGCCGTTGAGCAGAGATAGAGAACTGCCATCCGCACAGCGAGACCGTTAGCGACCTGGTCAAGGATCACGCTTTGGGGGCCGTCGGCGAGATCGCTATCGATTTCGACGCCCCGATTGATCGGCCCTGGATGCATTATCAAACAGTGAGGTTTCAGGCGCTGCGCTCGTTCCTTGGTTAAGCCAAAGAAACGGACATACTCGTTCAGACTGGGAAAATATTCTTTACGCTGCCGTTCATGCTGGATCCGGAGCAGGTTTATGACATCGAGCTCCTCAAGGATTTCGTCCAGGCTTCTAACCACCGTAACACCCATCGATTCGAAGCTGCGCGGCACCAACGTACTCGGTCCAACCAGGAACACATTTGCGCCGAGCTTTTTCAACGCCCAGATATTCGAGCGAGCGACTCGGCTGAAAAGGATGTCACCAACAATGGCAACTTTTAAGCCCTCGATCTGCCCCAGTCTTTCCCGGATCGTGAGTACATCGAGCAAGGCTTGAGTAGGATGCTCGTGAGCGCCGTCGCCCGCGTTAATCACACTCGCCGTGAGTCGTTCAGCTAAGAACTTCGAAGCGCCGGCCGCGCTATGTCGCAAGACGATAATATCCGTATGTAAGGCTTCAAGATTGAGCGCGGTGTCCTTCAGTGATTCGCCCTTTTGCAGGCTGGAACTGGTCGCCGAAATATTGACGACATCGGCGCTTAATCTGAATGCCGCGAGTTCAAACGAGGTCCGTGTTCGCGTGCTCGGTTCGACAAAAAAATTAACCAGCGTCTTACCCCGTAAGGCGGGGACTTTCTTGATGTCGCGGGCGCCCACAGTCTTAAAGGCTCCGGCGGAATCGAGTATGGTATTAATTTCCGAAGGAGCCAGCTCTCGGATACTCAGGAGATCTTTGCGGATCCAATTTTCCCCGGCATCCAATGTTGGCTCGGCTGTTTTCATGGTTTTTCGACGCGGACGGAATCGACTTCGTGATCGACTTCTGTTAAGCGGACTTTGACCAACTCGGAGCGGGAGGTTGGAAGACTCTTACCTACGTAGTCCGGCCTGATCGGAAGTTCGCGATGACCGCGATCGATTAAGACGGCATACTGAATTCGGGCCGGACGTCCGAACGAACTGATCGCGTCCATAGCAGCGCGACAGGTCCGACCAGTAAACAGAACATCATCAACCAGAACCAAGGTTAACCCTTCCAGACGAAGCGGCAGTTTGGTTTCCTGGACGCTTGGCAGGCGGGGACGCAGGCTTAAGTCGTCTCGGTGCATCGAGATGTCCACGATCCCGGTTTCGGGAGCCGTGCCTTCGATTTGGCCGATCAGCTGGGCGATACGTTGAGCAAGGGCAACACCTCGTTGTGGGATTCCGGCAACTAAGCAGTTCTCCGGATGAGGGTTATGCTCTAGTATTTCATGGGCAATCCGGCGAAGGGAACGAGCGATCTCGTTCTCGTCCAGGATCAACACGGAACTCGACATAATTCACCTTAGCGATCTCACTGGATCGCCTTAAAGGTTGCCTATTTTACTCGACGGCCTAAAAAAGGCTACGCTTTAGTGGCGCGCTGACGTCGCTCGCGCCAAGCGGAGCGGTGCTTAACAATCCAGTCTAGTAAGGCCCTCTCGAAGCCGATGTCATACCCGGCTTTCTCGCTTTCAATCCATTTGTGCCTCAGAATCTCTTCGCGCTCGGCCAAGAACTCCTTATACAAGACTGAATTTTTAACCAGCTCGGAGCCGTCTTCTTTCGGGGGTTCCATCGATTTGGTGATCCGCAGTGTGTCGACAATTCTCTTCAGGAGTCAAATCAAAACCGAAGTTTTGTTCGGACTCCGAACAAATTTAGGTTACGTTCTCCACAGCCCGGTGTAGTTGGTCTGCAATAGAAAGAAAAATGGAAGACACAGCGCTTTTTGGGTCTTCCAAAACCACCGGCATTCCCCGGTCTCCAGCTTCCCGAGTGGCCACATCGATTGGGACTTCGCCCAGCAACGGAACGCGTAGACGCGCAGCTTCGCGTTTGCCGCCGCCCGAACCAAAAATCTCGTATCGCTTGCCATCACTCGGAGAGACGAAAAAACTCATGTTTTCGACGAGACCAAGCACAGGAACATTCACTTTTGCAAACATCGCGCTGGCTTTGCGCGCATCGATTAAGGCAACTTCCTGCGGGGTGGTTACGATCACGGCACCGGAAAGCGCAACCGTTTGGACGACAGTTAGTTGGATGTCGCCCGTACCTGGAGGCAGATCAAGAATCAGGTAGTCTAAGCCTGACCAGTCGACTTGGCGCAAAAATTGTTGAGTTGCCCGAGTGACCATCGGTCCACGCAAAATCGCAGGTGAAGTGTCATCCAGCAGGGATCCCATCGACATCAATTTGATCCCATACCGTTCGATCGGCAGGATGGTGTTATCGGAAGTTGCCATGGGTTGCTCCTGGGTGGCTCCGAACATTAAAGAAATGCTGGGACCATAAATATCGCAGTCGCAGAGACCCGCCTTCAGTCCTCGCTGTTGCAGCGCCGCCACCAGGTTAGCGGCCACAGTCGATTTCCCCACGCCACCTTTTCCGCTAGCCACCGCGATGACATGTTTAACGCCGGTTATGCCGGTTACTGCCGACCCGGCGGTGCCCTTGCCGGTATCGGGCGGATTTGAGATATCGATGATAACCCGAGCCGAGCTTACACCGGGAGTCGTGCTCACCGCATTTTCGGCCTCGCGTTTGATGGTTTCTGGAATGGAGGGGTTACTGGTCGCGACCGCCAGCCTCACCAGAACATCGCCTCCGGATAGTTTGACCTCTTTCACCAGGCCGAAACTGACGATATCCCGGCTATAACCCGGAAATTTAACCGATTTCAGTCGATCAATAATGGTGGACTCAGTGAGAACAGACATTCAGCAACCCCCATATTTGGTTACAAGTTATAGGTTTTAGGTTCCAAGTTTTAAGTTGCGTTCCGCGCGCTGAGCGCCTGAACCTGAAACGTAGAACTTAAAACCTATAACCTGTAACTCCTCGTGGCCTTAACGAACTTTCGGGATGAGCAACCAACCGCAGAACCGTGGAAAGTCAATTGCGTGTCGAACCAATCGGCCTTTGAATAGCATGGGGGGTAAAAAAGACCTTTGCTATGAATCCTATCGAAACTTTAAAGAGGCCGGATCTACTTCGAGAACAATGTTTTGTCGGTGGCCGTTGGGTCAAAGGAGATAAAGCGGTTGACGTAGAAGACAAGGCCACCGGTGAACGCATCGGCGGCGTTCCTTTCTTTGGGACCGAAGAGACGAAACAGGCAATCGACCAAGCTCATCAAGCACTGCCTGCGTGGAAGGGAAAGACTCCGGTTCAGCGCTCGGCGCTGCTGAGAAAATGGTTCGATTTGATGACGGCTAACGCCGTCGATTTAGCCAAGTTGACGACCGCGGAGAGCGGTAAACCCTTGAAAGAAGCGGAAGGAGAGGCTGCTTATGCCGCCGCCTATATCGAATGGTTCGCGGAAGAGGCTAAGCGCATCTACGGCGACGTGATTCCCAATGCGAATTCGGATCAGCGGATTGTGGTGATTAAGCAAGGCGTGGGAGTGTGCGCGGCGATCACGCCGTGGAATTTCCCGTTGGCCATGATTACCCGAAAAGCGGGACCCGCCCTCGCGGCCGGATGCACCATCGTAATTAAACCGGCTACAGAGACTCCCTTAAGCGCTTTAGCTCTGGCAGCGTTGGCAGAAGAAGCCGGATTTCCCCCGGGAACGGTGAATGTTCTCACCGGGGATGAGGTCGCCATCGGTAAAGAGCTGACCGGCAACCCGGATGTCCGCAAAGTGAGTTTTACCGGGTCAACTCCGGTTGGGAAACTAATCGTAAAGCAAAGCGCCGATACCTTGAAGAAGGTTACGATGGAACTCGGCGGCAATGCGCCTTTTATCGTCTTTGCTGACGCGGACGTGGACAAAGCGGTACAGGGAGCGATCGCGGCTAAATACCGGAACGCCGGTCAAACCTGTATCTGTACGAACCGATTCCTCATTCAGAGCCGATTGTTCGATGAGTTTACGGACAAATTTTCGAAACAGGTGGCGAGGTTGAAGGTAGGCAGCGGATTCGAACCAGGTGTCGATATTGGCCCTTTGATCAGCCAAGAAGCAGTAGATAAGACCCGGTCTTTTATCGCGGACGCGACCGAGAAAGGCGCTGAGGTCACCATCGGAGGTCGGCCTCACTCGTTAGGCCACCTGTTTTTTGAGCCGACGGTGATCACCAAGGCGACGCCAAAAATGCGCTTTTTTCAGGAAGAGATCTTCGGCCCGGTGTCTCCTCTCTATTCATTTGAAGATGAGAGTGAGGCTATCGAATTGGCCAATAGCACTCCGTACGGCTTGGCGAGCTATTTCTACGGTCGCGACATCGGTCGAATCTGGCGCGTCGCCGAGGCTCTCGATTTTGGCTTGGTCGGCGTAAACACCGGCCTGATCTCGAACGTCATGGCGCCTTTCGGAGGGGTAAAAGAGTCCGGGTACGGCCGGGAAGGCTCTAAGTATGGCCTGGATGATTACATGACCATCAAGTACATCTGCCTTGCTGGGATAGAGTCGTAAACTAACAGCTAACGGCTCCCAGCCATTCCTGGCCGGGAGTATATAAGATATATTTTTCCTACATTCGATAGGAATCATATTTTATATATCGGCTGTAGTATTCGTAGGCTGCATTTTGCACCTTCGCGAAATCGGTCCTTCTCATCGGCCGCGGGATCCGCTATTAGTAATCTCCTGCAAGTATATTTGCGTAGGAACGTCATCTCTATTGTGTGAACGCTAACAAGCGAGCTTAACGCCATAAGTTCATTTTAGAGGAGGTCCAAGATGGAAAATACGAAGCTCATCGAGCTGCGAAGGGTGTACGCGACGGAACTCGCTGCCGGTAGATACTCAAGCGCAGAGCAGGTTTGTTGGCTTGCGCTGGAGATTTGTGGATACCGCGGGTCGTGCCAAAAATTCAGTTATTGGCTGACTTTTACTCGCCTGAAAGAGGGCACGTGGGAAGAGGTATCGTGGTTATGGAAGTGGGCCTGCTTTCTGGGTGATATCTATTACGAACTAGGTAAGTATTCCGAAGCAGAACCTGTATATGCCCGGCTAGCTGTTTGGATGAGCTTGCCATCACAATTGAAAGGACAAGCAGAAACGCGTGCTCTGCTGCCAGATCTGCTGCGGAAATTAGCTGCGGCCGAAGCATTTATTGGGAAAGAACGAAGAGCAGGAAAACATTGGACGCTGGCTAAAGTTCTATCCGGCAAACAGATCTCGGCTCAGACAGTGGATCCAGCCACTTTTGCAAAGGAACCGTCGGTCAGCAGTGGAACCGATGTGAAGAGAATCCGGCCGAGACAAGGGGATGGTAGAACTTCTTTTAGGCGAGGGGAATCATTCTCGAGGCGCAATCGGTTTCGAAGGAGTTAAGCGCAAAGCGCTGAGACTTGATGAGAAAGACCGGTTGGTCTTGTTCTGGAGGGACGTGTCGGATTTTTGCCGCGAAGTGGCTATACATAACAGCCCGGGGCTCTAGCCCTGGTTATGCGCAGCAAGAAATTCGCCCTGCCTGTCCGCCGTTGTTCTGGGAAGGTGGGACGAAGGAGGAAAAGTGGCGGCCGAGGCGCGTCGTTAGGCTGTTCGCGTGTTACCAGCAGTGCGCGCAACATCAGGCGCCACTTTCAGGGCACCTTTTACAAACAACGTGACCCAGGGCTAAAGCCCATAAGCGCTAAGATAAGGATTGCCTTTCGTGAGCGAATGATGGTAATAAGATGAGGCGTGCTAGAAGACGAGGTAGCCGAATCGAGCGAGAGACTCAGTGTCGGGGAGGACTTTGAGTATCTTGTACGGCTGTTGCCGGAAGGCTGGCAAGCGAAGGCCAAGGAGCTAGGAGCGCTGAGGCGCTGCCGGAAGGTGGAATCGGCGGAAGTGCTGTTGCGGGTGTTGTTGATCCATCTAGCCGAAGGTTGCTCACTTCGGGAGACGGCGCTGCGAGCGGCTCGTGGTGGGCTAGTAAAGCTAAGCGATGTGGCAATCATGGACCGCCTAAGGCTCTCTGAGAGCTGGTTTCGGTGGATGAACCTGGGCTTAGTGCAGCGCTGGATTGAGCGCGAGCCAAAACAAATCTACGGCACCAAGCGCCGCATTAACCTAGTGGATGCAACCCGGATCCAGGAACCAGGTCCGACCGGATCGAGTTGGGTTTTGCACTATTGCATTGAGCTGGTTTCCTTAAGCTGCCGACAATGGGTACTAACCGATTGGCGGGGCAATGGAGAGAGTTTTTGGCGCTTCAGTCCAGTGGCCGAGGAGCTTTACATTGCCGATCGCGCCTATGGAACCCGAGCGGGGATAGCGATCTTTCGGCAAGCCAGAGCGGAGGTTTTGGTACGTTTTGTCCTGGATAATCTGCCTTTGCTCCAGCCCTCCAGTCAGAAGAATTTTAACCTTTTGGCTCGATTGCGCCGACTCAAAGCTACCGAGGTAGGTGATTGGCCTGTGGAATTGGAATATGAAAAGGAGCGCTTTAGCGGGCGAGTCTGCGCCATTAAACGCTCACGGCAAGCTGCTGAAGAGGCCTTAAAGAGGCTCTTGCTCACCGCCAAACGCAAAGGCCACCAACCAAAAGCTTCTACCTTAGAGACTGCGCGCTACGTTTTTGTTTTTACCTCTTTGCCCAAAACGGAACTAAGTGCTTCTCAAGCCCTGGAGCTCTACCGTGGCCGGTGGCAGATTGAATTGGTTTTTAAGCGACTCAAATCGATCCTCCAGTTGGGCCATCTGCGCAAAATCGATCCCGCCTCGACCCGTTCCTGGATTGAAGGCAAGCTCTTTGTTGCTTTGTTGCTGGAGTCGCTGCTCCATCAGGCCGAATCTTTTTTTCCCTGGGGCTTCCCTTTGGGCTCATCCCCGCCGCTGCCGCTGGCGTGAAGAAAGCTTCCTGCTCCATCTGCTTCAGCAAACCGTCAATCCGTTTTTAAGCCTTTCCGCCGCCTGTCACGATTGGCCCACTATCTCTAAGCACCTGCGAGAAGCTCCACGTCAGCGCATCGATCAACTCACTCAATTAAGGCAATCCTTATCTTAGCGCTTATGGGCTAAAGCCCTGGGCTGTTCTGTTTGGCCGCTTCGCGGCAAAGTCCGACAAACCCCGTAGGGACGGTGTGATTTGCTTGGTGATGTCGACCTGTGCCTGGCCACCACCAAATTTAGTCCCTGCGGCGCGTCTCTTCGAAAAGGTGCGCGTGAAATAATAAAACTTAACCAAAATCATGCGAGTTAGGAGTATCGAGTGCAAAGGTCGGTAAATGTTCTATATTCTTTGCCCGAACATGAATTACCCCCTGACGGCTCTGTAGGATTCCTTCTATTAGCAAAAAACTTTCCTGTGTAATAATCAGGCGATAGCGTTCGAACATATCGGGGGTAACGATCACGTTGCTAATGCCGGTTTCGTCTTCCAAGCTGATAAAAACAAAACCTTTTGCCGTACCGGGGCGTTGCCTGCAGATAGCCACACCGGCAACTCGTAGTAAGGTGCCATTACCTGCCTGAGGTAGATCGATAGAGCGCCAGATGTTATCCGGTAATGAGGGCCGTAAATAGGCAAGAGGATGCGGACCGACAGTTAAACGCATAGTAGAAAAATCCGCGGTTAGCCGTTCTACTTGCTCCATTTGCGGCAAGAGATCGGATGGCTCATCCAAGTGAGTAAATAGCTCACCTTGATAATGAGGAGCTTCGACTAGCCAGAGAGCGTGTCGGCGGTGATTGGCTAATGGATTCAAGGCGCCGGAGGTGGCGAGAATCCTTAGCTCATCTCGAGCAAAATAGGTGCGTTTTCTAAAATCAACCAGATCACGGAACGGTTGACGTTGCCGTTCATAGATCATTTGTTGAACGTTCGTATTGCTAAGTCCTCGACTTAAACAAAAACCAAGACGGACAATTTTATCCGATATTACGGTACAGAACCAATCGGACTCTGTCACGGATACCGGCAGAACTCGAATCTGATGTCTTTGCGCATCCTTAATCAGAGTAGCCGGAGCATAAAAACCCATGGGTTGATTATTTAGCAAGCTGACATAGAACTCGGCCGGTCTATGTACTTTTAGCCAGGAGCTGGCATAAGCGATCAAAGCAAAACTGATAGCATGCGATTCCGGGAACCCATAAAGTGCAAATGAGGAGATAGCAGCCAGGATTTTTTCAGCGACTGCTTCACTTACCTGGTTTTCAGCTAACGCCTGGCGAAGCTTTTGAGCAACCCGTTGCATCCGTTCTTGAGATCGATGAAAGCTCAATGCCCGGCGCAATTCTTCCGCTTCATTGCCGGTGAAGTTAGCCATTACCATGGCAATTTTAAGCATTTGTTCCTGGAAAAGAGGAACTCCCAAAGTCCGCTCTAACACTGGCACTAACCGTTCATCTAAATAAGTGATCTCTTCGGAACCTTCTCGCCTGGCTAAGTAAGGATGCATCAAATGGCCTTGGATCGGTCCTGGCCGGATAATGGCGACCTCGATGACGAGATCGTAAAACCGGCGCGGTTTCATCCGGGGCAGCGTCGCCATTTGCGCGCGGCTTTCTACCTGAAACACGCCCACGGTATCGGCGGCGCAAAGCATATCATAGGTCTGTGGGTCGTCCTTGGTCAGTTTGGCTAGATCAATGGGGTGACCGCGTTGGGAGCAAATTTCAATGGCGTCTTGTAAAGCCGCCATCATTCCAAGCCCGAGTAAGTCCACCTTTACTATTCCGAGATCTTCACAGTCTTCTTTATCCCATTGGATCACCGTTCGATTAGGCATAGTGGCGTTCTCGAGCGGTACAATCGAATCCAAGTGATTTTGAGAAATCACCATGCCACCGGAATGTTGGCCAAGATGGCGGGGTAATCCCTGGATCATCTGATAAACGTTCAGAAAAGCGGGGACCCGAGGATTATCCAGGGATAGTCCGGATTGTCTAAGTTGTTCGCGTGCTTCTAAAGTGTGGGGGAAATCTCCGCTATGATGCAATCGGGAAAACCGATCCATGATATCTTCAGGTAAATTAAGCGCTTTACCGATCTCTCTCATCGAGCTGCGCCCGCGAAAGCAGATGACATTCGCAGTCATGGCGGCTCCAAGTCTACTGTAACGCTGATAAACCTCTTGGATAACGGTTTCCCGGCGATCACCGCTGGGTAAATCCAGATCAATATCTGGCCACCCTTTTCTACCTTCACTAAGAAAGCGCTCGAATAATAGATTGTTGCTGATGGGATCGACTGGGGTAATTCCCAAGCAAAAACAAACTGCGCTATTTGCCGCGCTACCGCGACCTTGGACCATAATATTCTGGCGCCGGCAAAATTGTACCAGATCCCAGACAATGAGGAAGTAACCTGGGAATCCTAATTTATGAATTAAAGCCAGTTCCCGTTCGATCTGTTGCCGAACTTTTTTCGTTATCTTTTGGTAAAGCCGATGTGCGCCCTCCCAGGTGGTTTTTTCAAGAAAGCTATCCATGGTCTCACCTGGAGGAACAGAGAAACGGGGAAATTCATAACCAAGATTCTCCAAAGTAAATTCTATTTCCTGGGCGATGGCTGCCGTATTGGCAATCGACTGGGGAAGGTCGTTGAAAAGAGCGCACATGGTAGCCGTATTTTTCAAATGACGTTCGGAGTTGGGCTCCAGTAGCTGCCCGGCAAGGTCAAGGTGAGTATGATTACGAGCGCAAGTAAATACATCCAATGCTAGCCGTTGCTCCGGTGTTGCGTAAAGAACACCATTAGTGGCAACTAGCTTTAAACGATGTTTTTCGGCGAGCTGCAGAAGTTGTTGTTCGATCCAGGGCTCATCTCGTTGATGATGACGCTGGATCTCGATAAAGAGGTGGTCAGCACCGAAGCAATGTTTTAGATCAGTTAAACGTTTATCTGCGCCGGCAAAATCGCTGCTAGCCAAGGCTCGGTGCAAAGGTCCTTCCAGGTCGCCAGTCAGACAGACTAGACCTTCCCGGAATTCAGTGAGTTCAGCCCAATCAATCGCGCTCTCGTTTTTAGGCGATCGCAATTTTGCTCTCGATATCAGTCTGCAAAGATTTTGATAACCGGTACGGGATTTAACCAGGACAGGCAAAACCGTGCCGTCAATCATGGTGAGCTCGCTCCCGACCAATGGCCGGATACCAGCCTCCCTAGCCGCAGTGTAAAAGCGAGGTGCACCACATAACCCATCGCGGTCGCACAACGCTAGAGCGGGTATTTCCTGTTCGGCAGCAGTGTAGGCAAGGTTTTCCGGAGAAGAGCTACCTCGTAAGAAACTAAATGCACTACGGGAGTGTAGTTCGACGTACATGGCCTGCGGTAGGGACGAGCTCCCGCTCAGGGG
>Ga0210406_10006378_pt1 | contig 12238 bp, 16 predicted proteins | sample IncBWC30MmetaG_FD_155454 | JGI IMG/M metagenome (GOLD analysis project Ga0210406, IMG submission 155454) | Forest soil microbial communities from Barre Woods Harvard Forest LTER site, Petersham, Massachusetts, United States - Inc-BW-C-30-M | ecosystem: Environmental > Terrestrial > Soil >...
AGGAGAGGTCATCCGCTGGTATGCGACCGGTACCGACATCGACGATCGGAAGCAGGCGGAGGAAAGAATGCGGCAAGAGAACTTCGCGTTGCGCGAGCAAATCGATCAGTTCTTCATGTTTGAGGAGATCGTAGGCTCTTCTCCTACCTTGAAAACGGTTCTTTCCAGCATCATGAAAGTCGCTCCCACCGACTCTACGGTGCTGATTACGGGCGAAACAGGTACCGGGAAGGAACTGATTGCGCGCGCCATTCATAAGAGCTCGCAGCGTGATGGCCAGGCCTTTATTACCGTGAATTGCGCCTCGCTTCCTTCTTCGCTCATTGCCTCAGAATTATTCGGCCACGAGAAAGGAGCCTTCACCGGCGCCCTGCAACGTCGACAAGGTCGTTTTGAATTGGCGAATGGCGGCACTATCTTTCTTGACGAAATCGGTGAGTTGCCTGCCGAAACTCAGGTTGCACTCCTTAGAGTATTGCAAGCGCGGGAATTCGAGCGGGTCGGAGGGACGCAATCCATACGAGTAGACGTCCGTGTGGTTGCAGCTACCAACCGCGATTTGGAAGACGCAATGGCAAATGGAACCTTCCGCTCGGATCTGTTTTATCGGCTAAACGTCTTTCCAATCCACATGCCGCCGTTGCGCGAACGGAAAGACGATATTTTGACGTTGCTTGAATACTTTGTCCAACGCTTTGGCCGAAAGCTGGGCAAGACCTTCTCGAAGATCGACAAGCGCACCGTCGAATTATTTAGGTCTTATCACTGGCCAGGCAATGTCCGCGAGTTGCAGAACGTCGTCGAGAGGTCGGTTATCGTGAGTCCCGACGACGTGTTTCGTGTCGATGAAGCCTGGCTATCTACAGGCTCTGCGAAGAAGCGGTCGGGGCAATACGAGCCTGAGCCTGCGAACGACTCGGGTCGCGAGCGCCAAATCATCGAAGCCGTACTCGCGGAAAGTGGAGGCCGAGTTTACGGTACCAACGGAGCTGCAGCCAAGCTACGAATTCCACCGTCAACTCTTGACTCCAAGATCAAGAAACTGCAAATCCGTAAGAGCCACTTCAAACTCGTCTAAGAGCCTTCACCGCCTAGACGGAAACACGAATTCCCCGAATTCCGCGATAACCCCGATAACCCAGACAACAAATCAGCCTGCTTCGACCACGTTTTCAAGCATTTGAGAATGGCATTCGGTTTGCATTGGTAACGCGCATCCTGCCGTAACTGAGACTCGGCGGGGAGGCGACGCCAATGACCTTCAGGATCGACCGGTTCGTCAGCGAGGGAGATACCATCGTGTTTCGTGTGTCTGGACGGGTGCAAATCGAATGTGTGGACACACTCAAGGAACTGATTGAAGTGGAGAACGCCAAGGTTGCTCTCGATCTTTCAGATGTAACGCTCGCTAATCGCGACACAGCCACGTTTCTTGCAGTTTGCGAACTCAAAGGGATCGAACTCAGAAATTGCCCACCTTTTCTTCGTGGATGGGTTGACAAAGAACAGGGGCGCATTACGCCGTAACATTTGCCGTGCCTGTGCGAGCATCGGCTGCTCGACTCGTCGCAACAAATTTACGAACACTTCAAATGGGAAAACACAAATGAAAGACACGTACAAAGCAGTGGAAGTCTCCGAACCCGGCGTGCTTCGAGTAGTGGAACGGCAATTCTCCGAACCCCGAGCGGGTCAGGTTCGGATTAGGGTGGAAGCGTGTGGAATCTGTCACACCGATGCCGCCACGGTCATGGGCGTTTACCCGGGCTTGACCCTGCCGCGCGTTCTGGGCCATGAAGTGATTGGCCGCATTGAACCGTTGGGTGCAGGCGTGTCCCGGTGGAAAATCGGTCACCGGGTTGGTGTCGGCCTCATCGCTGGCGAAGACGGTATGTGTGAACCGTGCCGACGCGGAGACATTGTGAATTGTCAGAACCCTGTCGTATCGGGAGTCACCGTGGATGGAGGATATGCGGAAGTGATGATCGCTGAAGCACGCGCCATCACTTCTGTTCCGGATCAGCTCACATCCGCAGAAGCCGCTCCTCTCCTCTGCGCGGGTATCACGACCTACAACGCTCTTCGCAACGCCGGCCGCGGCGGAGATTTGGTCGCGGTGCAGGGCATTGGCGGCATCGGGCATCTGGGTGTCCAGTTTGCACGGCAGTTGGGATTCCATACTGTCGCAATCGGGCGCGGAGGCGAAGAAAAGCTTGCGAAGGATTTGGGCGCGCATGTCTACATCGATACCGCCGTGGACTGATGGCGAGGACGCCTTTGCCTTCAGCGTCCTCGAGAATATCCGCCCGATGATTCATGACAAATTCGAGATGGCCTCCCATGGAGGTCTCGACGGCCGAGTCGCAAAGAATTCTTCCGGAGGTTCGAAATGAAGCTAACTGTATTTTGTCTTTTCGCTGCGCTCACAGCGGGCGCTCAGAGCGCGACTGAACACCTGCCTGTAACGGACGCTGAGAAAATTGCGGACGCACTGAGGGCCGCACCAAACTTCATAACCGACGGCGCGACTATCGTGGATTATCCGGCCAGCAAGGGCGGTGAATTTCGAATTCTCCGTCAGGGTACTAGTGATTGGACCTGCCTACCAGGGCCGCCACCCGGCTCCAAGCATGACGACCCGGGATGTTTCGATAGCGTTTTCTTTCAGTGGGTGAAGGATGACCTTGCCGGACGACCGCAGCACATCGAGAGACTTGGCGTTTCCTACATGTTTATGGGGCAATGGGTTCCGGGCGCGTCCGGCGGGGAGTTTCACGTGGGGCCCCACATTATGCTGGTAACTCCTCATCCAGAAGATCTCCAGGGTTTCACCCGCGGCGGGTGGAACGGTACATACATCATTCATTTGCCCGGCGCTGATCAGGCCGATAAATGGTTTCTCGTTGTACCTGTTCATCAAGCTGATAAGTAGTGAAGGTGTGGTGCACTTGTGATTTACCTGAACGAAATACATGAGAGGGAAAGACAAATGAAAGGCGCATACGGAGCGATTGGAGCCCCGCCAGCGGACCTCGCGAAGTCCATCCAGGGCAGGGCAGGAGAAGGTTTTGCACAAGATCTGTTCGACAAACAGAAGGCGTACTTCGCCACGGACGTCACGAAGACCTATGAGTGGAGAATCGATCAGCTCGACCGCCTTTCCCGCATGCTCAAGGAAAACAATGAGCGTTTCTCCGAGGCATCGAGAAGAGATTTCAAGACTGCGCTCCCGGAGAACATCTTCGAAGTTTCCGCCACTATCGCATCCATCGAATTCACGAAGTCTCAACTCAAGGAGTGGATGAAGCCAGTCGAAGCACCTATCCCGAAGTTTCTCGCTAAGTCCGGGCATAAAGGAATCGTGTACCGCGAGCCGTATGGCGTTACGCTGATCATTTGCCCATTCAATGGGCCACTTCTTTTGTCGCTGCGTCCCGCCACCACCGCTCTTTCCGCGGGCAACCCATGCCTATTGAAGCTGTCGGAGGCATTACTCGCGACCGATGAGTTGCTACTGGAATTGATCCCGAAGTATTTCGAACCAGAGGCTCTGGCCGCAGTTACCGGCAGCAGGCAGGAAGTTACAGAACTTTTGCAACTCCCCTTTGATTTCATATTTCTCACCGGAAGCGTGGGCGCTGGAAAAGCCGTGATGAAAGCGGCGGCCGAACACCTCACTCCGGTGTTGCTCGAATTGGGCGGCCAAAATCCCGCGATTGTTGACGAGACGGCGAACCTGCCCGATGCGGCCAAGAAAATTGTCTGGGGTGCAATGGCGTGGGGAGGACAGTGGTGTACTTCACCCGGCTACGCCGCTGTTCATGAGTCGGTGGCAGAGGAGTTTGTCGCGGAATGCATGAAGGCCGTGATCGAACTCTACGGCAAGGACCCTAAGAGCAATTCGGACTACTCCCGAATCATCAATTCCTCCGCTGTGAAAAGACTCGCATCCCTGATCGATCCCGGCAAGGTGATCTCTGGCGGGAGGTTCGATGAATCGGCCTGCTACCTCGCCCCGACCCTTCTCTATCCCGTTCTTTGGTCCGACAAAATCATGGAAGACGAGATCTTCGGTCCGATCTTGCCGATCCTTACTTATTCCGATCTGGGGGAGTTGCTCGCGAAGATCAAGTCGTTACCCAAGCCACTCGCCGGTTATGTGTTCAGTAGGAATCAACAGGCAATAGACCGAATGCTACTGTCTCTATCGTTTGGCGGCGGCGCGGTAAATGAAACCAACATTCATGTGTTCATTGAGTCGATGCCCTTTGGAGGAGTAGGGAATTCCGGCATTGGGATTTACTACGGCAAGTATGGGTTCGATTCCCTCACACATGCGAAGTCAATTCTCGTCTCCCCACCAGATGTAGTCATTGACCACCTGTTTCCGCCTTACAGCGTGGAGAAGGTGCGTGCACTCAATCAGTGGTTTGACTACTGAGTTGTCAAAGGACAAGGATTACATGACTGCCAATCGTTACCGGATCGCTGTTGCTGCTGTTGTCTGCAGATTGCCTTGGGGGCAGTTAGTGCCTGGAGCGTATTTACCGTGCCACTCTCGAAGCAATTCGGATGGAGCATTTCGGAAGTCACGCTGACTTTTACGATCTGTATCTTTGTTCTGGGCTTCGCCTCGTTCTTCGGTGGACTGTGGATGGGCCGCAGAGATCCAAGGGTTGTAGCGGCGACGGGTGGTTTGCTCTATGGCGCAGGCTTGGTCCTAGCAAGCTTCTCTAATCGCGGGCTGTGGTGGCTGTATTTCAGTCACGGCGTAATTGTGGGAATAGGCCTGGGATTCTGCAACATCGTTCCTATCGCGGTTCTTGCTAAGTGGTTTCCTGACAGCAGAGGTCTGATGACTGGCATAGCCGTTGGGGGATTCGGAGCAGGCGGGGTTATCACTGCTCCCGTGGCAACGCATCTGAACCAGACCGTCGGAGTCCTGCGGACGTTTGCTTATCTGGGGATCGCGTTTCTCATCGTAACCGTTGGCTGTAGCTTCTTCATGCGAGACCCTCCGGAAGGATGGAAACCGGCAGGCTGGACACCAACGGTCTCGGAGGTATCAAATCGATCCGCGCGAGACTACTCCCTCGTGGAAGCTCTCAAGACCTGGCAGTGGTGGGCGCTCTGGCTACTGCTTTTTCTCAATACTTCGGCCGGCATCTCGGTGATTTCGCTTGAGTCGCCATTGTTTCAGGAGTCCTTGGGTGTGACTGCAGTCATCGCTGCTGGCATGGTCGGGATCACCAGCATCGGAAACGCCCTTGGCCGCGTATTTTGGGCATGGGCGTCGGATTCCATCACACGACGCGGCGCCTTTCTAGCGATGTTAATGGCACAGGTGCTGCTCTTTTGGATCTTCCCAAGCGTTCATTCCGTATGGCTGCTAACTACCGTCGCATTTCTCGTTTTGGTATGTTTCGGCGGTGGATTCGGGACCATGCCAGCCTTCGCGGCTGACTACTTTGGCTCCAAAAACGTTGGCCCGATTTACGGACTCATGCTGACAGCGTGGGGCTTTGCCAGCGCTTTCGGGCCGCTCCTGATCGCATACATGCGACAGGCCAGTGGGAACTACCGCGGGGCGTTACACGCCATTGCGGCCATGGTGACTTTTTCCATGTTGGTTCCCACTGTGGTGCACCCGCCTTCGCGAACGAAGCTCTCTGAGCAACTGGCACCGGATCAAAGGAACCGGCGATCAGTTGCCTCGTTCAAATAGTTAGCGATCGAGATTATTTAGGAGACTGTATGCTCAAGGACGCGTTAACTCGTTGGCCGTTCATTCGGCAGATCCTGTCGGGCGGCGATGGAGCGGGTATCGAAGCCATGAACGCTCGCGAGAAACACGTCGAGTATCGGAGACCGTACTCAACTAAATGGGAAGAACTCGATCTCGAGACGGCAATGGACATGATCGCCGACCGAGTTCGGGAGGGGTAGTCATGATTCTGCTCAACATTCAGACCTCACCTAGAGGATCGAAGTCGATTTCAATTGCAGCGACACACGCTTTTGTTGAAGCGTACCGTACTGCGCACCGAGATGTGACGGTAGACAACTTAAATGTCTGGGAGGAGGGCTTGCCGGAGCTCGACAGCGAGGCAATCGGAGCGAAGTATAAGGGTGTCGCTAAGGAATCAATGAGCGAAGCGGAATCAGCGATTTGGAGGAGGATACAGAGTCTTGCGGCTCGCTTCCAGGCTGCCGATTTGATCGTGCTTGGAGTGCCCATGTGGAACTTCGCTTATCCCTACAAGCTGAAACAGCTGATCGATCTCATTTGCCAGCGCAACTTTCTCTTCACCTTTAGTGAGGGTAAATTTGGACCTTTGCTGAAGACCCGCAATGCGGTCGTCATCTACAGCAGAGGGCAGAGCTATGCGGAACATTCGCCGACACCGGCCTCGTTGTTCGACCATCAAAAAGGTTATATCGACTTTTGGCTTCACTTCATCGGTGTAGAAAAGACCCATAGCATTGTTATTGAAAATACATGGAGCGACAGAGAAGCGGAAACTCTGGCTAAAGGCAAGAGTCAAGCTATCCGACTAGTCGAACGGTTATGAACCGTCCAACCTCACGCGACCGGTCAATTCGTCGCAACGCTCGGTTTTGCCGGGCAAGACCTCCTCGAAGATCGCTGACTGGTGAAAGGAGCATCGATGAAAACCCGAAGAGAGTTTCTCGCAACTACGATAGCTGCTGCGGCTTTACTGCCCAACAGTTCCGGCCAAACTGCGGCTCTGTCTGGACTCTCCACTGTGGATGAAACCGGACGGAAAGATGCAGCGTCCAATGACCCGACTCAAGGAGGCCAATACATGACAGATAAAGGGGAAGATCCAAGAATCACCAGAGCGCGCCTCGCGGGCCCTGAACAAGTGACCAGAGACGCGACGGTTGCCGAAATGGCTGCGGACGGCACGATTACCGTTCTAGTAAAAGGAACCAACGAGTGGGTTTGCACACCTGGAAACGAAAACAAAATCGGCGCCCCACCTATGTGCATGAACCCCATGGGTATGCGATGGATGATGGATGCCATGCAGGGAAAGCCGAAGCCGACGAACACGGCGCCCGGAATGATTTACATGCTGTGCGGCGCCACACAGAGAAGCAACACCAATCCTGCGGATAAAACCAGTCCCGCTATTCCGATAGGACCACACTGGATGATCACGTGGCCTTTCGATGCCTCGGCAAATGGCCTTCCGACCACAGTTCGCGACAAAGGCGCCTGGGTGATGTTCGCAGGAACACCCTTCGCGTATCTACACGTCTGCGGAAGCCCGTGGGAAGGCAATGAATACCACGAGGGTGACAAGGCAGTCTGGACCATGTCTTACGCTAGTCACTGAATGTTGACAGCCACGGCTCGGTCTGCAGCGCTTTAGCCGCTCAGGTTCAAAATGGGCTTTCGCATCATTCGGACAAATCTTCGCCGTAGGTCGCCGAAGCGACGAGGAACAGGTATGCGCGCCGGTAAAAGGATAACGATGAAGGAGTTTGCCAAAACCAAAACTCAAGCTATCACTCCGATGAAGGAGCCGAACGCGTGATTTGGTTGTTGAGGTCTGCGACTTTCTGCGGAGATACCATTCCCATCAAACCGATTGGGAACACAACTCTCTATCTGAGAGAAGGTGCCCGAGCGTGCGACGCTTCGCGAGACTCCCTGGTATCAAGTTCTACTTTCTACGGCCGGATAACTGCTACTTCGACGTCTGCTAGATCCGCCTATCCCAGATGGAAACACGATTTCCGCGAAAACCTCGATGACGAGTTGGTTTGCTTCGACATCGTTTCAATCGTTTACGAATGGCTTTCGACTTGCATTGCCAGATCGCAGAAAAAGAGGAGTAGATGAAAGCGGGAAATTTGCGATTGGCACCCATGAAAGGCTCGACCGCGAGAGCGCAAACCCGACCGAAGCGAACTCACAGATCCAGGCGAATTCTCCATTTTGATAAGGAGGGCTTCCTGAAGCGTCACAACTACGATATCGAAATCGCCGGAGGCACACCCGGAGCACACTATACCGATGCCTATGTAGCGGTGTCCGGGATCAAATTTCCGACGCTGAATCGCATATTCGTTCGCCAGGAAGACCCGAGCGTCAATCGAGAACCACTTGTCGTTTCGATCGATGTTTCAAACATCCAGTTAGCTAAGCGTGCGGAAAGAACAAGCAGAGGCCCGGCCTCAGCAGATCTCTTCTCATGTATGGGGCTAATCCTTCGGACAAAAAAAGTCTCGTCGGATAAACCGAGTTTTTTTGATAAAAAATCCGAAAAATTACGCACTTCGAATTACCCGTTTTGCTGATGATTGTGAGCTGTTGAGAAAGGGGATTGTTATGGCGGAAGTGGATTCACAAAGGCAACAGGATGAGCTGCTCGCGAATCTGAAATTCGCTGCTTCCGCTCCAACTGATGACGTCCTCGTTGCGGCCGCCAAGTTAGGGGATCACCGCGCCTTCGCGGAGCTATGGACGCGGCACTCGAAGACAGCATTCAACGTGGCCTATCGGATCACGGGAAACCGACAAGATGCGGAAGACGCGATCCAGAATGCCTGGATGAAAGGCTACACGCATTTGAACACTTTCGATGGCAGGGCAAAATTCTCCACTTGGCTTACGCGTATTGCCATCAATTCGGCGCTTGGGATTCTACGAAGGAAGCGTGCTCGTCCCGAGACTTCTATGGAGATCACGGACGGTGAGAACTGGCAGCATAGGGAGATTGCAGATCAGACGAAGAACGTTGAGGAGATCTATGCACGGCGCGAAGGAGTAGAGCGCTTAAGGCGAGCAATTTGCCGTCTACAACCGACTCTGCGAAATGTGGTTGAGATTCATCAATCCAACGATCGTTCGGTAAAGGAAGTCGCCGAACTCGCAGGCATTTCTGTTGCTGCAACTAAGTCTCGTTTGTTACGCGCCAGGAGGATTTTGCGCGAAGCTTTTCAGGTCACCACTGAATCATCATGTGGCCGTTTGATCCGAAAGCCACCGGACTGCCTCCCACGCACACGCTGACCGCCTACATCATGTGGGCCGGAGCGCCCTACACACATGTGCAGATTATGGAACATCCAGAGAAAAGCAAACTTCAAAAAGGAGAAATACGATGTCCATCGCCAAAGCTACAACTCAACGTCTTCCGTTGCCGCCATTCACACGCGAAACGGCTATTGAGAAGGTTCGACTGGCAGAAGATGCCTGGAACTCTCGTGATCCGGAAAAAGTGGCCCTGGCTTACACAGTTGATTCACGCTGGAGAAACCGCTCAGAATTTGTGAGCGGAAGGCAAGAAATCGTCGCGTTTCTCAGACGCAAATGGGCGAAGGAGCTGGACTATCGGCTGATCAAAGAACTGTGGGCGTTCGAGGGAAAACGTATCGCCGTTCGCTTCGCATATGAATGGCACGATGACTCCGGGAATTGGTTTCGCTCGTATGGCAATGAGAATTGGGAGTTCGATGAGAACGGGCTGATGCGCTTGAGGTTCGCTTCCATCAACGATCTGCGAATCAAGGAGACGGAGCGCAAGTACCACTGGGCACTAGGGCGCCGTCCGGATGATCATCCGGGATTAAGCGATCTTGGCTTCTAGGACCAATCCATTCACGTTCAGGCAAACATTTTATCGAAGGTGTGAAGGTTCCAACGGCCCGTTTGCTTCTGGCACATGGCCTGGTGAACGTGCTTCCGCCAAGTAAGTCAATCAATACTGTAAAGGGGACCCGTCATGCGACTCGCTCGAATCGATCTTGCAAAGTCAGCAAAGAGAAGTGGTCGTTTGGCAACGGTGGGGCACAATACGCACAATAGGTGGAAACGCCGCACGTGACGCAGATCAGACGTCGCGCATACGAAATCTATTTCGAAACCAAAATATGGATGTGTGACGACTTTGTCGCCAAATTGTTCTCGCCGCCCGACGAAAGGGCAAAACCCCAATTGACCGACTCATGATTCTGATAACCCTTGAAATAGGAATTTTATGCAAACCAGTTATTCCCCATCTCCCAGGCCTTTAATGCTCGCAGAAATCCGGACGCTTGCTCTCGCGTCCCTTGGTGGGGCCCTGGAGTTTTACGATTTCGTCATCTTCGTTTTCTTCACTGCTGTGATCGGGAAGCTGTTTTTCTCTGCCAGTCTTCCAGAGTGGATGCGGGAAATTCAGACCTTTGGCATCTTTGCCGCGGGTTACCTGGCACGCCCTTTGGGTGGCGTTGTGATGGCACATTTCGGGGACATTTACGGCCGCAAACGCGTGTTCACGTTGAGTATTCTGCTGATGGCAATTCCTACCTTACTGATCGGGTGTTTGCCAACCTATCATGCGGTAGGAGTGCTAGCACCCTTGCTCCTACTTGCGATGCGGCTATTGCAAGGAGTCGCAATCGGCGGCGAAGCGCCTGGAGGTTGGGTGTTTGTCGCCGAGCACGCGCGACCTCAGCGGGTGGGATTTGCCATTGGCTTGCTCACCGGTGGTTTGAGCTTAGGGATACTGCTGGGATCTTTGGTAGCAGTCGTCCTCAATGTCAAGTTTAGTCAGGTCCAGATAGCGAGCGGCGTTTGGCGAATTCCATTTGTGCTTGGAGGTATCTTTGGCTTTATTGCGATGTTCCTGCGGCGTTGGCTCAACGAGACGCCTGTTTTTGAAGAGATGCGACGGCGGGCGGCACTATCTCGTGAACTGCCTCTACGTGCTGTGTTAAAAAGCCACGCACGATCAGTAGCTACCTCCGTGATCAGCACCTGGATGCTGACAGCCGCCATCGTAGTCGTAATTTTAATGACACCGTTGCTGTTGCAGAAACTCTTCGGCCTTGCGCCTCGTGAGATCCAGATGGCAAACCTCGCCGGCACAGCAGCGCTTTGCCTCTCGACGATAGCGATAGGGGCCGCAACTGACCAGTTTGGCATTCGACGCACCTCCATCCCAATGCTTTTGCTGATGATTGCTGCGACTTACGGACTCTATTTCGGCGCCGAACATGCACCCTCCGCACTCCTCCCGCTTTACGCGCTCGCAGGGTTCGGAGCAGGCGGAGTGGTGCTGACTCCCATTCTTATGATTCGCGCGTTTCCACCGCAGGTGCGATTTACGGGTGTCTCATTCTCCTACAACATTGCTTACGCAGTCTTCGGCGGTTTGACTCCGTTAGTCGTCTCGTGGCTCGCTCGCGCCGACCGGTTCAGCCCCGCACACTACATCGCGGTTGTAACAATGCTAGGTCTTGCGGCTATATTTATGGCCCCGACAGCACACCTTCGGAATGACGAGAAAGATAGCGTCGTGGCGAGGCTCTCATGAAACGGAGCTAAGAGCTGCTTCAAACTCTGCGAAGCCGTCGCCTCGACGGCAACACGAAATCCGCGAAATCCGCGAAAACCCCGATAACAAATGAGCCTGCGTCGACTCCTTTTCAAGCACTTATGAATGGCATTCGGCTTGCATTGGTAAACGTGCAGGCTGGCCATAACTTTCGGTTCGGCGGGGAGGCGATGCCAATGAGCTTCTCGATCGAACGGCTCGACAGCGAGGCGATTGCCATCGCGTGTACGTGTGTGGACGGATGCAATCGAATGTGTGAACACGATCAAGGAACTGATCGAAGTGGATTACACCAAGGCCTTTCTCGACCTTTCAGAATTGACACGAGCTGGTCACGACGCAGCCACGTCTCTTGCAGTCTGCGAGCGAAAAGTAGATCGCGTAGAACGGCAACCGGCGTTCTTAAGCGTAGCTGTAGGAGAGGATATGTTCAAAAGGATCGCCGTAGTCTTTGACGAATCGCTGGGGGCGTTTCAATCGCTGACTTCAACAATTTCTCTTGCCAAGACGCTTGGCGCCGAACTACAGACGGTCACCTTCGTAGAGCATTCCGCGCCTAGCGTGCCTATGGAGCACTTGAGCAGGAGGTCCCTTGCAGTGGCACAACAATCGGCAGGCGAGCCACCTGTCTCGCGCGTTTGAAATCTTCCAGTAAGTTTGACTCCTTCACTTCGATAAGGTCGATGTACATTCCTTCGATGCGCAAATTCGGTCTGCTGTCCTTGTCGCTCTTCCTTTTCTCATTTTTGCGAGAACAGGGATGGTCGCAGTGCGCCGGTGTAGCTTCAACTCCTCGCGCAGCCTCCGATTGCGCCGCTCATGAGATTCCTTCCGCAAAGATCGTAGTGCTCGACCCGACCCACTCCTATTCATTAGCGGAGCTG
>Ga0210406_10006379_pt1 | contig 12238 bp, 7 predicted proteins | sample IncBWC30MmetaG_FD_155454 | JGI IMG/M metagenome (GOLD analysis project Ga0210406, IMG submission 155454) | Forest soil microbial communities from Barre Woods Harvard Forest LTER site, Petersham, Massachusetts, United States - Inc-BW-C-30-M | ecosystem: Environmental > Terrestrial > Soil >...
CCCGGCGGGGCCGGCGTCACCCGCATCGCCTTTCGGTCCCGGCGGGCCCGGGGCTCCTGTGTCGCCTCTGGGACCTCGAAGTCCTTCAGGTCCTCGGGCTCCGGGATCCCCCTTCGGTCCAAGCGGCCCCACTGGTCCGATTGGCCCAGCCTCGCCCGTAGGGCCCGCTGGTCCGGCGATCCCCGTCCAGTCTGCCCTCGATCGCCCTTCTCTCCCTTTGCGCACGCGGTCAGCGCCAAAGGCGCCAGGAAAGCCAGAACAGCGATCGAAACGCGCATTCAAGTGCTCCATTCGCCACCAACAGAACCCAGAGAAGGAGCATTGTCCTGCATCATTTCCTGGGACGGCGCCCGCCTTGGTGGCGCTCGGGTCGAGACGGCGTTCACCTGGAACGGTGAATTCGTAGTCCGGTCCGGATCCATGTTCGCCTATATGGAGGCGGGCTGACCCTACTGCTGGGCTCGTAATCTCGAACACCAACGCTCCAACGGACCATTCAGATCAACCGGGACTTGTGTCCGAAATTCGCCCCGCGATGTCCTCATCGTGGTCAGTTGGACCGATTGGGCGGGAACACGCGGGACGTCCTCAATCTCGTGCACGAACTGGAAGAAAAAGGAGCAAGCCTCCGGGTGCTTGAGCCTGCCATCGATACTGGCGGCCCGATGGGCCGCATGGTCCTGACTGTGCTGGGAATGGTCGCCGAGATGGAGCTTGGCTTCATCCGTGATCGGCAAGCCGCGAAAACTTAGAAGCCCGAACTCTCGCTCGAATGACGCCTCACGCATCTCGTCGTGACTCGATCGCGAGTTAGAGGCCGGCCATCTCCGTGACTTGATGACGAAAACCTGTGGGCGCCCCCATGAGTTTTGGCCGTCCGCGCCTCCTCCTTGCGCGGGATCTGGCACCGGCCCAGCCACTTTGCGAGGTTAGAACAAAACGACATGTTGCATGCGTGAAGTTGGCACAAGTCGCGCGGGCGCGGCACTTGAGTGTCAAGTTTCAAAAATGGCACCGCTTTTGGCACCGTTGGCACAGCGCCGAAGGTGTCATGAACGTCGCATGGACCGTGCGAGATTGTCTCAGTTGCTAAGATGGGGGTTACGGCAAACCAGCAACTGCACGCGGCCATAGGCTCTCAGGCTGTTGCTTCGGGGACGAGATAAATCCCTATTCGAGAGCCGTATCATGGACAAAAAGCTGGATGTTGTCCGGCCATGCGAGGGGGTGATTGCCGAAGGCGAACTTCATTGACGCCGACTTGAAATTCTGGACGCCGGCCGTGACGACTTGCGGGCCTTTGTCGGGCGGGAAGGATTCCTGCGGTCGGACGACGACGATATGCCCGGCCCGTTGTATCTGCGAGCCGTCGGGCTGTTGCGTCGGCGGCTGAAAATACCCGGCGACCACAAGCTTCCCCGCGTTGGCCGCGGTAATGGCGTCGTCGAGAACGCCATCGTCGCCGCTGGTCCCTAGAGAGTTCCACCCTGCCTCTGCGGCCGTGGGGCCGCTCTCAGTTCCGACGCCGCCGAGCCAGGAGACTTGAGCGTTCGCCAAGCGTGATTGCTTATGATTCGGCGGCCGAAGGATGTATATGTCGAGATAGAGGGCCACCGCCGCGACATAGGCGCTGCAATGAGTGTGATGCGCGGGATCGCCTTCCGGCGGCCCTTTGCGCTGGCCTGTTTGCCAGATGACATGATAATCGGCGATCCATCGGTTTTTGACATGCGTGCCGTCAAGAAAGACCCTAAGCCGCTTTCCGCCTTCGCTGATAACTCCGCTCACGTCGGTTCCTCCAACTAGCGCGTCGCCTGAATGCTGGCCCCGCGGGGCAAACGCTATTCAATCGATTGAGTTTGATATTGCGAACGAGTTCTAGAGCGCGGGTGATATCCGCGCGATTGCGAAAGCGATGGTCGGCTTCCAGGTTTCGAACACTGCGTTCCCTCACGTCATTGGACCCACGGGTCGCCTCTTTCCTCCGTTTGAACCGCGAGCCTGCGCATGAGAGGGGACTCTTGAGGGATACGCTCGTACTTCGTAACGGCTTGGTGGCCGGCTCGCCTGACCAGCCGGAGAAAATTGTCGGAGAGAACCAGGTTCGCGTCGGCTTTCGACAGCCCCAACGCGAGGACTTTCGCAAATTCCACTCCGGGGTGGAGCCAAGGTCCGTCGGAGCCAAACAGGATCTTTCGCGGCCCCGCGCGCTGGACGGCTTGCTCCAGGATGTCGAAGCGACGAACGCCCGCTGTGTCCGTGTAGATATTCGGGTGCCGAACCAAGTGATCGATCAGCGCGACTTGCGCCTTCCAGTCGTCGGCGAAGCTGCCCAAATGAGGAATGATGAAATTGACGTCCGGGTATTCCGCAGCCAGCAGTTCACACACCGAGACAGCACTCATCACATCGTATAGAACAGGTAGCGAGAATGCGCGAGCCGCCTCACAAATCTCGCGGCTGATCGGTGCGTCGTAGCGGTGAAGTTTTATACCGACGAATCCGAATTCCTCGACCGCTTGTCGCACCAGCTTGTGCACACGTCCTCGATCATGGACGCTATTCACAAACGCGAACCCAAAGAACCGTTCTGGATGACTTGAGACGATGCGCGCAACCTCACGGTTCGCGATCGCGTAGTCCGAGTGGAACGCGGCGAAGAGGACGGTGTGGGTAATTCCGGCCTGGTCGGCTCGAATGAGATACTTGTCGAGCGGCGCGGCGGTGTCCCACGGTCCGGTCAGCCCCTCGCCTTTGCCCGCATGGCAGTGACTGTCTATGATCATCACACACGCTCCTCATGCTTCGCGAACAGGGCTTTACCCGAGCCCAGGCGGCTGGATCCTCGGCCGCGGCTTGCAGCCTGGAGCGCGCCCATTTCTGCGAGGAACCGAATGCTCGTCTCGACGCCTTTGAAGAAATTGGGGAGATGGATCTTTTCGTTCGGCCCGTGGATGCGATCACTGGGCAGACCGAAGCCCATCAGCACAACGGGGATCTTGAGTGCGTCTTGTATCAGGTTCACAACCGGGATCGTGCCGCCATTGCGAAGAAAGACCGCGGGCGCGCCGAAAGCTTGTTGGTAGGCTCGCGCCGCTACAACAATCGCTGGATGGGTCCGGTCAACCTGCGCTGGCTTGGCGCGCATGAGCGTGCGAACGCGCATCTGTACTCCAAGGGGAGCGATTTCCGCGACATATTCACGAAATAGCCCGTCTAGCTCGTCTGGATCTTGGTCCGGCGCCAGCCGAAAGTTTAACTTGGCGACGGCATGCGTTGGGATCGCCGCCTTGACCCCGGACCCTTGATAACCCCCGGCTATGCCCGTCACTGTAAGCGCGGGGCGGATTGTCGTGCGTTCGTAAAGACTATAGCCGGATTCACCCCACCCCATTGTCGCGCCGGCGTCGCAAAGCATTTGGGCATCAGACGGCCCGACCTCTCGCATGTACGCCCGCTCGCGGGCGTCCCATTCCCTCACCCGATCATAAAAGCCCGGTATAGAGATTCCGCCTTGGCGATCTTGCAGCCTCGCGACTATTTCGCAGATCGCTTGCAAGGGGTTGTACACGGCCCCGCCAAATACGCCCGAGTGCAGTTCCCGTTTCGGCCCTCGCGCTTCCAGTTCTATGCTGAGACCGCCCCTGAGCGCGTAGGTGATCGCTGGACGGTCCGGACCCGGGATCTGCATGTCGGAGACAACGGCGCAATTGGCCGCCAGAGCGATCCGGTTGGCGGCGAGGAACGCGCCTAGATTCGGACTTCCGATCTCCTCCTCGCCCTCGAACAGACATATGACATTGACTGGAAGCGCGCCTGCCGTTTTCAGGAAGGACTCGATCGCCTTGACGTGCGCGAACATCTGTCCCTTGTTGTCGCTCGCGCCTCTGCCATAAATGTTGTCTCCACGAACATCGGGATCAAAGGGCGGCGAGCGCCATTCCCCGAGCGGCTCTGCGGGCTGCACGTCATAGTGGCCATAAATGAGAACCGTGGGGGCTCCAGGCGCATGGCGCCAACTGGCGCAAACGATTGGGTGGCGGGATGTCGGCACGACTTGCGCGCGCTCCAGGCCGACGCTCCGGAGATGGGAAGCCAACCACGCCGCACATTTTGCTGTGACGCCGGCATACGCCGGCTGCGCGCTGATGGACGCAAAGCGTATGAATTCCTTCAGTTCCTCCAAGGACTTTTTCCGTTGCGCCTGGGCGAAGGCGAGAGCATGTGTCAACCAATCCATTTTGAGGTCCCGATCCACGCTCGCAGACCGTTCCGCCGTCAAGGAACCGGATCAATGAGGAACCGCAGTTTTTCGGCGGCGAAGTCGCGAATTCTCTGGGCGTTGTTTCGCGGCAGGCGATGGCCGAATGGCATGACGCGCGCCGTTGCCGGCCGAATGGGCGCGTGCCACAACGCCGCGCTCGCCACCCCATCGACGACGCCTCTGGCAGGAACGCGAAGGTGCTCCTTCCAAAGCCTCATCCGATATTGTTGTGCGAAAGTGAGATTTGACCGCAGCGGCGCGTCGTCGAAGATAAAAGCATCGACCTCGCTGTCGTGCTGATAGCCGCGTCGATTGCAGTTCGCGGACCCAATCACCGCTAGCTCGTCATCGAAGACCCAGCTCTTCGCATGCACATAGGTGTGGGGCCCGAACACCGGCTTCACCTGACTGGTAGAAAGCTGGAAGATACCGATTTTTCCGGCGTTGACTGGCGAGAGACCCGCTGTCAGTCGGTCGACAAAATCACGGCGATACTCCCGACCGAGCGGCATGTCATTGATTGCCGATCCAAGAATCAAGATGGTGAGATGCTGAAGTCTCGGAATCGCCCGGTTGAGCGCGGCTGCCATGTCAAGATCGACGAGATATTGGTCCTCCAAGTAGATAAACCGCTCTGCATTGGCGACAGCGGCAAGCAGCAGGGCTTTGATATCGCGTTCCGGGCCGACACCAGGAACCTTATGGGTCGGTATGAAAGTCCGCGCGATGATGACCGACGTCGATCCGCCGAATGGGGCGTCGATCCGGGCTGGCGCGGCGATCGGTCCGGGAACTGGCTCCGCCGCCCCGCGCAGTCCGCCCTTCGGGCCGGAGTCGATTTTCGCGCTGTCTGGATGGTGGCGCCAGCGTTTGATGAACGTCTGGAGTAGGTCCCACGCACTCGGCCCCACGATTCGGCAATGGTCATCATGATGTGGTTGGCCCGACCCGGCATCGACAATGTTAAGCCGATTGGCGTTGATGTCGATCCCGCCGCAATAGGCGACGAGGATATTGCCGCGTTTGACGACCAGCACTTTCTGATGATGCGCGCCGCCAAGGCGCGCCAGATCTTGGGGCGGGATCAAGGCGATGATGACGGGAATCAGCTCTTGCCTCACTCCCGCAGCCAAGAGCGCGGCGCCCAAGCGTATTCTTGACATCGGAGTTTTGTTGGGCGTTTCGTCGTCGCGAATGGCGGCGCCATTGGCAAGCGCGTTGATTCTGAACTTTTCGAGCAGATTGAGGCCAGGCGGCTTCGCCCACAGCATGGCGCGTATCTGTACGCCTCGCCTGGACGCGTCGGCCATCAGTCGGCGGAAGGTCGACGATGGATCCCCGGGGATTAGGGCAAAATTGTCGGTGACGTCCCAGGCGAGAAGATATACGTAGTCCGCCTCTCCATTCGTGGCCCGAATGTCCGAAACCATTTCCTCCAAGGTCTCGCGTCCATCAATCAGGCTGCGCACAGCGTTTCCGGTCCGAAGCTTGGCGTTTGGAGACAGCGCTGCGGATAGGATAGGCGCCCAGCGTCCTGGCCTGAGCTGCGGCGGCCGCGGAGGCGGGGGCACGCTGGTGCGCAAGAATATTTCCGCACGGCGGCTTGCTCCGGGCGTCGCCTTGGGTTTCCGTTCGCCGCAAGAGGCGATCTCGAACCTAATCCGGCTCGTGACGCCGGGACTCATCCGTTCTAGAGTCCTGGCAAGCTCCGACTGAACTTCCCGCGCGCGTCTCCTCGCGAGTTGAAGGTTGTAGTCGTCGGATCCGACTCGATCCGTATGACCCGCTATCAGGATCGACTCGACTGGACGCTGAGTCCGCTTGCTCGAGATCACGGCGCGAGCGAGCGCCGCCAGCTGCGGCTCATGCTTTACGGCGACCAGACTGGATTTATCAAAACCAAAGTTGTCCAGGACTGCGTCCGGGGCAGCGCCTGGCGATGGGCACTGGACTTCTCTTACTGGCGGCAGACTGAAGGCAGGCGAAAAAGCGCGCGAGAGCGCCTTGGGGGGAGATGGAGCGCCAGCGGCGATCATGGCTGCCGTTGTCGCGGGACCCGCGACTCCGTCCGCCTTCAGCCCCTGCTTCTTTTGAAAGGCCCGAGTTCCGCTGCGCGTCGCCGGCCCTGCAACCCCATCGATTGGAAGCCGCAAGCCCAGAATGCGATTGAGCGAGTTCTGAACCCAGCGAACGTCGATCGGATTTGCGCCTTCGAACTGCACACCCGGCGTCCCTGAGCCGAGAGGCTCGAACTCGAACATTTCCGGTTGAATGAGCAGGTCATCTCGCATTGCCTGTCTCTGGATATTGCTGGCCTCGATACGGTCCGCCCACGGAACTATCCGACATATCCGGGCCCCAAGCCCTTGCTGAGTTTGGCTCGGACGAATTGCGCGGCTTCGAATTTGGTGACCACGCCATCGCCATTGACGTCCAGGGCTTTGTTCTGTTCGTACGCTGTGCTTGGCTTGGCGAATAAGGCGGCGTCGTTAGGAGCGCCCACCGCTTTCGGCCAAAGGATAACCATGTACACATCTTCGAGCGTGCCAAGGCGGCCACGATAGGGGGAGAAATAACGCGAGACATAGTCCAGTTGCTGCTCGGCCGTCATCGCCGCCAGAGCGTCGGTCGTTGTGCCGAGACGCTGCGCTGTCGAAGGCATGAACTGGATGAGTCCGGTCGCACCAGAAAGGCGATTCCGGACGGACGGGCTGAAGGTTTCGCCGCTTTCGAACGCCATCGCCGCCATCAAGTGGTTGGGATCGCATCCGAGCGCAGCGCAGATTTCCCTCACTCGGCGCCGGAATTCGGGACTGACTCGCGCGCCCCAGGCAAGTTTGGTCGGTTGTGGCCGACGTTGCCGAAGAAACTCCGCCGCCGTCTGAACCTGTCCGGTCGCGGCGAGATCGCCTGGCGCCTCCGAGGGCAGCTGACGCGTTTCGACCACAGCGATCGCGTACTCGATCCGCGGCATGTTCACCATGCCGCGGAAGGCCTCGCACTGGCTCTTGAGCGCGCCACGCCGGTCCGGGGCAAGCCCGTCGAGCGCCCGCAGCATTTCGTACATGTTGAGACCGTTGAGGTTGAGGAAGGCCTCGCGCCAATCATTGCGAGCAGCAGCCTCCTCAAACCTCCTGCGCGTCAAACTGGGAACGTAGCCCGACGGCGCGGAAGGGCCGGAGGGCCGCGGCAGCGATCCATTGCCGCGCTCATAGACTGTGACGCCGCGGTGCCAACGTTTGAGCGCCGCGGGGACGGGATCAGTCGGCGCGTGCTTGTGCCATTCAACCGCGAAAAGGTAGTCCTTGCCGCCGATCGACAGCGGGATCTGCGTTCCGATCGGATCGGGCCGATGAAGAATCTCTTGAGCCTTTGCCACAACCTCACGCGGGGCACGACCACGAAGCGCGCAGTAGCCTGGTGGAGGCGGATAGTTCACGCCAGGAGGCGGGACGGTTGGCGCCTTGCTCGGACTCGGCGGAACCGGCTGAGTTGAACCGCCGGACCGTACTCCAAGAAAACTCGCCCCTTGCAGCCGTTCTTGCCAGTGCGTGATCGGAACATAGTTGTGCCGCCGGTCGCGCGACGTTTGAACGATCGCATTGGGAACGCGCATATTTCGCAAGCTTTGCGCAAGAGGCGCCGTTTTGGATCCGGAAATGTAATAGATGAAGACTCCGGCGCTTGGACGCGCCCGCGCCCATTTCGCCCAAAAGGCGTCATCGCCGCCGTTGTAAGTGCAGTCGAACCCCCAGCACTCGCGAACCCGGGCTAGGGCTCGGTCCGAGCCTCCCGCTATTTGCCTCATCGGCCAGCCCCCGCCGCTGTGGCAGGCAAAAATGAGATTTCCGAGCCTGGGCGCCGTGGCCGCACGACTTTGACGCCCGTAGGCGCCAAGGGCGGCGAGCACCTGACCGATGTAGGCGTCAAGACCGCCTTGCTTGACCAGACTTCCAGCCTCCGAGCGGGAACCCAGGGTGGGCGCCACCAGCACAACGTTGCGCGCGCTGGCGTTGACGCCTTCGCGCAACGCGCCGTAGGGGAACCGCTGGCTGTTCCAATATTGGTCGATCGCCTCTCGCTTGATTGCCTCGGCCTTGAAGCCATGTAGGTAGAGGACAACATCGACCGTCGCGCCCGGCTGATATCCATCCGGGATGAAGATACCGGTTACCGAAGGCGTCCTGATTCCGGCCTTGTCGACGATCTTTAGGTCGATTTCGGCGTATAGAGTGGCCTCAGGCGGGATCGACTCTTGTTTCAGCAACCGCGGCGGCGAAGTGGCCGAAGGTTGCGGCGGTGTCGGAACGGGGACGACGGGCGTTGAAGGTTGCTGGCTGTCGACCCGGATCACAGCAAAATAGTTTGGCGCTATTATCCGCCCGCCGGAATCAGTCCGCACGGTTGATTGCGCCACAGAATTGCTGACATTGCCGCCGACTGCGGCGATGCTTCCTGGCCGAACCTCGGTCACAATGTCGCAATGGGTGGTCATCCCAGGTCTGATGTTGTCGTATGTCGCGCCGCTGCCGGCCCGGCTCTTACAAATGAGATCCCCCACCTGCGGCGCGAGCTCGGCGATGCGATAGGCCTTGAATGGATTGCTGTTGTTGGCGACTCGGTTGTCTTTCGCTGCGCGCGTGTACACGGAGTGCGAGGCGCTATACTTGAACGCTTCGCCGGCGCCTGCGGTCTTCATTACCCAGGAGATGAAAGCCGCGCTCCATGGGTGCTCGCTTTGAAAAGCGGGATTGCCAACCTGGCCCTCGCTATAGCTTAGCCCAGCGCCGGTTTTCCAATAGTCCTGCAACACACGCCGAGTCCTCGGATCAGCTTCCTTGATCGCGCCATTGCCCCAGCGCGCCAGTTCCTGATTGGCGAGACCCACGATCTTTCGCCGGAACGCTGGACTGTCGAACGCTGAGGGAGGCGTAGGACTTCGCGCGTGGATCGAGGGCCGTGACAAAGCACGCCTCCTGGGTCTAACGAGCGTTTCCAACTCGGCTTCCAACTGTGACCCGTGCTGGCAGCCGCATGCGCGGCGAGCCCTGTTTCTCGCAAAGGAGGGCGTTTGCATTGCGTCGACGAATGCCGATTCGCTTTCGAAAGGTTCCGGATAGAAGCTTAGGAGTCTTTTCATCGCGGTTCTCCAAGCGGTTGTGTAGTCGTCGAGCGACGAACGGCGCGGAACTTCGCCGCCAACGCCATTTTCTTGTCGACGTTTTCGGGGTCAAAAACCTTGGTGTCGACCTGCTTGGTTTCCGGGTTGATGCGAGAAGCCCGCTTGCCGCTTAGGAAGCGCCAGCGTTTGTCCTCTGACAAAGCCAAGAGGTCGTTTTTGTACTTGTGCAAGAACGCGCGCGTCCAACCGGCTCCCGCGGCAAATGAATAGAGCACAGCCATTCGCAAGGACCACTCCGACTGTTTGGACGGAAACAAGGGCATGAACTCCTGGTCAGTGCGTATGGCGTCCGCCTGGCGGTTGAGGCTCCATAGTCCGATGCGGACCTGCGTCTCGGGATCCGTCCAATTGCTCTCATTCGGATAGGTTCGCGTGAAAAGCCGCCAGCCTTTGCCAAACTCGCTGTTCTCAACGTTGTGGCCAGGCGGCTTATATTTGCAGCTCCGCTCCATGCCCTTGTCGCCGACGGGGACGCAACCATGGAGCCCCGCGGGGGTCTGAAAGAGGCCAAGTTCGTAAAATTTGGGGGTTGGCGCGTATCGGAAGGGCTTTCCGGTCTTCTTATCCTTCATCCAATACCCGGCGGTGGCGTCACTGAAGCGCGCTTCGCCACGGCGGTTCGTGCCGGCCTCGCGATAGATGAAAGCGAGAAGCAGTTCGACGGGAATGCCGCCGGCTTCTGCCCGATGCCGAAGCAAAAGCTCCTCCAGGCTGATCCCGAGTCCCGGGACCGGTTTGGCCGCCATGGCCTGCGTCGCCGCGACATCGCTGTCACTGACCTTCGCGCCTGTGGCGGACTCAGCAGGAATATGGGTAAGTTCGGGCAAGACGACTCTTCGAAGGATCGCCTTCCACTCATGGACGAGCTTGTACTCATCAGGGCGGAGCCGACGCCCTCTACGCTCGGGGTGCCTTTGAAAAAATAACATATCAGTGAGCGCGTTCGGATCGCGCTGTCCTGCCGCGACCCGACTCTTGACGGCTGCGCGTTCGTCAGTCGTTCGCGCCCCGTCGAACTCGTGCTCGACGCTCTCGGATTCGAAGTTCAATTCTCCGGCGGGTGCCGCGGGCGCCGGTTCAGATGGCCAAGCTGATCCGGGCGCGGCCTGCTGGGGCGACGTTCCGCTTCTCGCCGCAAGCAGCGCACGTTCCGTGTCGGGGCCGACGACGCCATCGGCGGGAAGTTGTTCACGCCGCTGAAAGCTGCGGATGGCGTCGCGCGTCGGTTCATCCGCGATTCCATGGAGCGGCAGCTGCAAACCGAGCGCGTCGTTTAGCGCGCTTTGCACCCAGCGGATGTACTCCGAGCCGGTTGGCGCAGGTTCAGCGGGATACGGCTCCGGTACCACGGGATATGGCTCGGGTGCCACGCCATAGGGCGCGATCACGCCCCGCCAACGCGGATAGGGAGGGATGCGCGGCGGCGGATACGGCGGCCTCTTCGTCTTCGCGGGCTGCGGGACCGGCGGCGTCGCTGGCTGCCTGGACATGATCCGGGGTGCGCGCGGCGCGAAGCCCCGGCCGGGCGATCGCACTCGCCCACGGCGGCTGTATTCCTCTTCCAGCTCGAAGCCGCTTTGCTCTGAGGCAAGCCGCCGATATCCATCGTACTCTAAGGGTATGGCCTCGAAGTTGAGTTCGACGCTCATCGCCATCCTCCCGCTGCGCTTGCGTTTGTGGATAAGTCGAGGGCGCGGGAACCCGCTCCATTCAAGGCACTGTCTTGCTTCGCGCGTTCATGGCGGATGAGCAGGATTGATTGCTGCAATGCGCCCATGCAGCGGCTGATGTCTGACCGAGTATGAAAGACGGTCACGAGGAAAGTTAGGGCGACGCCAGGCGCGTGTCGCGTCGAGCGCAACACCGCTCTAACGCCCAGGCTCAACAAACGCCTATAGAGCGGCGCCGGATCGACGCCAGGAATGGCTTTCAAGGTTTGAACCGGAAATAGGCCGCCAGATGGCGATAACCCAATCTCCCCCAAGCTCTCGCGAAAATGTCGTACGAGTTTCGCAAGATGACTGCGCAGCGAATCGCCTCGCGTCTCATTGGCGGCGAGCGCCCGCTGCGCCGCGCTGATATCGGCGAGAGAGGGCGGGCTCGAATGAACTCTCGTCGCACCCAGTTCCTCGAACTTCGCGATCAGCTTGGCGTTGCCGGCGAGAACCGCCAGCGGCGCCCCAAAACCTTTCGCTAGCGAGCTTCCGATGATTACCTCCGGCCCTTCGACTCCGTTCCACGCCGGCGTTCCCGCGCCGCCGCGGCCGTACGGGGCGTCGCACGCGGGCATTTTTCCCAGGATTCCGAGGGCCTGTGTATCGTCGATGACGAGGTATCCGTTCCGCTCCCGGATCAGCTTCAAATAGTCCGGCAGCGGCGCTATCCGCCCAGTTGCAGTGCAAAGACCGTCCGCCACGACGATGGGTCGACGCCGAGCCCGTTCGCCACGGATCAGTAGCGATTCCAGCGCGGCGGGGTCATGAATCGGGAACGTCGATGTCGGGACGCCTTTCGCGGCCGCCCGCTCGATCCCCCAACGGGCGATCGGATAAGTCCCAGCATCGGCATAGATCGCGACGTGATCCCGCGCCAGGACGTCGAACAAATCCCAATAAAGGTGAAGCGTCGACGGCGCCAGGACGGCCCGCTCGCAGCCCACCAGCCGCGCCAGATCTTGCGCCAAGGTCACGGCCTCCGGCGCTTCTTCGAGCGTCGCCGGCCGGCCTGTCGTCAGCTGCGCCCACGGGCGCAGCGTGCGGTAGGCGTGGCGAAAACCTAGGTAAAGAACCGAC
>Ga0210406_10006380_pt1 | contig 12238 bp, 11 predicted proteins | sample IncBWC30MmetaG_FD_155454 | JGI IMG/M metagenome (GOLD analysis project Ga0210406, IMG submission 155454) | Forest soil microbial communities from Barre Woods Harvard Forest LTER site, Petersham, Massachusetts, United States - Inc-BW-C-30-M | ecosystem: Environmental > Terrestrial > Soil >...
GACCTTGCTGATCCGCAATCTTCGTGATGTCTTCGGTGAAAACGATCCCGCTCGCCGGCGCGCCGCCATCGACGAGATTTACGCTGAAGATTGCGTTTTCTACGACCCCAGCAAGGGAGTCTATCGTGGCCGTGACGAAATCGACCGCATCGCGGGCGCGATCAAAGCTACTCACCCTGAATTCCGATATCAGCCAACTACCGAGCCTGCGGAATCGGGCAATGGGGGGTTGGTCCGCTGGGTATCGGGCCGCCCTGGTGAGGCGCCAGCTTACGCCGGGACCGATTTTATCATGGCGCAGGACGGCCGGATCGCCGCCGTTTATCTCTTTTTCGACAAACTACCCTGAGCTGGACTCCGCCGTGCGACGTCCTATGCGTAGGATTGGCAAACGGCGGGAGCAATATTTCGCGGTCGCTCAAGCTGCTTTGCTTGAAGCGAAACATCGGAAATAGATCAGCAATCCAGGAGAAGAGCGGCTATCTCCTTAGGCAACGGGAAACGAGCGGTTTGTCGGCTAACCGGAAGGTATCGCTCACAGCCGCCCAGCAGATAGTCGAGTACACGTAGAAGCGATTCTTGTTCGAGACCAATCAACAAAATTCATAGCGCTTGTGCGTCGGTATTGACTTCGCGTTCACCAGAGCCAAAGGCGCCACCCAAGAGGCTCATTTTGTTCCTTATTATTGCCGCGAACTTGGATTGGATGCACAGGAAATTCGCGCACATCGGGAATTGGATAGACTACGTGCCGAGCAGGACGACGAAGCCGAATGGACCGCAGCGCAAACACGGGGGCGTGAGACTGAGCGTCAAGGTCAGTTCGAACAGGCAAAGGCTGAACGATTGCGGCATGAGCGGCTGAAGGAACAGGCCGACGCTGATGAGCGGCGCGCCCGATTGCGCCAGCAGGTGCAGCTCGCCTTAAATGCAACACTTCCTGCAGACTTGCCTTTCGAAAAGCAGCGTGCGCTTGCGGATGCCTTGGAAACAGAACTCTTGCGCGCGAGCGTGGAAGACGAAAAGACGCCGGTCCCAAGGACCAGCAAGAAAAAACCGAAGATATCGCGGAGGCCTTGCACCTGGATAAGAAACCTCGGAGGCTTCCAGATTTCCTCTACGACCAAGACGCCGAGATGGGCGGTTGAGAGGACGACAACGACGAGCAGCAGAACCGCGAGCGCGACGACAACAAGCTTTTGAACCTTGGTCACAAGATTTTCCATGTCGTTTTCGTTTCCCGGATGCCTTTCTGAATTATTTCTTCGGGGGAAAACTCTTCATCGTCTTTTGTATGAATTTGTCCACATTCTGTTTGAGGTTGTTCCGGAATTTGATGGGGTCTCGAATCTTCTGCGATGCCATCGCCTGCCAAAGATTGTTCTTCGTCGCGGCATCCATCACGGTGATCTGCAATTTCGCCAAGCTATAAACCCATACGTCCGAGGAAATTCCTCCGAGGTTACCCCAGGCGTAGTTGACTACGTCCGCGGCGTACAATTCCCGCTGCGCACCCACATCGACTTTGGGGAGCCCTCCCGCTTCATAAATAATCCGGAAGTCTGGATTCTGATCATCTTCCAGAAAACCCCGGGCTTGTAGATTCCGGTTAATCGAATCGATGATCGCCATGTTGATGCGTTCTTGATCTTCCTTAGTCTGCAGCGTCAGCAGATAGTTTGATCCCCATGTATATTTCTTGTATTTCTTGAAATCCACAGATTTGTCAAAAGTAGATCTTACATGCTGCGCGACAGCGTTCTCCGGTGGATGCAGCACCCCAGCACAAAACAGGAAAGTTACTGCCAGTCGTCTTCCATGCATGAGGGCTCTCCTCGCTACGCCGCGAGTTGCTCTTCAGTCTCGAAATCCGCACCAGAGCACATTTGACTTGCATCTTCACGGTACTGTGGAACGATCTTCACAGACATCGCTCGTCTTCGAGGTTAACAAGGCACCGTTACCATTGCACTTGTTTCATAAGCACGGTTCTTCTGAAACTGGCATTTTTGCCAGTAGAGTAACAATGCAGTAATAGTATACTACGTATATAGTTCTCGGACTGAGTTTCCAACGAGGATCGATCTCATGCGAAAGAAATTATCCTGTGCGATCATGACGCTGCTATGGGTGGCGTTCATGCCCAACCTGCTAGTATCTCCGACGGCAGACGAGAACCGCTACCTGACTGTGAACGGCCAGCCATCGCAAGTAGTGGTTTTGCAAATCAACGGCCGGTCCTACGCCGAGTTGGAGGCTCTCGCTCGCGCCGTTCATGGCTCGCTCGCCTTCAGCGGGAACCAAATCGCGCTCACCCTGTCTTCGTCTCCAGTTAGCCCGGCCGCTTCACCCGCAGCGCCCGGACTTTCCCGCGACTTTCTGAAGGCGGGAATTGAAGCCATGTCCAACGTTCGCGAGTGGCACAGTGCGCTCGCCAATGCCATCCGCAATCAATACCCGATCGGCGAGAGCTGGCTCGCCGCCTTCCGGGACCAAGCCACAACCAGCCTCAGGCTCGCCTCCGTTGCTGCTTCGACCGACTCCGATCGCAGCGCCTTCCTCTTGCTCACACGCGAGTTCAACAATATGAAGCAGCTGAGCGACAAGTACGTCGGCAAGCGTCAATCCGCAAGCTACATTGCTCCAGATTCTCTGCAAGACGACGATCTCGACAAGAAAATCGTGACCTGCGGCCACGCCCTCGCGGCCATGGTTGCGAGTAGCCAGTTTCAGGACGATGGTTCTTGCCAGTGATCGTCCAAGTCCTTCCATGAAAAGGCCGGTCCATCTCAAGAGTTTCCTAAGTCTGCGGAGGCCCGCTGACTTGCTTCTCCCTGAGGTGGAATTGCACGTCGACATGGTCGGCGATGCTGATAAAGGGAATGCCTTTGTTCATCCCGTAATTCTTGCGGTTGAAGACCATTGCTCCTGTGATCTCGTCTACGCCAGTTCCCTTTCTGCAAACCGTTAGCGTCAGCTTCTCGGGGTTTGGTACTCCGCGTATCGTAAACTCGCCATCCACCTCAAAGGCGTGGGGGCCGGTCTGGACAAACTTCGTTGACTTAAACATGATCACCGGATTCCGCTCGGCGTCGAAGAAGTCTTTGCCCTTCAGTTTGCCGTTCTTCAGGCCGCTCCCAGTATCCACGCTGGCTGCCTGAATATTGATCTCTAGAACGCCGGTCGTCTCGTCAGGGGATGTAAATGTTAGAGCTGCATCCCACTTGTCGAATTTCCCGGCGATATTCATCGACGCCTTCACGTGGAACTTAATCGAGCTGTGTTCCGGCGAAATCACGAAAACCGGAGCTTGCGCCGGAGTCAGTGACGGAAACATGGCGGACGCTAAGAGACAGAGGTTAGCTAGTCGTCTGGCTACAGGGTAACGCAACCATAGACATCTTATTGATTCGAGATTGCAAACACGCGTCAACCACAGGCCCATTTTTTCTGTTCCTTCACTGCTTTCACTCGCATTGATCGAGCCCGCTCTTCAACGTTTCCTGCCTTTAAGCAAACCTCTATATTCCAGCGATGCCTTTGTTCTGCAGAACACGCACTACCACGCGACGATTCTCCGCCTGCCCTTCCGCCGTCTTGTCGTTCCCCACCTGGTGGCTCTCTCCCATTGCGCCCGGGGCCAGTAGTCTGGTGAGGGAAATGTGTCCCTGCTGAACCAGGATATTGGTTACTGCGTTGGCGCGGTCTTCGCTGAGCTGTTGGTTTAGGGACACGCTGCCGTCAGACGAAGCATAGCCTTTCACCTCAATCATGAACCCGTTGATGGTCTTGGCTTTCTCCGCCAACTCCAGCAGTTGGGGTCTGTACTTCGGATCCATTGTGACCTTGCCGTTGGCAAAATAAACGGTTGCCTCATCAAAGATGTAATAATCGTCCAGTTGGCCGAAGCGCGCGATAGCGGCGTCAACGGCCGCCTTGTTGGCCGCGATCTGCTTCTGGTGCTGCTGCAGGGCTTCGTTCTGCGATCTCAACTCAGCATTCTGTTTTTCCAACTCCTCTTTGTTCTGCTGCGCCTGCTCCTTGGTCTGCTGCACTTGCACCTTAGTTTCGTGCAAACCAGCCTCGATAGCTTCAGCTCGTTCGAGATCATTGCCTTTGAAGGAGACGGACTTCGCCACCAGTTGGTTCCGATCGTTGTAGGTTCCTTCTACTTTGACGGCGAGACCCGGGATGAGCGCGGCCATCGACATTTGCTTCCTGCGGGCTTTGAACACGCCCTGAACCTGACCCACTTTGGAGTCATCAGTCAGCAGGACCGCAAGGTTCGGAGAGTCGGAAGTCTGCAGAATCATGGTGTCGCCGCTTCGCGCTTTGATAAGACCTTGGACCTTTACGGACTGGGCGGAGACAATCGGGCTTAACAATGCGAGCCCGACAAGGGACAGGGCTACATGATGCGCGATTGTACGAACATCGAACTGGGACATAACCTGTCTCCTCTTGAATTTGATTCTTGAACACTGGCCCAATTTCTATTCCTGCACTCGTGCCGCAATTTGACCTATTCAGGAGATTGCTTCCGGATACCGTTACGACATAATTGTCAAAAGTAACAGGTGGTGCGCTTGGCGAGAACGACTAGGCAACGGGCGTGTGATTTTCTTTGAGCATCTAGCGTAAAGACGGACGAGACGGCTCAGCAACAACACGGATCTCAACAGTCGCGGTGGCCTCCGTCGCACCCTGCCGTAGCTGACACCCCTCGCGACTTCGTTCGATCCCAGGGCCGCCACCAGCAATCGTTTGCTGATCTCGATTCTTTCCTCATTCTTCCGGCACTGGTTTCCAGGAGCGATCTGGATTGAAAAGTTCCATCTTTATGAATTCATTGAGGGTGGCCGGTCCAAAATCTTTCTCATAGACAACACCTTCGTAACTGACGATGAAGGTCTTCACCCCAGTCACGCCGTACTCAGCCGGCGCCGCGACCAGGGCGAAGCCCCCGATCATTAGGCCTTTCACCACGAAGTCCATTTCGCCGAGCGGCGCCGCGGGTCCCTGCCCTTTCAGAATTTTGAAAAAATAGCCATGGTAGGGCTCCGCCCTGCCGGAATAGCCCTGTTCAATCGCCTCGGCGATCTTCTCGCCAATCGGTCCAACCCAACTACCGTCCGGGTTCTGCCATGCCAGACCATCCTGTTTGCCCGGACTGCTGATGATACGCTGCGCATATTGATTCACGTCGTAGCCCTCGCGCTTCTGAAGTGCATACTCCTGCTGTGCTGCCACGTAGCCTTGGCAGATATCAATAGCGTCCAGTTCATTCCTTCCGATGCGACGGTACAGGAGCTCCTGGCGGCCGGCTTTGGCATCGAAGGACCAAGTGTCACCCCTCTTCACAAGCGGCACGGGGAACGGCCAGTCCTCGTTGCCCACGAGGAGGAATGCTCGGTTTCCCCTGTTTGGATCCACGGAAACGCTTTTCTTTTCGCGGGCCTGCGCAGCGAAGTCAGAGGCTCGCTGACGGTCTTGCACGTATTCACCAGTAAAAACAACGTCCTCGCCGCCGGGACCGAAAATTTCCTCGAGCACGCGTTCGTCAAATTTCTCGGCCGCGGCGACTAGAGCATCGGCAGCCTGCTGCGGAGTGCCGAAGGTTTTGGCAGCTGCAGCAACAGAAACACTAGCCGTTTTGGCGTCAGATTGTTGTGCGATGAGGGGCGCCGGCGGAAATGCCCACAACCCTGTGCTCACGAGCCAGAGAAGCCTGCTGAGATTTCGATTCGCGGATATTGATTTCATGTGAGTGCTCCCCTGATTTTCTTTCCGTAATCTGGTCCGCTCATCTGCGCCGACCGCCACCGCCGCGCCGACCTCCTCCTCCGCCGCCGCCGAATCCGCCTCGAGAGCCCATGCTGGAGGCACCGCGGTTGCTACTGGCTCGCGCGCTCGATCCGTTGTATCCCCTGGAACCTCCTCCAAAAGCGTCCCGGTTACCGCCGCCGCGCGAGAGATCCCGGCCTCCTATGCGGTCCGCTCCTCCTCCGGCTCCCCGGTTTCCGAGGCCACCATCGCCAGCCCGATTGTTCACGCCGGGTCCTCCGGTGCGATTGCTCGGCAGATTCCCGCCCTGTCGCCCAACCTGTTGCCGGGCGCCAGCTTGTCGATTGGACAAAGAGTCTCCACGTGAAGTCCCGCCGAACCGGTCCGCCGTGGCTCGGTCCCGATACGGGGCGCCGCCGCGATGTTGCGGATTGTGCGCCCAGTTTCCATTGCCGCGATTTCCGCCACCAATGTTGTTGCGGTTTCCGCCGTTGATATTCGAGTTGCGGATGAAATTGTTGTTGTTATTGATGTTGATGTTGTTGTTGCTACCCCAACCGGAGCCCCATCCCCAGCCGCCGCCCCAAGCCGCTCCAATAGCTAGTCCGACTCCAAATGAGATCGCCATCCCCGCGGCGTAGTATCCCGCCGGCGGATAGTAAATAGGTGGGTAGGGATAGACCGGCGGGCCGTACACCACCACAGGGTCATACGAAGGCACGTATACGACTTGTGGATTAGCCTGTTCGATTATGATCACACTCTTGCTCTCGATGACCTTGGTCTCCACCTTTTGCTGCTCGCTCGATTTCAAATTACCGGTGTCTTGCGCCTTCTTGCGCATGCGCTGCACAGCATCCATCACATCGCTTTGTTGCGCCAGGAAAGCGTTGCCCAGATCCGTGGTCCACTGGATGTCGTCTGCCAGGCGCTTTACTACATCGGGCAAAGCGGCCATCGCCTGGATACTTGGATCCCAAGGCTGCTTCGCGACGGCATCGGCGAGTGCCTTATCCTTGAGCCCGGGATTCCTCGCCAGCCACTGCTGGAGCTGGATCAGTTCGAGAGGGTACGTGGAAGCTACGAGGGTCTGGGCTAGTAGCGGGTCTGGATAGAGGGCAAGGGGCGCTACGAGAGAGTCCAGTTGGTCGGGTGGAATCTTCGTAGCTTGGTCCTGTGATGCCGACGCCTGCGCAGCCCGAGTGGACGCCATGTATGCCGGGATGTCGCCCGGCACGAGGGCGATAGTGCAGACCATCGTCAGCAGGTGTCGGAAGGTTCCACTCAAAGGCTTTCGTTTCGGGATCATAGCTACCTCTGCCTTGATCGCCCCGTCAAACCGGATGAGCCCATGGACACGAACACGAGCACCCGTTTAACGCTTTCTCCAACGTGCGAGGCCGTTTCCTTCACAGTAGGTCGCACTACATCATCGCGATACTGTCAAAAAACACAGGGGAGGGCTTGGTAGATAAAGCTATGTCTCAGAAGCTAGAGAGTGCGTGTAAGAGAAACGCGGACAACGCCTGTCCTCCGTTTATGGGATGAGTAGTCTGAGTCTTAATGATCCAGGGTGGCCGGGCCTGTCAAAACACGAGTTTAATCAGCCGCGCGAGCACGTCATGTAAGGGGGCCATCGTAAGTATGAGTGGCAACAGTGGGAGAACGACAAGGGTCGTCAGTTGGAAGAGGGCCCGCGTGTCGAAGGGCAGGAGGCGCATTTCACTCACCACGTTGTAGGCGTTTCCCAAGTCCGACAGCGATTGAAGGTCCTGTGTACCCAGCAAAGGCTCGACGGGAGCGCCATGCTCTTCCATCCATTTGCGGTGAAAGTCGTCGACATAGTGGCTCGCCAGGATGCCATATTCGCCTCTCGCGAGTTGCCGTGCTTTCTCGAGTTGGATAACAAAGAAACTCAGTGGTGCAAGCACGATCAGGACCAGGAATGCGACTACGGCGAGTATCTCCAGTTCAAAGCTTGGCAAATGTTCGCCAGCGTGCCAAATTCGATCGCCGATGAAACCCGCCAGAATCACGGTTTGAGCAACCAGCACTGGTGCAAATGCGAACACGCTGCCCGAAAGAAAGCCGAGCCCTCCCACACGATCCGGATGAAACAGGTTCAAATGCAACGGCAGGGACCGCACCTGCCACAGGAAGCGGTACCAGACGAATAGCCGAAAATACCAGCGAAGCAAGATGAATCGAAGGACCGGCAGACTGACAAAGGCATACCAAACTCCGGCCGCGGTTAGGTGTGCTGAGCGGCCATCACTGGCGGCATACCAGCTCGAGGCACCGAGCACTACGCTATCCTTCCAAACCCAATAACTGATCGCAGCAACGAACAGCGCAATCCCGACTCCGCCAAAATGGAATTGCGAAGCCGCATGGCTGAGCCGATCATGGCTTCAAATCGTTCACGAGCTTCAGAGCAGATTATCCCCCGCTCTAGGAACTGCTCAACAACGAATTTCATCCGTTCGTGGACGATCAACTCCGAACCTATCAGCAACGGCAACGCTAGAAGAAATCGAGTGTGAACTCCCAGACTTAGCAGGAAGGGGATCTTTACGGTGTCGAAAACCTGCCCCGCGACAAGCGCGAGAATAAAGGGCGGCGCCCAGCAAATAAGGGATATCGCGATGGTTCGCCTTGAGACAAGTTCGAGTGGAGGCCGCGCAAGTCTCGTGCGAAGGTACAGTTGATACAGCGGCCCGCCAAGTACGAGTGAGAAGTCGCTCTGGCCAGCTAGGGTTAAAACCTGATTTGCCATGTCCTTAAACAGCGCCGGTACTGCAGCGCCAGAAGTGTGCCGACTGCGCTCTAGAAATCCTGGAATGGTTTCTGGTCCGACGTAACTGGCAGTGCTGACAGTAGCTCGATGAGTGGCAAATCCAAGCGCGATTCGATGCGGTCGGCGTCTTAGGGTCACCCTGCCAATAGCGCGGGAGGAACGAAGGCCATGCGCTCCCGTCTAGACCGCTGGTCGGAAAACGCCCCATCCACATCGCATCTGGTCAGCCCGGGCTTAATGTGCGACCTGAGGCTTATGGTTTCGACAGCACTGTTATTTCTGCCAGTTGTCGCCACGTGTGTTCATTTCGGAAAGTGGAAACAGCAATAGGGCCCGTTCGCGAAGTGGAGGCATTAATGAAATCAAATTGTCGGTCAAGCTGCGTAAAGCAGTTTTATATCGCCGTGGCACTAGTCGCGTTTTTCTTCCTTCTGACACCGCCTGTTTTCGCTCAGACCCAGGAAATACAAAAACTCAAAGATGAACTGGCCAGGCTCGAGAAAGAGGTGGGGGAAGTCAGACAGCAGATCGGCGCAATCGAGCAGGCACACAAGCCGCCGGGCGCACCAGCAGCTCCAGAGCCCCCAACAGCTCCGTCGGCCCCTCCAACGCGCGCCCAGGAGGCCACGCCAGACGAATCCCAGGTCACCTATCAACCGAAAACTCTCGACATATACGGTTACGCCATGCTCGATTCCGGCTATCAGTTCGGCACGAACGATCCGAACTGGTTCGACGTGGTTCGCCCAACCAAGTTGCCCTCTTTTTCGGGTGAGTTCGCTCCCAATGGAAAAACCTTCTTTGGCGTCCGCCAGACGCGCTTTGGGGTGAAGTCTTTTACTCCCACAGACTTCGGCGATCTAAAGACGATATTCGAATTCGAGTTGTTTGGAACAGGTGTTGATGCTGGCCAAACCACGTTCCGCCTTCGCCATGCCTACGGCGAGCTGGGGCACTTCGGCGCGGGTCAAACCTGGAGCGCCTTCATGGATATCGATGTTTTCCCCAACTCGATCGAATACTGGGGACCCAATGGCATGGTTTTCTTTCGAAACGTACAGGTTCGCTGGATTCCCGTCCAGGGCGACAGTAACGTTGTAATTGCCCTCGAGCGCCCTGGCGCGAGTGCTGATCAGGGAATCTACGCCAACCGCGTCGAACTAGCAGGCGTCGCTCCCCAATTCAAGTGGCCGGACGTGACCGGACACGCCCGCCTTGCCCGTAAGTGGGGTTACGTGCAATTGGGCGGCATATACAGGAGGATCGCGTGGGTCGACACAAACGCAGCGTCTGCATTCAATTTGAGCGGTACCGCCAATGGTTGGGGTGTAAGCCTCAGTTCGAATCTCAATTTCACAAAAAATGATGTCGGCAAGTTTCAAGTTGTCTACGGCGAGGGCATAGAGAACTACATGAATGACGCGCCGGTGGACATCGGCATCAAGAACAACTTTTCGAATCCAATCAAGCCAATCCTCGGCGTGCCCTTGCCGGTGTTGGGCGTCGTAGCGTTCCTTGACCACACTTGGAGTGATCGTTTCACAACGTCGATCGGATATTCCTTGGTGAACATCAAGAATTCCGACGCACAACTTGCGTCGGCGTATCACCAGGGTGACTACGCGCTCGGTAACTTGCTCTATCACCCCCTGAAGAACGTCACGATGGGCGGCGAGTTCCAATTTGGGAGACGAGTGAACTTCAGCAACGGGTTCAATGTGAACGACTATCGTATCCAGGCGTCGTTCAGATACGACTGGTCAAAAGGCTTCGAATACTGACGTGAAGCTATCAATCTAAGTGCAGCACCGTAGCTTGAGATTCCGGGCAATTCAGCGTTGCGCCGTCATGAGGAGGAACGATTATGTTGAACAGAAATGTCTCGCTTCGAATTATTCTTCTCGCGGCTCTGGTGCTCGGGTCCAGCTCCAACCAAGGCTCCATTCATGCCCAGCAGAAACGAAGCCCTGTAGCGCCCAGTAGCGAGCGTGTCGAGGCAGTCGTACGCGAGGCCTACGAGAAGTTCCGAAGCGACACCAGCGGGAAAAATGCCGACTACATCCCGTATCTCGCGCAAGTTGATTCCAAACTTTTCGGTGTGGCTGTGGTCAGCACCGACAATCATGTTTTTGAAATCGGGGACGTCAAGTATTCCTTCTCAATCCAATCCATCTCCAAAGTCTACACACTTGCGTTGGCGATGGAAGAACTCGGCTATGACAAGGTGTTCCAGCGGATAGGTTCCGAACCTACCGGCCGCGCTTTCAACTCCGTGCTGGCTGTTGTGGACATGCCCACGCACACGGGCAATCCCCTGGTGAACGCAGGTGCCATTGCCACCACGAGCCTCATCGCCGGCAGCAAAGAAGACGAGAAATGGAACAAGATCCTCGATTTCTACGGCAAGGTGGCCGGCGAAAAGCTCGTCCTGATTGAGGACGTTTACAAATCGGAAGCCGCCACGAATGCCGGCAACAAGGCACTGGCAATGCTGCTCGCCAAATACGAGCGCATCTACGCTGATCCGATTGAATCTGTCGATATCTATACAAAACAGTGCTCGGTCGGCGTGAACGCGACCCAACTCGCCCGCATGGGCGCGGTGCTCGCCAATAATGGCAAGAATCCAGCCACTGGCGAGCAAGTCATCAAAACTGCAGATGTGCCCTACATCCTATCGACCATGACGATGGCCGGACTCTACGACAGTTCCGGTTCCTGGGCCTGGCACGTGGGTCTTCCAGCAAAAAGCGGAGTCGGTGGCGGAATCGTCGCTGTCGCTCCGGGCAAGGGAGCCATTGCCGTATTCGCCCCGCGTCTCGATGAAGCGGGAAATAGTGTGAAGGCACAGAAAGTCATCGAATACGTTGCCGACAAACTGGACTACAACCTCTATTCCCCGAGTTCTGTCGGACTGAAGTGACAAAAAAACGGCAGAGAATCAGCAATGCCCGAACCTGCGTCATGTGCGACTCTAACCCGTTTCGCCCGGAATACGAAACGGCCTGAAGGTCTCGGCAACGGAGGGGCATCATGGGACATTTCAGCTTGCGGGGGGTACTCCGCATTCTCGCGGCCTCTGTTGTGGCGATTCTTTGCGGTTGTGTCGCGTTGGCGCAATCCCTAGCGCCTGTCACAGAAAATGCCGCCACCCGTGCCAAGGCTGATTCCGACTTACTGAATAAACTTGACCAACTGGTGGAAAAGAATCAGCAACTCGAAAAACAAAACCAAGAGCTGGTAAATCAAATTAATGAGCTGCGCCAATTTCTTGCGCAGCAGACCTCCGTGTCGCCAACCTCGTCGAAAGGCGGATCGACAACTAGCGCCAACTCCGCGGTTGCGCCGCCAAACGCAGCGAACAAACAAACGGCTCAAGGATCGGGGCAAGTCTCCACGCCGACCCAGGACGACAGTGATGACAAGACCCTTCTTCCCGAGGGTTCATCAGGAAATTCAGCGATATTTGGAGAATTTAACCCAGGCCGCGGCTTTATCGTTGGTAAGGGCGAATACGGAGAGCTCGATCTGAGTGGTTATATGGCTGTTCGGTATCTAAACCAGTTGCCAGGCAATCAGTCGGCTACCGACCACCTTGGCCGCCCGGTCCCGATAGATCCACGACAGGATTTCCAGTTCCATCGAGTCATGTTGTTT
>Ga0210406_10006381_pt1 | contig 12238 bp, 13 predicted proteins | sample IncBWC30MmetaG_FD_155454 | JGI IMG/M metagenome (GOLD analysis project Ga0210406, IMG submission 155454) | Forest soil microbial communities from Barre Woods Harvard Forest LTER site, Petersham, Massachusetts, United States - Inc-BW-C-30-M | ecosystem: Environmental > Terrestrial > Soil >...
GCAAGAGGAGTACAACTACGTGCTGGTGGACGTTGAACCCGGCCAGAAGACGAAATTCACCCTCAATCGCTTCCGGCCGTGGTCGGCAGAACCATTCGGGACTGAGATATTGTTCACGTGAGCCGGAAGCGGGCGTTTACGGGAGTGAGGTTCTGGCGACAGCTCTTCTGATCATTCACGGCTTGGTCGCGGTCGCACTGCTTGGCGCGATAACACACCAGACTTTAGCGGCGTGGGGATCGGCTGGTGCGCGGCCCATCTCGTTCTTAGGCCGCTTTCGTTCCGTACCCTCGGCCTCGTTCGCCAACGCTGTGGTCGTCCTATATGCGGTTTCCACGATGCTGGGTGGGATCGTTTACCTTTATTTCCGTGTGGATGTCAGGCCTGAGTTAGAGCGCGCGGGTCACTGGCACGTCCTGGGCTTCTTTGACCTCAAGGAACATTTCGCCGCTATCGGGTTGGCGTTGCTTCCTGCCTACTGGGTTTGTTGGCGACGGCCACTCGCCGATGAGCCCGCCCAAATGCGCACCGCGCTCACTTCGATACTTGCCTTTATCGTTTGGTGGGGCTTTCTGTCCGGTCACGTCGCTAACAACATCATGGGTTTCGGCTCATGACATCGTCAGCCCCGTTCCGCCGCTTTGCATTCGCATTCGGGACCACGTTCGCGGTCCTCTACGTGGTCGCACTCGCAAAGGACCTTGCTCTTTTCACCGTTTTCCCGTCGCTCGGCATCGTGCTCGCGGGCACGCATCATTCGCGAGACGTTGCTGACCCTGCGATGGGATTTCTGGCTCCAGCAATGTACTGGTACGGGTGGGCCGCGACGGCCGCGCTCGGGGCACTGATCGTCGCCCTCGTTGCTGCGTCGTTCGCCGAACGTTTGGCGCGATACGTTTGGCCGGGATGGGTGTGGGTCATTCCCGTCCTCTCGATGATCGCTTGCGTCTATCTCACTATGCCCTGGTTTCGACTTTAGCTTCGGTAGTGCGTAAGGCGGATTGGTTAGACGCTCTCGCGCCTTGGGTACTAGTTGGAGTCCAAGAAAGGCAGTGCGAAGCTTATCGCCGCAAGGTCTAATCCGACGGTGCTGTCGGTGACCGTAAATCCTTCAAGGCAGTCGGCGTATCCATCTCTTAGCCAGAGAATAAAGCCCATGAGGTTGTCGAGGCCGTCGATGTGGACCCAGCCGCCTGACCGCATCCCCTCGCCCTCAAGTGCTGCCGAACTCTCGCGCTCGACGTCGATGCGGGTGTAAAATCCAACACCGGTATTTTCCCGGCTTCGAACCTTCGCCGTCGTCAGTTGCGCCATGAGCGCGATTTTGTCGTTCGGAAACCGGATGCATACGTCGTGAAGCGCGGCCTCTTCCAGTTTTGTGAAGCCTTCCATGTGAGTGATCTACCTTGGCTCGCAGGGTGGATTAGTAATCCGCCCTATGCGCTCCTCGATACCTGACGACGGTGACAGCCTGTTGCTCAGCAACATCTGCCAGCCTGTATTGGTGGGCAGGGCACCGACCCGAAAGAGCAGAATACACAGCAGTCACCCGCCAACGGCTTTAGGCGCGCGCCGCAACCTTTGCAGTCATAGAAGAACTGGCAGGCATCGGTTGGCATCGTCTCGATTGATTGGTGGCCGCATTTTGGGCATGTGAGCTGTGATTGAAGTTCCATAACTCTACCGCACCCATTTGAAAACGATTGGCTCGATCACGGCGTCCCAAACGAGTGATAGTGCCACAAAAGCTGTCCCGATACTCAACAGGACCGCGGTTCGCCTTCCAGGAACTTCGGAGACGCAAATTCCGTCCGTGTTACAAACCAGCGTTCTCCTCCGAAAAAACATCACCCAAGACGCGACTAACAATGCGGCGGCTGTGCTCATGACGTAGAGGCGGTAGTCCGCCAGAAGTTCCAGGCCGGTAAAGACGCTTCCCCCGGCTCCGAGTCCTGCCAGTACGAGAGGGACGGCGCAGCACGATGAGGAAATGAGAGCCCCAAGTCCCAATGTCGCGCCCAATCCGGCGACCCATCCTGTGGACACGATAGGCGCCGGTTGTTCGGCATTGGTCACAGTCATGGGATCGGCTCTCCTTCAGGACCTCAGGCAATCTGCCAACAGCATCATCAGCATGAAATTGTTGGCCATGTCGACGCCGAGTTGTTGGCCGGCACTGATGAGCTCCCTCCCCGGCTTCCTCACCCGTTGTAAGTCTTGAATCTTCCGCGCACGAACGCCTTTGAAACCGCCTGCATCAGATCGCAGACTTCCTGCTCCAGATATTCATTCGCGACGATCAAAGCCTTGACCGCGTCACGCGCGTTGCCGCCGCAGGCCGCGATCGCCTGGTCGGTGGCGGCTTCGAGCTTGGCCGCATCTTGTGCGGCGTCGGCCTGTGGATTGGGCACGGGCGCGTTGCGACATCTGCGGTGCCGGGTTGACTTGATGGGGATGATGTTCTCATTTTGTTCTCATGACGTCAAGCACCCAGAACCGCCGATTTCCTGCGCCCTGGACCACCGTGCGCGCGTCGGCGGAGTGCTATCAGGTGCAGGACGCCAACGGCGTCACGCTGGCATGGATTTTCTGCCGCGACGATGAAGCGCGCTACAGTTTCGGCGCCAGCAAACTGACGTCCGACGAGGCGCGGCGGCTGGCGCGCGGCATCGCGCGGCTGCCGGAATTCATGGCGCAGCGCCGCGGATTTTTTCCGCGCGGCGGCGGAAAGCGCTGGAATCCGAAGCGCCCCTATCATGTCGCGCTGGAGGATATGTATGTCCGCGAGCACTGGTTCTCGATCGACGCCATCTGCAAGCTCAACAGCCTGCCGTTCAATGCAACCGGCGAGAAAATCCAGCAGGGCGCAACGTGGTGCGTCTACGAGTTTGCCTGGCAGATGGACGCCATCCTGTTCTGGCACCGGTTTCAGGGGCGCTGGCTGCGCGGCGATGAATTTCATTATCCTGAACCGCCCAGGGATCTGCCGCCACTGAAAGACCTGCAAAGCATCCTTATGACAGGAGGAAGCCGGAGCGCTGAGTGCCGTCGCGGGGTAGCCGGACATTTAAGTAGCAGATGCTTGCAATCAGCCGATGCTTCGCACTGCGGATTAAGAATTATTTCGATTTTCTCTTGCCATCAGAGGTACCCTCGCCCGCCACCGAACAACAGGAATAAACCGTTGGCCCACAACTACGTCGAATGCGTGAAGATGGTGACGGACAAGGGCTGGCGCTCGAGTGACGCCTGGTGGGGTTGCAGCAACCAGGGATTCAAAAACTAACCAATTTTGTGCACGCACGCAGAGGCCGCCTCAGTTGGCGGCCTCGTTCATTCTTCGCAGTATGGCCGACATGGCGGGGCTTGACGACGGCTGACGCCGTCGCGATTGACTCTCAGTAGCCGTAGTAGCCGTAACCGGGGTAGCCGCCGTAGCCGTAACCCGGATAACCGCCGTAGCCGTAAGCGGGGCCGCCGTAAACGGGGTAGCCGCAGCCACCATAGCCGTCATAGTCGCAGCCGTAATAGCCGTCATCGTAAGCGTAATAGGCCGGATAGCCGTAGCCGCCATAGGCGCCGTAAAGGGCGCCGGCGCCTACCAGCCCGAGGCCAACGCCCCAGCCGAGACCACGACCGGCAAAGCCGCGGTGAAATGCGCCACCGCGGAATCCTGCACCATGGAAGCCGCCACCGCGGAAACCGCCGCCAAAACCGCCACCGCGGAAGCCACCGCCAAAACCGCCGCCATGGAAGCCGCCGCCGCCGAAGCCCCCACGGGCATCTGCCGCTGACGGCGCAAGGGCGCCGAGCGCGGCCATCGTGGCGAGGGCAATCATCGCTTTACGGAACATGACAACCTCCTTGCACAATATTCCCGAACGTAAACGTTTGCGGGCGGCGGATTGTTGCACGCGGCTCATTCGGATTGACGATTGACCCCGGGGAACGCCAAGGCGCTCGGTCTCACGGCCCTCCTCGACGTTGCCTGCCCGGGCCGATGAGTTGATCAACCGGGCCAGTTCTGAAAATAAGCACTGCAGCGCGATCCCCGGCTGTGCGAGTAGCGGCAAGAGGCGGCCACATTGGCGCGCTTTCCGCCGGGCGCAGTCGAGCGTATCTTGGGCGGCCGACTTTCATGCCGAGGGAGACGACCATGTGGCAGCCCGACGGTTGGGGGCAAACACGCATCGGAGTTCTCACGCCTCATGCAGACGTAGTTCCAGAATCGGAATTTAACGCGCTCGCCCCTGATGGCATTTCGATCCACGCCACGCGCGTACCTTTTGGTGGCTACAAGCCGGGCGGAGCGATGGACCCGACCATTGCCGATAACCCGGTACGCGCCTTAGCCGACCCGCCTGCGGTGGATGACGCCGCGGAGATGCTCGCAATGGCCCCATTGCATGCAATTGTTTTTGGCTTCACCAGCAGCAGCTATGTGCGCGGCGCAGCCGATGACGCGGTGCTCAAATCTCGTTTGGAAGCTCGCACCCGAGGTATCCCGGTCGTTATCCCGTGCGCAGCGGCGGTCACCGCACTAGCTGCACTCGCTGTAACGCGGGTTGCACTCATCAGTCCGCCATGGTTTTCGGCTGAAATGGATCAGCAGGGCGTCCGCTACTTCCAGAGCCAGAGGTTCGAAGTCGTTTACAGCGGACCTGCAGGTTTGCCATCGGACCAGCAATCCATTCAGCCAGAGGAACTCCACGATTGGGTACGCTCGCACGTCCCCCCGAATGCCGACAGCGTTTTCATCGGTGGCAACGGCTTTCGTGCCATCGGCGTGATCAAGGCGCTGGAGGATAGTCTCCATCGCCCTGTTCTGACTGCAAACCAGGTCGCGTTTTGGTGTGCTCTGCGCCAGTCCGGCACGCGAGCGCCGGTTACGGGCTACGGGCGGATATTCGAGTTTGGTCTACCACCCTCATAGTCGCTGATCGATCATGTCGTCCGCCCGCAGCAGGAATAATGTTCTGCGGTCCTATCCTTCACCGCGCCGGGCCTCTTCGGTCAGTATATGGGCTGGCGGTCTTCCCAGTGTTTTAGCCCGCCCCTTGGGCGAGGGCGTAGAGCCAGCCCATCAGCGTCGCAACCGACACCAGCGTTGTGACCGAGACTGTAGCCGCGACCAGAGCTTCTTCCACCTTGTACTCGCCAGCCAGAATATACACCGTCTTGGCGGTTGGCACCGCGGCACAGATGACGGCGGCGATTGTGTAGAGCGGATTGAGGCTCAACGCCACACAAAGCCCGTAGACGATCAGCGGCATGATCACGAGCTTCACGACGGCAAGCACAATGGACGCCATGAGGTTCGAGCGTATTCCTTCGACCGACAGGCTTAGTCCAATGGCGAAGAGCGCGCATGGCGTCAGCGCAGCCGCGAAGATGTTCATATAGGCCGCAAGCGGGGCCGGCATCGGCAGGCCGGTGATCGTCCACGCCAGACCAATCAGAGTCGATAGCACCATCGGATTGAGCACGATCTGCTTCACCAGCGTTACCGAACCTGCCCTCCTCGCATGTGCGCCGCGTCCCGCGCTTTCCAGGAGAATAACAGTCGCGGGAAACATCACCCCCGCCACGAACACGGTTGCGATGGCGGCGGGCAGAACGGCAGGCTGTCCGTAGATGGAGTGCAGGATTGGCAGCGCTACGAATCCGGTATTGGTCATTGCCGCTGCCATTCCATAGATCGTGCTGCTGGCGTAGTCGCGTCCCCACCCGGCGCGTACAGTCAGAAAGACCAGCGCGAAGCACAAAATGGAGCCACCGCCGAATGCCAGCAGAAAGCGCCATTCCAGAAGGTTTCGTGCCGGCTCCTGCGCGATGGTGACGAACAGCAGCGCCGGCATCGCGACGTTGTAGGCGAAATGCACAAGCCCGTCGGCCAACGACCGCGATATGTAGCCGAGCCAACCGGCCAGCCAGCCCGTGACGATAATCGCAAACACGGGAAGGACCAGGCCGGCAACTGCCATCTTGCTTTCTCCTCGGCAATGCCCTGATCGGGCACCCGGGCGCATAGAAAATCACAAATCCGCCGCGAGCAATTCTGGCTGTGCCTGGCCACGGAAGAGCCAAATTAACCGAATGGCCGTTTCTGGCACAACGCGTCACTTAGTGCGGTGCAACGACGTGTCCGCTGTTCGGGCAAGACGAAAGCAATCGGCAGAGGGACAAAACGACGCGATTGAACCCTGTGAACCTCTGCGGCCACTCCTAGACCTACGCATGGGGGCTCAACGGAGGGATTAGGTCATGGCTATTGTACAATTTACACGCTTCAAGACCGATAAGCCTGAGGAAATGATCAAGACCGCCAAGCAGGCAAAGGCCATCTTCGAAAAACATGGTGCCGAATTTCTTCGGCTTTCCCGGTTTCACGCGGGTGCGTGGGCCGGGGAGTTTCTTGTCACTACGCGCTACTCCAGTTGGGAAGTCTACGGAAAGGTACAGGAGGCATTGGCAAAGGACGAAGCATTCACAAAGATGTACGCGCACACAACTACCTTTGCCGAATTGAAGGGCCGTAGCATCGCGGTCAGCATCGATCTCTGAGGCTCCGCCGAGAATTGCGGGCGTAGCTTTATTGAGGTTCGGTGAGCCGCATCGGCCGCGGCGGTCCCGACCGGCCGTAATATGCCGACGCCGACAAGCGCAGTCGTTTCGAACGCGTCGGCATGACGGGCGGAAGGCGCGACAAAGACGCTCAGCATCGACATGCTGAGCGCCTGTCGTAACGGACCACAGGCAGCACGATAATTCTGCCGATGCGGCCAGATCATATCGTTGGCTGTGTCCCGGCCAGAGCGCCAATTCGCAAGGCATCGGTTCCGGTCGGCGGACCTTGGGCGTGGCGCATGAACCGTTCGTGCTGCACAACGTCGGTGAAGACTCGGTGTCGAGCGGTCAATCGAAGACCGCGTCGTGCATTATCCGAAATGTTTTTCATGCGACAACCTGTTCGTTGTTGGCCCATCGCATCACTTGGTGCGGTGCAACGACATATCCGCTGTTCGGGTAAGACCGGAAGCAATCGGCAGAGCGGCAAAACCACGCGATTGGTCGGAACGGACATCGGTCGCAGGTCGACCGATGGTGCCGCATTCGATGGACAGCGCGTACCGGACCGTGGCTCTCAAGCAGTTCTTGCGATAAGATCGGCGCAATGTATCCGGCGCAAAAGAGCCAGCGATAGGGGCCGCTACGGCACGCGGTCCAAGCGCAAAACCGGCGGGCGGAAGATGACTGTCGACACTGATCAAGGCACGAAGGCCAAACAACAGGCCGGATTCCTGGCACAGTTACACGCCTTTCTAAATGTGATCCCGGCATATACCTGGTACGCGTCTCCGTCCGGCGGGCTCACCTTTGTGAACATACGAACTGCGGACTACCTTGGTCTTCCGAAAGATCATCCTCTGCGTTTCGGCACCGACGTGGGCGCACAGTGGGACGCCCATCTTCCCTTCGTGCATCCGGACGACCGCGCAGAAACACAAGAAAATTGGGCGACCCGTCTGCGCACGGGCGAAGGCGGTGAGGGTCGTTTTCGAGTTCGCAACGCGCAAGGAGGCTACCGTTGGTTCCTCAGTCGCGCCGAACCGCTCCGGGCGAGCGATGGAGCCATACTGATCTGGGTCGGGGTGAACCTGGATATTGAAGAGCTCATGAGCACGCGGGAGGCGTTGCGAGCAAGCGAACGAAGTTCACGTGCAGCAATTGACGGGATACCCGGTCTCGTTACGGTCATGGCCCCGAACGGTGAACTCGAAACGGTCAATCGCCAGGTCTTCGAGTATTTTGGCCGATCGCTAGAGTGGCTAAAGAACTGGGAAACAAACGATTCGACCCACCCTGAAGACCTTCCCATTGTTCTTGAACTTTTCAAGAAGGCGATGGCCGCCGGGATTCCCTACCAGCACGAACAACGCATACGCCGCTTCGACGGCGAATATCGGTGGTTTGAGACCCGCGGCGTCCCAATCCGCGATGACTCCGGACGCATCGTGCGCTGGTACATTCTGCTGACGGACATTGAGGATCGCAAACGAGCGCTGGCGCGATTGCATGAGATGCAATCGGATCTGGCCCACATGAACCGCGTCAGCGTGATGGGAGAATTGATAGCCTCGCTGTCTCACGAAATCACGCAACCGATTGCCAGCTCGCGCATCTACGCCCGCGCGGCCCAGAATTTTCTCGATATGCGGCCGCCGGACCTGGGCGAGGCCAGGGAAGCCCTCGCCGGCATTGTTGGCGAGGCTGATCGAGCCGGAGACATCATCGAGCGCGTCCGTGATCAGATCAGGAAGGCGCCTCCGCGAAAAGAGCGATTTGATCTCAATGCGGCAATCGATGAGGTGATTGTCCTGGGGCGAAGCGCAATCACCAAACATCGCGTCTGGGTCCAGACCCGGCTTTGTGGGGGATTATGTCCCGTTCACGGCGATCGCGTTCAATTGCAGCAGGTGGTCCTGAACCTGCTCCTGAACGCGGTCGAAGCAATGGGCTCGGTTGAGGCTGCGCCGCGCGACCTGTTGATCAGCACCAGGCAGGACCACGCAGCTGTCCTTGTGGCAGTGCACGATTCCGGGCCGGGCATCGATCCGGAACATCTCGATCGCGTTTTCAATTCCTTCTACTCCACAAAGCCCAGCGGAACAGGGATGGGGCTGTCGATTTGCCGGTCGATTATCGACGCCCATGGGGGCCGGCTGTGGGCAGAGGCGAATGAACCTCGCGGTATGGTATTTCAGTTCACCCTGCCCGCCGCGTAATCGCCCCAGAGCAACGGCGGCGCCTCTGCGAGGGCGCACATCTACCTTTGGCACATCACGTCACTTAGTGCGGTGCAGGCCGGGTCGCAAAGTGCTAGGCTGCACGCATCGCAAAAGGCGTGGTGCACCGGCACATGCAACGACGCGAATTCATCACGTTCTCAGGAGCTGCGGCGGCTGCATGGAAGCACGCCAAAAGGCCCACAGCATTGTTGCGCGAAGCAGGATACCTCCTGCTCGGCCTTGTTTCGCTCGCGACGGTGACCGCCCTGTGTTTTTGGCTGGACGTGCCCCTGGTCGCAGTGGCGTTCGCCTATTTGATCGTACTCGTCCTGTTGTCCCTTGTAAGTAACCTCTCGTCCTTGATCGTTCTTTCGTTCATTGGTGTCTGTTGCCTGAACTATTTTTTCGCTCCTCCGATCTTCAGCTTCCGCATCGATTACCCGCAAGACCTCGTCACAATGTCCGCGTTTCTGATTACCTCGTTCGTCGTGAACGTCCTGGTAACGAGAGTGCGCGACGCCAACCAGAGATTGGCAGTCACCAACGACGCGTTGCGGATCGAGAACGTGGAGCGCAAGCGGGCCGAGCAAGCCCTCCGAGAAAGCGAAGACAAGCTCCGTCAAGTCCTGGACACGGCACCGGGCCTCACCTGGTCAACGGACTCCAACGGCTCTGATGGAAAGAGGGACGAAGTACAGTCCAGATTTGTGGCACAGGTGCAAGCCATTCTAAATGTGCTTCCGGCCTACACCTGGTACGCAGCTCCGCGCGGCACCCTCACCTTCGTGAATACACGAACCGCAGATTACCTTGGTATTCCGGAAGATCATCCCCTGCGTTTCGGCATCGACGTTGGCGCAGAGTGGGACCACGCGTTCGCGTTGTTGCATCCCGACGACCGCGAAGATGCACGCAAATACTGGTCAAGCCGTCTGCGCACTGGCGAGGGCGGTGAGCATAGGTATCGGGTTCGCAGCGCTCAAGGAGACTACCGCTGGTTTCTCACGCGCATGGAACCGCTCCGGGCGAGCGATGGAACCCTGCTGCTGTGGATTGGGGCGACGCTGGATATCGAAGAACTCATGCGCTCAGAACAAGGATTGCGGGAGAGTGAGCTAAAGCTCCGCGAACTCATCGAAACAATGCCATCCATGTTGTGGTCAACAGGCCCGGATGGTGAACCAACCTATGTCAATCAAAGGATTCTCGACTATCTCGGAATGCGTTTTGAGGATTTCCTTGATGTTGGCTGGAAGGAATTCGTCCACCCGGAAGACCTTCCAGAGACCGCGAGAGCGTTTTACCAGGCTATTCAAACCGGAGAACCCCACCAGGCCGTGCACCGCTTGCGCCGGGCCGACGGCCAATATCGCTGGCACCACGCACGTGCGGAACCTCTGCGCGATAAGGAGCAACGTATCATCCAGTGGTACGGCCTGTCAGTCGACATCCATGAACGCAAGCAGGCCGAAGAACAGCTGCGCCGCAGCGAATCCTATCTCGCGGAGGCGCAGATGGCGCTCGCGCACGCCAACCGCGTCGCGACGATGGGCCAATTGACGGCCTCGATCACCCATGAGGTGAACCAGCCGATCACAGCGGCGGTCACATACGCGTTGGCCGCTCGGCGTTTCCTGAACGCGGATCCACCGAATCTTCGCGAGGTGGATGACGCGCTCTCTCTGATTGTCAAAGAGGGGAATCGCGCAGGCGACGTCGTCGGGCAAATCCGCGCGCTCATCAAGAAGGTCCCCGTACGAAAGGACGCCGTAGCGATCGACGATGCCCTCCTCGAGGTTATTGCTCTCACCCGCACCGAGGCCGCAAACAATGGCGTGTCGGTGCGGACGCAATTTGCGGAGGGCTTGCCGCGTGTCCAGGGCGATCGGGTGCAACTGCAACAAGTGATGTTGAACCTGATCGTCAATGCCATCCAGTCGATGAGTGGCGTTGAGGACGGCAACCGCGAATTACACATCAGCACCGTGAGTATCGAGCCGGAGGGCGTGTGCGTCGGGGTGCGGGACACCGGCCCGGGGCTGAGCCCGGAGAGCCTGCCGCGTCTCTTTGAACCCTTCTACACGACGAAGCCCGACGGCATGGGCATGGGCCTCTCAATCTGCCGCTCAATCATCGAAGCCCATGGTGGGCGGCTGTGGGCCACCAGGTGCGAGCCGCGGGGAGCTCTCTTTCAGTTCACGATCCCCCGCTGACTGTGCCGCCGTGCTTGATCGATTTCGCTTATTGGCACATCGCGTATCGCCTATTCAATCACGTCGTCGGCGCTTGCGAGCAGTGCCGGGGACAGGCTGAGGCCGAGGGATTTAGCGGTCTTGAGATTGATGCTCGTGAGGTATCGCGTAGGCTGCTCGACCGGCAGATCGGCGGGGCGACGGATTATTTTGTCGATCAAACTGGCGCCCTGACGGGCGAGAGTCATCAGATCCGGCCCGAGGCTGATCAAGCCACCGGCGGCGACGGTCTCCTTGAAGCCGTGACAGGACGGCACGCCATTCGCCAAAGCGAGATCGGCGATCGCCTTGCTGTTTGGCGTAGGTGAACGCTCCGGCGACGACGATCACGGCTTCGAGGCGGTCCCGTTTCACCCGGTCGAATGCGCGTATCAAATCGTCGTCCGAGCTGACTTCGACCGCAGTCAGTGAGACGTGCAGCAAGGGCGCCGATTTTCCCAGCGACGTCATCGCAAATGGAAAATTCGGATCGTTCTTTGCGCCTATCACGGCGACGCGGGAAAGATCCGGGAGAATTTCCTTCAGGAGCTGGAGCCGCTTTCCGTAGGTTTCCGAAGCAGCCTCAAAGGTTGTTCCGGTCATATTCCCGCCGGGGTGAGCGAGACTCTGAACAAGGCCGATATCGACGGGCGCTCCAACCGAAATGAAAACGACCGGAATATTGGGCGCGACGGCTTTGGCGGCGACCCCACCGATCGTGCCCCAGACAACGAGCAGGTCGATGTCGGGAAGCAGCGCGAGGACGGCGGCTTTCATCTCGTTCAGATTGGGAGCGGCAAACCGGGTTTGCAGGCGAATGTTCTTGCCGTCGATATAACCAAGGGTGGAAAGTCCCTGCTCAAGTCCCGATGAGGAAATGATCTCGGAAGACCCGCCGAATACCTGACCGATCCGCCAGGAAACTGCCGCACCCGCGCGGGTGGAAAGCGTACCGGCAAGAATTGAAGCCGTCCCTGCGATGAACTCGCGCCGCCTCATTCGACCACTGTGTCAGCACGGGCCGGCTGTGTTGCGGCCACTTCACCAACACGCGATATCAACCCTCGCTGCTTCACTTCAGGTCATGCCCCCAAGCTCCGAGTTCGAGCGTAAGCGATTTACGGCGCAGGTCCAAGCGTGCTGCTGCTCAATCATATCGTCAACACGGCATGATCCACTGCGGGAAATCGTGGGGTCGCCCCGCGTGTGTGGCGGGAC
>Ga0210406_10006382_pt1 | contig 12237 bp, 10 predicted proteins | sample IncBWC30MmetaG_FD_155454 | JGI IMG/M metagenome (GOLD analysis project Ga0210406, IMG submission 155454) | Forest soil microbial communities from Barre Woods Harvard Forest LTER site, Petersham, Massachusetts, United States - Inc-BW-C-30-M | ecosystem: Environmental > Terrestrial > Soil >...
TGCCTCGTAGCGCACATTCCAGAATGCGGTTGGTGGTTTCGGAGTCGCGGCCCCAGTCGTCCGCGTTGATGATCAGGATGCCGGCCCGAGACACACCGGCGCTCTCGTCAGCAGGAGCACTCTCGAATACCGGATCCAAAGGAGTTGGGAGAATGTGGTTTGAGACAGTCACGATGTGCTACTTCGCCACCCGAGGCCCCGGCGCTGGAGACCCCTGCAAAACCCTGGCGGGCATGGCGCTGATTCTCCCGAAGAATTTCTTCAATCTTTGCATCTGCTCGCGGCGATGGAAATCGATGAGCTCGCGAGGAACAGGTCTTTCCGCACGGCGCACCAACGACCAAAAATAGCCCGTCCCAATCGCCAAGCCTCCAATGATCTGAGGCGACATCGTCATCTGATATCCAGTCCTGAAGAGTTCCCACAGCGGATGGTTTCCTACCGAATAGTCCTTAACACCGAGCTTGTACCTCGACATCAGAACGCCCCGCTGAGCCGTCCCCATCTCCCGATGGTGCAAGCAGACTTTTTCGGTAAAGGTGCGGGTCTTCCAGCCCTTCATCCGCGCCGTGATGACGGCAATATGGTCGATCGAGCCACCCTTTACTGGCAGGTACCCGCCAATTGCTTCGAAGCACTGGCGAGAAAACACCTGGCAGGCACCCGAGACGTGCTCGATGCTGACAAAGCGATAATCGTAAGCTTGCCCCGTGAGTTCCTGAAACGGCGTTCCGACCAAGCCAAGCGTTCTGTCCGATGACAGCTTCCCGAGCAAAAACGAAAAGTAGTCGGCATCGAATGAGATGTCGGCGTCCAAGCTGCCGATAACCTCGTAGTCCAGGTCCTTTACGCTCGCATAGCCGGCATTGAAGGCATGCACCTTACCAGCGAAGTGCCGCTCCTTGCGTTCCGGCATCCGGATCAATTCAATCCACGGATTCGTCTGAGCATACCGGCCGACAATTTCGTCCGTCCCATCCGTCGAGCCGTCGCTCACGATGACCCACCTCAGCGGCTTCGCGGTCTGCGCCACCATCGATTGAATGGTAGTCTCGATAAACCGCGCCTCGTTTTTGGCGGGCGTGATTAGAACATAGGTCTGCAAGGTCGACATATTCGGGAAGGTACTTACTTTGCTGCAGTCTTCAGCTCGCGAGGCGGGACTGGAGCGTCTTCGGCCAAGGTGCTGAAGAAGGACTCCCGGCCAATGCTGACATAGTGGAAGCCGTGCGTGGTGGCCTCTTTCGGATCAAACATATTGCGGCCGTCGATCAGAAGCGGGCGGGAGACGACGCTCCGCAGACGTGCCCAATCGACGGACCGGAATTCATCCCATTCAGTAATGATGAGAATCGCTTCCGAATCCTGCGCCGCCTCATAAGGCGTGGCGCAATAGTTCACTTCCGGAAGGATCGCTCTTGCTTTCTCAGTCGCTTCGGGATCGTAGGCACTCACAACGCTACCTTCACGTGTCAGGGCTTTCAGGATCTCAATCGCAGGAGCAAATCGCACGTCGTCCGTGTTGGGCTTGAAAGCCAGGCCCCACACAGCAACCCTTCGCCCACGGAGCACCCAGAGCTCCTTGCGAACCTTCTCCACGAAATAGTTAATCCGGCGCTTATTGATCTTTTCGACTTCCTTCATGAGCGAAAAATCGCAACCGGCTTTTTCCGCGATGCGCACAAACGCCTGGACGTCTTTAGGAAAGCAGAAGCCGCCGAAACCCACACCAGGATTCAGGAATGCCGCGCCGATCCTGGGATCGAGGCCCATGCCTAATGCAACCTGCGAGACATCGGCCCCGACCGCCTCGCAAAGGTCCGCCACCATGTTGATGAAAGATATCTTCATGGCCAGGAAAGAGTTCGAGGCGTGCTTGATCAGTTCCGAAGACTTGGTGTCGGTAACGATCCAAGCCGGCCGCTTAGCCGAAACGCAAGGTGCATGGAGTGGGCAACGAAACGTCTGATCGAGCACAGGACGATAGACTTCCCGCAATTGGGCCGCTGCTTCCTCCGATTCGACCCCGATGACGATCCGGTCGGGATGAAAAAAGTCGTTGATCGCCGAACCTTCACGCAAGAACTCCGGATTCGACGCGATCTCGCAGTACAACCCTTTTCGTGCGTAAAGCTGGAGCTGTCGTTTTAATTGCTGTCCAGTCTGGACCGGGACTGTGCTCTTCTCAATGACCAGGCAATTACCGGAAGCATACTGCGAGATGGTGCGAGCAACATTGGCTACGGCAGCGAGATCGGCTTCACCATTATCCAGGGGCGGGGTCCCCACACAGATGAAGATGACTTCCGCGTCGACCACAGCGTTCTCGGTCGTGTCAAAGAGCAGCCTTCCAGCCTTTGCATTTCGCGTGACCAGTTCTTCGAGGTGTGGCTCGAAAAACGGCACTTTCCCCGCTTGCAGGATTGCCAGCTTGGCCGCGTCGTTGTCGGCGCACCGGACGGTATGACCAATCTCCGCCAGACAAGCTGCGGTGGTCAAGCCGACGTATCCTGCGCCAGCCACTGAAATCTTCATCGCCTCTTCCTCAACCCGAATAGGTCCTAAGTTAGAACCTTAAGTCACAACGACCGCTGGACGGTTTTCTAGCTGCAGATTCACGGGTGCGTCGGTCTTGTTTCCCACAAACCGTTGAACCTGGCTGACCACTCGGCGCTGTTGTTCCTGCGTTAGATTCGGGAACATCGGCAGCGAGAGAATCTCGGCCGCCGCCTTCTCGGAATGCGGGAAATCTCCCGATGCATACTTCAGATTAGCGTACGCCTTCTGCAGGTGCAATGGGATCGGGTAGTGAATACCGGTGCCAATCTCTGCCGTTTTCAGAAAGCTCATGAGCCCTTCGCGATCGGCAACCCGCACCACGTACAAGTGGTAGACAGCCTTGGACCACGAAGGCTCAAACGGCGCGCGTACTGCAACGCCCGCTTCTTCAAACAAGCGGTTGTATTCGGCGGCATGCGCGCGACGTTGTTCGTTCCATGTGGCGAGGTGATTCAGCTTTACGTGGAGCAACCCTGCCTGAACGGCATCGAGACGTCCGTTGTAGCCTTCGATGTCGTGATAATACTTCTTGGCTTGACCGTGATCTCGCAGCATGCGGCAGCGAGCTGCGATCTGGGCGTCGTGAGTGGTAACTGCGCCCGCTTCGCCACAGGCCCCCAGGTTCTTGCCCGGGTAGAAGCTGAAAGCCGCCGCCCGCCCCATCGACCCGGCAGTGAACCACCGATGGTGTTTGCGGGAGAAGTATTTCGCGCCATGCGCCTGGCAAGCATCTTCGACAACGACCAGGCCGAAGCGCTCCGCAAAATCAAGAATCGCGTCCATGTCGGCCATCTGGCCGTAGAGGTGAACCGGGACAACAGCCGTAACCGGACGCCCGCTACGCTTGCTGATCAGCTGGCCCTTGTCGTTGCGGCTGCATTGCTTCTCCAGGTATTCGCGCAACTTGACCGGATCCAAGTTGTACGTTTGCTCGTCGACGTCGATAAATTCCGGCAGAGCTCCGGCTTGCGAGATCGCCTCGGTGGTAGCGATGAAGGTATGCGGAACGGTGATTACGACATCGCCTTCCTTCACGCCAGAAGCCGTAAGCGCAAAGCGCAACGCATCCGTCCCACTGCTAACGGCAACCGAGTGCTCGGTCTCGCAGAAGGCGGCGAAGGCCTTCTCAAAGTTCTCAACCATCGGGCCACCGATGAAACCCGCCGAACGCAGGACGGACTGAAACACTGTGGTCAGTTCCTGCTCAAGTTGCAGGTGAGGAGTGACGAGATCCAGAAAAGGAATGTTGTTCGAACCGCTCATTTTATAAGGCCCCCTGGGTCTGATGAATTTGACGAAGAATTTTCGCGGGATTGCCCACGACGATGGTATTTGCGGGTACGTCTTTCGTGACTACACTGCCTGCGCCGACGATCGCGTTTTCGCCGATTGTGACGTTGGCCAAAATCGTGACTCCGGTTCCGACGGACGCGCCCTTCTTCACAACCGTGCGCTCGACTTTCCAGTCGGCCTCGGTCTGCAATTGGCCGTCGGTCGTCGCACGCGGGTAACTGTCATTGATGAACATCACCCCGTGCCCGATGAAGACGTTGTCTTCGATCGTGACCCCCTCGCACACGAAGGTGTGGCTGGAGATCTTGCAGCGTTTGCCGATGGTCGCGTTCTTCTGAACCTCGACAAATGCTCCGATTTTGGTCTCATCTCCAATTTCGCAACCGTAGAGGTTGATGAACTTGGAGAGCTTTACATTCACCCCGAGCTTGACCGAGGGTGCAATCGATACGAATTCGTTCATAAGAAGTTGTGTGATCCCGTTATTGATTAAGAATGCTTCGACTTGAAAGCCGAGGAGGGAATTTAGGAGAGATAGACCAGGGCGCCACGTTTCACGAGCGAGTTGCTGGCGGCCTCGAGCATCTTCACCACCCGCAGGCCGGCAATCCCGTCATTGAATGGTGTCTCGTCTTTGAGGATGCACTCCACAAAATACGCGAGCTCGACGCGCAGGGCCTCGATCTGCTCGATTTGAGGAGACCACATGTCACCGGAACGGTAGCTGACCAGCAATTTGTAGACACCCTGCTGGTTGGTTACATTCACACCCTTATCGTAGATCTTGAGCTTTTCGTCGGCCTCAAGATCGTTCCAGACCAGCATTTTCTTCTCGCCACCGATCAAGGTAGTGCGCACCTTCACGGGCGACAACCAGTTCACGTTGACATGTGCGATCACATTGTCCGGAAAGTACGCGGTGATGAAGGCGATGTCCTCGTGCCCGTTGAGGTGGGATTGCCCGGTCGCGACCACCGCTTCGGGATCCTCTTGAATCAGGTAATCCATGATCGAAAGATCGTGGGGCGCCAGATCCCAAATCACATTGCAGTCATGCTGGAACAATCCGAGATTGACGCGAGTAGAGTCGTAGTAATACAGCTTGCCCAACGCACCTTCATCGAGCAGCGACTTGATCTTGCGCACGGCCCCGGTGAAAAGAAATGTGTGGTCAACCATGAGTTTCAGGTTCTTGCGGTTGGCCAGGTCGATGAGTTCTTCCGCTTGCGCCGAATTGCTGGTGAAGGGCTTCTCCACGAAGACGTGCTTACCGTTCGTCAAGGCGGCCTTCGACAGCTCGTAATGAGTCCAGACCGGGGTGATGACGGCAACCGCGTCGATTTCGGGATCGGACATGATTTCTGCGGCGTCGCTCACCACTCTTACGCCATGGTGGGCCTTTTCCGCGCGGGCGCGCGCAGCCGGACTTGGATCGCACACAACCGCGACGCTGCAACCTTCAATGCTGCTCAGGTTGCGGACGATATTCGGACCCCAGTAGCCGTAGCCGATGACACCAAACTTAAGCATGGATAAACACCTCGAGAATTAAGAAGGGCCTTTAAAACAGGGGAGTCCGAACCAGAACACCAATGTGCCAGGGGAGGGCACGAAGTACTCAGGGAGATAATGGAACTTAAGTCTTAATAAGCTCCTGTGCCATCCATCACGGCCTTGGGCGTTTGCAACAGGATTTTCAGATCGAGCCAAGGCGACCAGCTGCGGACATAACGCAGATCGAGACGGACCATCTCGTCGAATCCGACCCGGCTCCGGCCTTGTACCTGCCAAAGGCCGGTGATCCCCGGCTTGGCCTCGAGCACGCGGCGACGATGCCAGATGTCGTAAGCCTCAACTTCATAAGGAATCGCCGGGCGCGGGCCCACAAGCGACATCTCGCCGAGGATTACATTCAGGAACTGGGGCAACTCATCCAGGCTGCTGCGACGCAGGAAGCGGCCGACCCTCGTGATTCTAGGGTCATTCGTCAACTTGAACACTCCGCCGTTCGGATCGGTAGACGGAGATTTCGCCGCCTGGCCCGCGATCAGTTGGCGAACATATTGCTTGTGCTGGCTGGCATCGTTGTTCACGTACATCGACCGGAATTTCAGAAACGTGAAACATTGGCCATGTTGACCGACTCGTTTCTGCCGGAAGAATACGGGCCCCTTGGAAGAGGCCTTGATGGCTGCCGCGATCAGGACAAGCAGTGGCGCAAGCATAATCAGAGCCAGCCCGCTGCCGACGACATCCATGGCACGCTTCACAGAATGCAGGTGTTTTCGCGAGTCGTCTCGATCGCTCAAGTCTGGGTAGAGCGTTGGATTGCTCGGCCGGCCTGGATCCTCATGATCCCAATCCTCCGGGAACAAGTGGAACGACAGTTTGACCCGATGAAACTGCTCGAGACCAAGATTCTCGCGCAGGGAATTACTGACGCGAGCCAGCATCGTCGCCACGATCGACGACCGGTCGCACGCCGCAATCTCCGTATACATCACTCCGACCACCGCGCCAGTGGCGTACCAGCCCGTAACGTCAGTTTCGCGCGTCGAGGCGGCCAGAGCATTCAACACGTCGACCAGAATCCGCGAGTTCCTGTCGCTGGGCAGGTCGCTGCCGGTGTCCAACAGCATCAACAGGAACGGCTTGCGCGACCGTTCGGTCCGCTTCCGTTCGAGTGTGATCATTTTGTGGAACGCTTCCTGAGGCAGGATGTCGTTCGCCGGAACGGACTGGCGCCGGGCATCCTCGGAGGGAAGCGTTTCAACAGGTCTTACCGAAGGTAGTTTCACGGCTTACTACTCCTTGACGAAGGTCTCTTGGGGGAGGCTTACGTACATGGCCGCAACCCCGCGAAGGTTGCGACTTTGGAGTTCTCGGGGACGACTTGGCGCTTTCGGGCTAGTCGGTCGCCTCCGAGTTGGCGTCTGGGGAATCAGTGGGGGCGTAACGCTGGTAGTAGTTCTCGTGGTCCGTATTCGTAGATGAGTTCAGAACGACCCCGAGTAACAGGGCAGGGTCGATGACCTCGATCGCTTTCTGCATGGGCTTTTTCTGCGTGACACCTTCACGCGCCACCATCAACACTCCGTCGGAAAACCGCATCAGCATGCTGGTATCCGCCAGCGGCAGCACGGGTGGAGAATCGATCAGAATCCAGTCGAACGATGCCGACAATTGCTGCATAATCTGCTGGAAGCGCGTGGACTGCATCAGTTCCAGCGGGTTCGGCGGGGGAGATCCTGCCGGCAGAAAGAAGAAGCCTGACGGCTGCGTTTCGTACATCAGCTCACGCACGTTCCGACCGGACTGAAGGACCTCACTGAGGCCGGGCAGGTTGCACCCGGTAAGCACTTGGGACAGGGTCGGGCGGCGCAGATCACACTCCAGAAGCAGGGTCTTCAGGTGCCGGCTGCGCGCCAGGGTGACTGCCAGGTTCGCGCTGATCAGACTCTTGCCTTCTTCGGGCATGGTGCTCGTGATCAATACGACCTTGAGCTTGCGCGTGTCACGCATGTTCTTCAGGCGAAGGGCCAGCAAACGCAATTTTTCTGCGCCCAGGCTGCCCAAGTGCGTCAGAGACAGCAGACGGCTCTCCGGACGCGGCGCGAGCATCAGTTGCGGGCACTCGCCGAGTTCCTCGGTCTCCACCTGAGGCAATTGCTGTTCGGCAACCTGCACGAGCTCCACGGCCGACGAAGGCGACAATGCGCCCAAGCGTTCCGACTCGGACCTTTGCAATGCCTCAAATAACTGGCTCATCGTCCCTCACTCTTGCCCGGGCCGACCCGACCAGGGATTCTTCTTCCTGCAAACGACTGGTTTGAAGATACTGCTGCAAACCCAGCAACATGCGGAGCGCCTTTTGTACTTCCTCGCGGTTTTCATCGCGCGTAGGACGCGTGGGATGAACGATCGACAATCGCAGATCCCCGGCTACTTCCTCGATCATCTCCGGCGGAATCCGATTCAACTGCTTCGCGTAGCCGTTGATCAGCGCGTTTTCGCAGATCGTATTGATCAACCGCGGAATTCCCCGTGAGTGCCGGTGAATCTGCGCCATCGCTGGCTCAGGAAAGATCGAGCCCGCGTCTGCTTCATTAGCTCCAGCAACCTGCAAGCGACGACGCACATAATCGGCCGTCTCCTGTGGAGCTAGCGCTTCCAGGTGGCAGCGCAATGCGACGCGCTGCTTCAACTGCCGCAATTCCATGGAGTCTAGTTTCTCGTCCAACTCCGGCTGCCCCACTAGAAGAATCTGCAGAAGCTTGTCCTGTGAAGTCTCTAGATTCGTTAACAGGCGAATTTCTTCCAGCACGTCTGACGCCAAATGGTGAGCTTCATCCACGACCAGGACGGTAGTCAGTTTCTTGCGGTGACGCTCAATCAGGTACGCGCCCAGGTCCAGCAGCAGTTCGTCTTTTGCCTTGCCCGCGACCGGCAGCCCAAGATCCCGCCCGATGTAGCGCAGGAATTCGAGTGGAGAAAGCCGCGGATTGAAGATGTAGGCGAACCCAACTTCGGCCCGGCGCAGCAATTCGAGGAGACACCGCACTAACAGGGTCTTTCCGGTGCCAACCTCCCCAGTCATGACGACGAAACCCTTGTTGCGGCGTACGCCGTAATAGAGAGCCGCCAGCGCCTCATTGTGCCGTTTCGTAGGAAACAGGAACGAGGGATCGGGGGTGATCTCGAAAGGATTCCGTCGTAATTGATAGAACTGCTTGTACACAAGTTATCCGTGGAGATACGTGAGTGCGAACCCGACGAAAATGCAACACAAAACCACCGCCGCGGCGAAGGCGGTCACCCAAGCTTGACGCTTTTCGTGGCCTTCTTCCTCGGGCGTGAGTAGCGGGGGCACATCCGCGAGTAGTGGAGCCAACACAAGCTTTTTCAACTCGCGCTCCGAGTGCAACCTGCCATCACTGTACTCCGCTGCTGCCGCGCAACCACCGCCGAAAACCAATCCGACCACCAGCCCGACGAAAGCCAGTTTAAGACGATTCGGCGAAAATGGCCGTGTCGGGAGGTTCGGCGGGTCGATCATACGGAAGCGCTCGCCCTGTTGGGTTTTCTCGAGATTCGTCGCCATTTCAGACTGATTCTTCTTGGCGAGCAACGAATCGTAGTTCGCCCTCGACTGATTGTAATCGCGGGTGATGTCCGTGAATTCCTGTTCTCGTCCCGGAGAGCTGTTGAGCCGCGCCTGATAGGTGGCGAGCTGACCCTGAAGATCTTTTATACTGCGCGTACGGTTTGCGATTTCCAGTTGATTCGCCTTGAGCTGACTCTGTAACTCCATCTTGGGAGCCATCTCGCGTGGATCGCTCAATGGGGCGGTACCATCATCGCTCTTTCCTGCTGCAACCTTTGCCCGCGAGTGCTCCAGGTCCGCGATCTGCTGCTTCAGCTTGCGCACATCGGGATGCTTCTCGGTATAGCGTGAGAGCAGGTCCGCCAGCTGACTTCTCAAGGAGTCCAGCTGCTTGTCGATCGCGACCAGCCCAGCCGAAGATCCCTCTCCGCCCTTGCCCGATTTGTCGAGCGAGCGATATTGCGCGAGCAACGACTCGATGTAGGTCTGTTGTTGCTCCGCGCGGCTGAGTGCATCTTGCTCGGCCTGCAATTGCGACTGCAGGCTACCCATGATTGAAAGATTGGTCTGGAGTTGGCTTGGGAGTTCACCCGGGTGCTTGTCCTTGAAGTCGCGCACCCGCGCATCTTGTTCCTCAAGGCTCTTGCGCGCCTCCTCCAACTGGTCTTCCAGGAACTTGGTGGTGCTCTCTGATTGTTCCTGCCGGGCTTCCAGATTCTTCCGGATGAACAGGTCCGCGAGTTCGCTGGTGGTCTGCTGGGCCAGCTGCGGGCTCTCGGAAGAGTAGTTGATGTCGAACGACGAAAGTTTTCGGTCGTCGGTTTTGACGAGTTCGATCACGATATCCTTACGCATGCGATCGACTTTCTCGTCCGGAGTTAAGGTCCTGCCCTTCTTGCGCTCGTAAAGATGGAGTTCATCGATAATGCGCAAAAGACGCGTACGGCTGAGAATTTGCTCGGTAATGCTGTTCAGCCGGCTCTGAAGGTCGTCGTCCACATTCGAGACCACGTACTGCTGCGGAACCTGCGGCTGGTCTACCAAAATGCGCGTTCCCGAGCGGTATATCGTTGGCAGGAACCAGGACACTCCCCACACCAGGAGCCACCCCGCAAATAGCGGACCCAGGAACAGCCACCGGCGGCGGCGGATGACCCCGAGGATCTCGCGCAGCTCGGGTAGTTCGGTCTGTTGCTCTTCGACTTGAATGTCTTCCGGCATAACTACTGTCCCCACGGTCTTGCGAACTGATAGGAGAAGCTGGCGATCACCGAATTCCGGTGAACGCTACTTCCAAGAGCAGCGAGTCCGGAGGCTTCCTGATTCTGTCGCGTGTAACCCGCCTGCAGGAAGCAGTTCTCGCCCAATCTTTGGGTCACACTGAAACCACCTGAAATATATTTTGTGTTCGCGGAAGCTGTACCGGCCTGTGCAGGGGAGAGGGCATCATTGGTAGCGTAGCTGGCCAAAAAGCCCATAGACGTCCGGTTGCTGAGTTGCCTGCGCAACGAGCCACTGATGCTGCTCACTTGCACCGTGCTTTGCACCCCGCCTCCATCCGCAATTCTATACGTATACGCAACGTCCGCGCTGGTACGAAGAGCGGTCCAACCGAAGCTTACCCCACCCGCCTCGGACCACGAGTTTTGCGTGGCAGTTTGCGGCGGAACCGAGGTAGTTGGAAATTTGTTTTCCGAGTACTGCGGCCCGCCGAAAAACGACAGCGCCATCGAAGGTCGCACCCTGTAGGTGTCAAATGCAATCACGCTGTGCACGATTGTGTCGTCAATGCTTCCCGGGTAACCCAGGTGTTCGAACGAGTAGCTTGCTCCCAGCCAATTCTTAGGTGTCACACGGTGCATGAAATAGCCGGCACCGCTCTCGGCGCGGGTGTCGAGGAGCGAATTGCCCGGCGCAACGTCATGGAACTGCAGGCTATGGAATCCGCCGCTGGCGCCCACCACGTCGGTCGCCGAGAATTGGTAGCCGATTTCGCCACGCGTAACCGTCGCAAACTGCTTGGAGAGCGGTGTCAGAACGAAGGCATTGCTCCCTTGCGGCACTCCCGGCGCACTTCCATTGAAACTATTTACGGGACCAAACAACCCGGTCGTCAGCAAGATTGCTTCTGTCACACGAGCAGTAACGTGGGGACTCACGCGATACTGCAAGTCAAAACCGAAATTCTGGGACGTCTGGTTCTGCTGGGTGAGCTTTTGATTAAAGGTAAAGCCGCCTGCGTAGTTCAGAAGCCAGCGAACGCGCGAGCGGGACTGGTCGAGAGCAATTTGCGGGAAAATAGAAATGGCGTAGTTGCTGGCCGAACCATTCGAAGAGCCACTTGATGCATACGGGTTATCGTCGTACGTGCCTTGCGCGGTCAACCCGCCACGCACGTAATTGGAACGCTCCATTTCTTCTCCGATAGCCAAGGACGGCCCATATCCCCCGACAACCGACGGAACAATGTTGCGCTGGGTGGACCAACTATCCCCGGCATCCGACTCATCCTGGCCCTCTGGCGTCAGATAACCTCCGACCAAGGCAGGGGCGGGCGCAGAATGTGACGGCACCGCCGAACCGCCTGCATCAGTGGACTGTGGCTCCTGGGTCTGCGCCATCGCGCCGGACCAGGAGGCAACCACCAAAACAATCAATAAGAGTCTGTGCTTCATTGAGTGATAGTGATCAAGGCACCACGACCGTATCGCGCGCTTCGAGCCTGATGTTCTGCTCGATGTTCTTCCCCTTGATGACGTCCTTATAGTTGAAAGGGAGCCGTACTTGAGTTCCGTCCGGCTTCTGGCGGAGGATATAAATCGATTTCTGCTTGGCGAAATCCTTGAACCCGCCTGCCGTGGCGATAGCGTCCAGCACGGTCATCGAAGTGGTTAGCGGATATGCCCCGGGACGCCCCACCTGGCCGAGAATGTTGATGCGCTGGCTCTTGCTTTCGGAGACCATCACCGTGACTTCGGGCTCGGCAATGAAACTCGCCAACTTCTTGGTGATCTCTTGTTCGAGTTGCTTCGGGGTTTGGCCCCCGGCTTGTAACTCGCCGGCCAAAGGAAGCGAAATTTTCCCGTCGGATCGCACAGGTACCGAGCGGGAAATGTCGGGTTCCTTCCACACGTTGATCGCCAGTACATCCGACGGCCCAATGACATATGCGTCGTCATGCGCCACGCCCTCAGTCGCGGTGGGCTTATCGCCTGTCGCGGTCGGCTTGGACGCGCTCGGCGCTTGCGCATAAAGGCAGCCGGTTAGCAACGCCAAGAGTG
>Ga0210406_10006384_pt1 | contig 12235 bp, 10 predicted proteins | sample IncBWC30MmetaG_FD_155454 | JGI IMG/M metagenome (GOLD analysis project Ga0210406, IMG submission 155454) | Forest soil microbial communities from Barre Woods Harvard Forest LTER site, Petersham, Massachusetts, United States - Inc-BW-C-30-M | ecosystem: Environmental > Terrestrial > Soil >...
TTGCAAGCATCCAGCTCGGAGATGTTCGGCAAAGTGCGCGAAACGCCGCAGACGGAAGAAACTGCATTTCATCCACGCAGCCCCTACGGCGTGGCCAAGGTGTTCGGCCACTACATCACCGTAAACTACCGGGAGAGCTACAACCTCTTCGCCTGCTCGGCGATTGGATTCAACCACGAATCGCCGCGGCGCGGGCTGGAATTCGTTACCCGCAAGGTGACGCACCAGGTGGCGCGCATCAAATGCGGCCACGCCAAGAAACTCTCGATGGGAAATCTCGACGCGCAGCGCGACTGGGGCTTTGCAGCCGATTATGTCCTCGCGATGTGGATGATGCTGCAGCAGCCGGAGCCGGAGGACTACGTCCTGGCTACCGGAAAGACGCACAGTATTCGCGAGCTACTGGCGGCAGCGTTTGGCGCGGTGGGCCTTGACTGGAAGGAGCACGTCGAGATCGATCCCAAGCTGATGCGCCCGGCCGAAGTGGATTGCCTCCGCGGGGACGCCAGCAAAGCCCGCGAAAAACTCGGCTGGGAACCCCAAGTCGGCTTCGAGGAATTGATCAAAACGATGGTCGAAGCAGACCTGGAAGCCGTCCAGAAAGCGGAAAACGGCGTCGCCTTTGCCGCTTCGCTGCGGAATGGAAATGGAAATGGGAATGGGAATGGATCACTGAAAGCGGAAAGCGGACACAGCAATGCCGTAGCGGCACCCCGCAGCGGGGATTGATGGCTCACCCAACCGAGGCAACGATGGTAGAGATCTATTCCGAGCTTTTGAAGAAATTCTCGCGCAGCCGGGTTCTAGTGATCGGCGACCTGATGCTGGACGAATCTCTTTGGGGCCACATTGAGCGGATTTCGCCTGAAGCACCGGTGCCTATCCTGAACCTGGTGCGACGGGGATACGCACTCGGAGGAGCAGGCAACGTCGTCAGGAACCTGAAGACGCTCGGCGCGAAAGTGATTGCGCTTGGTGCGGTGGGCGAAGACTCGACCGGACGGCACATTGTCAGGTTGCTAGGCGAATTGGGTGTCGACGGCCAAGGAGTACTTCGTGACCCGAGCCGGCGATCCAGTCGAAAAACACGCATGATCTCGATGGAACACGGGCAGCAAGTGTTCCGTTTGGACGAGGAGTCGACACATCCAATCGAGCAAACTCGAGAAAGCGAGCTGCTGGAGCGAATGGAGGCAGCGCTGCCCGATGTCGATGCCGTCCTGTGTTCGGATTATTTGAAGGGTGTGCTGACCGAGCGAGTGCTGCAGGAGACATTTCGACTGGCAAAGAGCCGCGGCTTGCAGGTTACAGTTGCACCGAAAGACTCGAGTCGGCATAAGTATCGTGGAGCAGGAACCCTGATGCCGAACGCGGCCGAGTTAGCACGGCTTGCGGGCGTGGCCATGGGGGAGAGCGAGTGGATCATCGGGGCCGCGAGTAAGTTGTTCAACGAGATGGGGATTGACGCGTTGTTGGTGACGCGTGGCCGAGAGGGAATGTCTCTTTTCGAGCGGGCTCATGGGGAGGTCCATCAGGTTGATATTCCCACGATGGCGCGGAGCGTTTTCGATGTTACCGGGGCGGGCGATACCGCCATCAGTGCTTTCACTTTGGCTGTGGCTGCCGGCGCCAATCGTGAAACAGCCGCGCGCCTGGCCAACGTGGCCGCGGGAATCGTCGTCGGGAAGCGGGGTACCGCCTCCGTCACGATGCAAGAGATTCAAGAGAGACTGGAAGAGTTTAGGGGAGTGGCGCTCAAGTCCAGAGTGGAAGGCGCGCAACCTGAATCAGACCTGAAACCGATGGAATTGGGAGCCGCACCGGAAAGACGTGGAACTGGAATTGGCGCCAATGACTGACTGCGCGGTCAGAGCTTCACGGGGGTAATTTGTTTATGAGATATCTCGAAATTCAGCAAAGAGCCTGGGATGGGCTTGCCGAGAAAGATGCATTTTGGGCCGTCCTAATGGACCCTACGCGCAAAGGCAACAAGTGGGAGCCCGATGAATTTTACGAGACAGGAAGGCGAGAGGTAAAGACGGTCCTTGACCATCTTCAATCTCTGGGTGTGCGGCCAGATTTTGATGGCGCTTCGCTCGATTTCGGTTGCGGGGCTGGCCGTCTTACACAGGCGCTAGCGGCTCGTTTTACAGGAGCCGTCGGAGTGGACATCTCCGCAAAAATGGTCGCGCTAGCGGAAAAGCACAACCGGTTTCCAGACTCTTGTCGATACATTTCTAATGCATCAGATTCACTTCCTTTAGCTAAGGGCACATTTTCCTTCGTTTATTCAAGCATCGCCCTGCAGCACATTGAGCCGCGTCTTGTGGAAAACTATCTTGCGGAATTCCTGCGCGTGTTGAAGCCGGGCGGCCTTTTGGTCTTTCAGGTAGCCGACCGATGCAAGAGTGGGCATTTCCACGAGTTCGCTCGTACGATTCGCGTTCGAATCCGCCGCGTTCTGGAGAAAGCAGGCTTACTGAATGGCCATATGCAAGTGTTCTTTCTTAGGGAAAAGCGAGTGAGAGGGATCTTGAGTGACCGCCAGTGCGAGATCAGAGATTTGCAATTTACGAATTCTCTCGCTCCGGATTTCAACGGAGATCTCCGATACCTTAAAGCCGAACCAGAAACAGGACTTGTCAGCAAGCAGTATTGCGTTGTTAAAAAACACAATGAACATACAGGTTGACGCCCTCGGCGAGAAGGCAGGGACGCCGGAGCTTTCCCATGCGGGTCTGCTTATGGCCTCCCAGGTCGTAAGAGGGTTGTCGCGACCAATTTTCGTTTTGGTTGTTGCGCGGGCGCTGGGACCTGAAAAATTGGGAGTTTATGCGCTGATTTACGCCATGGTTGAGTTCCTAGCCGTGGCTTCTGGAACAGGCTATGCCGATTACTTGACTCGAGAGACAGCTAGGGATGCCAGAGCCGGTTGGGGTTTGGCTTTCCAACTGGTGGGCCTGCGGGTAGCGATCGCTGTTCCTGTCGGGCTAATAGAGATTGGCATTCTGTCACTCATGCGTTATCCGCACACAGTGCTCGTAGGCACGGCGTGGATGGCACTTGCGATAGTTCCGCGATCGCTCAGTGAAGCAGTACAAGGGGTGCTTCGCGGAGTTCACCGGTACACGGGCTACTTGGCTATCGAGATAGTTTTCGGCGGGAGTCTCGTGGGGGGGGCGGTTGTTCTGCTCATGTTACACGGCCAGCTGGGAACCGCGATCACGGTCGAAGTTGTTGCTGCAATGGCAGGGGGGCTCACGGGGTTGGTATTCGCCCTAAAGTGCCGCACGAAAAAGCTAGTTTGGCTCAGCGCATCGCAGCTAATGAAAAAAAGCGTTGTGTTTAACTTGTATTCGCTCGTTGCGAATCTTTACGACCGGTTCGACGTTGTGTTGCTCTCGAAACTGGCCGGAGATTACGCCACAGGCATCTACTCCGTCGCCTACCGGGCGCTCAATATGACGCAGGTTGTTGGGTTCGCCGTCCTGAATAGTTTGCTGCCGACACTTTCCCGGAACGCAATGGGGCAGGTAGAACAGAGGCGGCTTGGAAGGGCCGCTGGCCTTCTCCTGAGCGCGGCATTCTTTATATTGCTAGGCACGTTGGTTTTCTCCGGCCCGGCGGTGCTGCTGATACTCGGCCCTCGTTACGCTGAGTCCGCGACGGCGTTAAAGTTTCTGATTTGGGTAGTCATCTTTCGTTATTTGAATTATGTATTGAACATAGAGTTATTGGCGACGGGACATGAGCGAGTTTTTGTTAGGACTTCGTTGACCTGTCTAGCAGTAAATTTACTCGGGAATTTAATCCTGATCCCGCGATTTGGCTGGCGGGCGGCAGCGGCTATGACGATCATGACCGAGTTGGCGTTGCTAGTGCAGAACGTTTATTGGGTCCGGAGGATAGTCGGGCAAGTCGTGCGGCCGTGGGCAGGAGTTCGTACGTCGCTTGCGTTCTGCGTCGTTCTTGCGGTCGCACTCGCCGGAAGCCGTCTGGGGGCGCCCGTTCTGGTGGGAACGGGATGCTTGGTTCTCTATGCCGCCTATCTGTACCGCGGCGGTCTGATAAGGGAGTTTGCGGCCGTGTGGGGCTCGGAAACCTCGTTACACAGTGAACTTCCGAGCGATCGTCCCCTTAGCGCCAGTTCAGGTCTTAGTTAGCTGTTGACTGGCTTGATATTATGGGAGCTCAACTACAGGTAATGGCGAAATTGCGGGGCGACGATGACCTATGGTTTGCACCGTTGATCGCCGGTCTTTCTGTATCTTTAGCCGCCCTCTTCATTTGCAACCCATCTGTTGTGCTCGTGGGCTTTCTTATTTGCCCGATGCTCGCTACCGCGCTGAGTTTCGACCTTGTTGTCTATTGGTTCATCTTCTCGCTGCCCTGGTATCCACTGTTTAATCTTCCCGTTCGGGATGTTTACCTTTTGCTACGAGTTGTCCTATTTTTCGGGACATGGATTCTAGTTAGACGGAAAAACCGGTCCGTTCGCGAATGGCTAATCGGCAGCAGGCTAAAAAAGGGAGTGGTGCTTTTTGTAGGTATTGCCGCGACCTCCTTTTTTTTCTCCGGCATTCCGGCCGATGTTCATACTTATCGAGAATTAGCGCTTCTTGTCTCGTATGTTATGGTTTTCTATGCCGTTGAGGGCTGGCTTGAAAGTCCATCTCAAATTGACCGCTTGCTGAGGCTCTTGCTGGTTTCCATCATCGGTGTGGTTTTATTCGGCTTCTACCAGGCGATTGTGGGCGGCTACAGTGAGCTGTATTTCCGTCTATACCCTTTCCAGGAAGAAACGATCGCGCCGTGGTCGGGGCGCATTACCTCCCTACTCTTCCAGGAAAATTCACTCGCGGGCTACTTGAATTTAGTGATCCCCATCGCGATTGCTTGCGCCGCTCTAGCGAAAGATCGCTGGTTGAAATTATTGGGTGTCGCGTCCGCCTTGACTGGCGTAATCGCAGTTTTTCTAACTCAGAGCCGAGGGGGAATACTGGCCCTGGCTGGTGTCCTCATGCTCGCCATTTGGTTTCTGGTGCCACGCCTTATTACCCGCGTCAAGATCCTTGGCGGAGCCGTTCTTGCATGCATGTTGCTTCTCCCGCCTTTGTTGAACCAGTTCGAGCGCCTGCAAGACATTGATGATGGCTCGCGCACGTTGCTCTGGGCGGCGGCTGCGAGTCTGTTCCATGACCACCCCCTTCTCGGTGTTGGTTACGGAAACTATAGATTCCTTTATGCGGACTCCACGTTCATTCCCGGCGCTGTTGTGGGAAGGCTGGACGCGCATAATATTTATCTACAACTTCTTGCAGAGACAGGAGTCGTTGGATTTCTTAGTTTCTTAGTCCTTGTGGGGTTGTTCATTTCTCTTGCGCTGAAGTCGGTGCGGGGACGAGACTCAGTCTCCTGCATCGTTGCTTTTGGAGTTTTGGGCGCTATTACTGGGACTTTGATTCATGGCATGGTCGATTATTTGTTCGGAGGTAGCCCGCAGTTTGGAGCGCTATTCTGGATAATACTTGGTTTAGGTTCGCGCACGCTGGCGGGGACCGGCCGCAAAATGATTCCAGGGACGACTGCGTCATGAATTCGCGCGCGACAATATTGAACAGCATAGAATCCAGGGCTGCCCTGGAGCGAGCCGCCTTGGCGGTGCATACGAATTATGGGCTCGGCCACCGTATTGTCATCAGCATGGTCGAATCTCTGCTCGGGCCCCTGGTACGCGTGTTTCCGACGAAGTCTTTATCTGACCTCAGCCGGGTGCAGAAAATCATGGTTTTAGAGGCGGGGCACCTCGGGGACGTTGTGCAGTTGACACCATTTCTGCAAAACCTGCGACGGCGGTTTCCAAACGCCCATATCGCCGTTTTGGGCCGACCCGGTTTGAAGAACCTTCTCGACGTACAGAATTTGGCGGATGAGCTAATTCCGATACAGCTCCCTTGGGCGCAATGGCTACCGCTTTGGAGAGCTTACAATCCTTTCTCGTTGCTCCTGCTGAGGTTCTTCCGGGACATACTCCGGCTCCGGCGACGCGAGTTCGACCTGGGTTTCGTGACGAACCTGGGCGATTACCGGCCCAACCTTGCGCTGTTCCTGGCCGGCGCACGACGGCGCGTGGGTTATGGCTTTGCCGGAGGCGGATTGTTTTTGACGGATATTGTCGCACCGGACCTGTCGCGCATGCACCGTTTCGAGATGTCTCTCCGCCTTCTGGAGCACATCGGCATTCCGGTGATTCCGAGCGAGAAGTTACTCGCCTTGTCGCCCGAAGACGCACAATTCGGGCGCGAGTTCCTTGCGAGCAACGGGATCGATGAAAGCGACGCGGTGGTGGGGATTCATTCGGGGGCCGGATACGCAATCAAGGAGTGGGGCGAGGACCGCTTTCGGGAACTGGCAGACAAAATTGTAAGTGAGCTTGGCGCGAAAGTGATCTGGTTCTCAGACCCGGGCCAGCCGCCTCCAAAGTTCATCGGCGATAACAAGGATATCGTGGGTGCAAGCCTTCCACTTCGACAATTTCTTGGGGTTCTTTCGTGCTGTCACACCTTCGTGGGGAATGACAGCGGTCCCATGCACATGGCCGCGGGGCTGGGAGTCCGGGTAGTGGCGATCTTCGGTCCGGAGCTTCCGGAATGGTTCGGCCCCCTGGGCGCCGGACACCAAGTCGTCGTTCGAGAGGCAATGTGGTGCCGGCCGTGCTGGAGAAAATGCAGGTTTGCTGAGCGGTACTGCTTGAGTTTGATTTCAGTAGAAGAAGTGAAGCAGGCTGTCTTCAACGTTGTGGGACGGCTGGCACGACAGGAGAATGTTGCGGAGGCGAGATTGTGAAAGGACTGGAACATTGAGCGTTGAAGTGCTGACAAAATCTTTGGACAATACGCGCGCGCGCATGGAAATGCGCCGCCGAGGGCTGGATTTTGTTACCCCGCGGTTGACAAGATTGCTGCGCAAAGCGCATTTGCTCCGTGGTGTAAATGTAGGGCTGCCGCAGAAGAGCTGGGATGTTCTGAGGACGCTGCAATTCGTCGAGCAGCACGTGGGTAAAGCGGCGCCCATCCTCGACCTGGGCGCCAATTCTTCAGAAATACTGTTGGGCCTCTGCAAAATGCGGTTTTCCAACCTTACGGGGATCGACTTGGATCCGGGGGTCACGCGGATGCCTAACAGAGAATCCATCAAGTACGTGACAGGCGACTTCACCCAGAAAATGTTTCCTGAGGAAGCATTCGAGGCAATTACGGCTATATCAGTACTCGAACACGGTTTCTCAGGGGAGAGGGTATTTCGAGAAATATCACGTATCCTGAAACCCGGCGGTTATTTTATCGGGTCGACCGACTACTGGCCTGAGAAGATAGACACAAGTGACGTCGTGATGTACGGGCTTGACTGGACAATCTTTTCTAGAAATGAGCTCCTGAGTCTCGTCGAAGAAGCAGGCAAATACGGCTTGGCTCCGGTCGGTCAACTCAATTTCGAAGCGTCTGAAACGACCGTTCGCTGGCTCAAGAGAAAGTACACGTTTGCCTGGTTTGCTTTTCAGAAGGTTAATATCAATGCAGTGCAAGCGTCGGTTTGATTAGCGGCGAAAGAACGGGGGGTAGTGAGCTGTGAAGATAGCGCTGGTTATCGGTCGCTGTCCGTCCGGTGTATGCGGGGTAGGTGACTACACCGCCTGTTTGAGCGATGCTCTGGCCTCCAGGGGCGTAGAAGTCCGCATGGTCGTATCCGAGGACTGGCGGGTGGTTGGCGCTTCAAGGGTGCGCGATAGCCTGGAGGATTGCGACCTCGTGCACATCCAATATCCCACCCTCGGATTTGGATATAGATTGGGCCCGCATGCACTCTCGCTGCTGCGAAGTTGCGTGATAACGATTCATGAAGCGAGCCAACGGCGCATCTTGCGAAAGCTCTCATTGCTTCCCTTTATGGTTCGCCCCAAGCACGTTATTTTCACAAGTGAGTTTGAGAGGGGGTTCGTAACCAAGCGGGTACCCTGGGTCTCGCGGATTAGCTCTATCATCCCCGTTGCAAGCAATATCAGAGTATTTCCACAGGAGAGGAAGCGCACGCTGAGCGAGATCGTATATTTCGGTCTCATTTTGCCGGGGAAGGGGCTTGAGGAAGTGGTGGAATTCAGCCGGCTGATTAAGTCGGGTGGGCTGGCCTTGAAGGTGCGCATCATCGGAAGACCTCGCCCTGAGCACATGGAATATTTTGAAAAGCTAAGGTCAGTAACTGCGGAGCTGCCGGTCATTTGGGATCTGGATCTTAGCGAAGAGCAAGTTGCCGAGAGGCTGGCGTCGTCTGCTGTGGCCTATTTTCCTTTCCCCGACGGAGCGTCAGAAAGACGCACAAGTTTGAAGGCAGCGCTTGCGAACGGGGTTGCGGTGGTCACGACTCTGGGGTCACACACTCCAGAGACTATGAAGAGTTTTCTGAGATTCTCCAGAAGCCCCCAAGAAGCATTGGATAGTGCTCGCTCTCTCCTCGAGAACCTCCAAGAAAGAACAAAGCTGGCGAAAGATGCCGCCCAGTACCTTCAGCAAAGCACATGGGAACGAGTGGCAGAGCTCCATTTGGCAACATATCGGAGCCTGCTTTGCTCAGAGCCCCGCTCTGCCGCTATCACGGTTAAGGGCGCGCAAGAGGAACCATAAGGATTACTTTTGACCTTCGTTGAGTCGTGTGTTCACGCCGCGAATGGAGTTGGCTTTTCACGCGTATGAGTGACAGACCACCTCGGGCCGAAGAGCCAAGTTACTGGGATGACGCGCCGTTTATGCTGCCGCCATTGCCTTTCTCGGGCAGAGTCCGGAGGGCGCTGACGGATCTTGTCTGTCTCCTTGGAATGACAGTCGCAAAAGCTGTGCGGTCACTCCGGGCCGATCGGGATGCCATCGTACCCCAGAAAATTCTGGTGGTTCGACGAGGCGGTTTGGGGGACATGCTCATGGCGACTCCGTTGCTCCGGGCCCTTCGCGAGCACTTTCCGTCCGCAAGGGTCTACGTTCTGGCCAGCAAGCAAGCGATCCCGGGCCTAAATGGGTGCGCTTGGGTGGACCAAATTCTTGAAGTTCCCAGCTCAATAAAAGACTGGCTGCCATTGCTGCACAAATTGCGGAAGGAGCGAATCGATACCGCGTTCATTCTCCACCGTTTCTTTGCGGCCTCTTTGGTGACTCTTTGTGTGGGCATACCCCAGAGGCTCGGGTTTAACTGGAAGAACCACGGATTTGCCCTCACCGACAGCATTCCCTTCAGCCCAGCGCGCTCCCAGACGCTGCAGATCGGACAACTACTCACTCTTCTTGGCAAACCTGCCGCTGACCCTAGGATGGAATTCGCGGTCAGTGAGGAGGCAATCCGCTGTGCTCGCGAAATGTTGGGGGGATGGGGCTTCGATCCGGCCAAACCGTTGGTGGGAATCCATCCCGGTGGCGGGGAGACTGCGGGATACTCGGATCCAACCAAGAGGTGGTTTCCCGACCGATTCGGACGGCTTGCCGATCTCCTGGTCCAGAGCGGTGGGGTTCAGGTCGTCCTGCTTCAGGGACCCGGGGATAAGCCCTTTGTGGACGAAGCACTCAAAAATATGAACGCGAGGGTATTGGGAATAGCGTCAGGTCTGCCCCTGGCGGTATTTGCGGCCCTGATGAAAGAATGCGACCTGGTGGTCGTCAACGACACCGGTCCCATGCACATAGCGGCAGCGCAGAATGTCCCAGTCGTGGCCATCATCGGGCCTACCCACCCCGCTTACACCCCTCCCCGCGGAGGAATTCACAAGGTCGTTTGGGCTGGGGTGCACTGCTCGCCATGCTACAACCCGGAAGAAAGCACATTCCTAACACCGTTGCGCGGCAAAAAGCGTTTTCAGTGCTGGCGATCGACACACGAATGCATGGTCGCCATTACGGCCGAAGAGGTTTACGACGTCGTGGTCCGACAGCTTCGGGTATTCGAGAGTGAGCCTGGGCAAGGCCGCATCAAAGCCGCAACGTATGAGGTCTACCAGAACGCGGTGCGAATCTCCGCACGTACGGAGCACCTTGGCCTGAATGCCACCGCCACAAGTCCCGACGAATCGGACTAGGCCGGTAAAAATATCACGAATTTCGCTTTGAAAATTGAAAGTGGCCGCCGACAGTCGAGCGGTGTCGCAATTCATCTTCGTTTGAATTGCGTGGATGAAACTAATCCGAACTGTGTCGTTATCCTGAACCGCAAAAACCTGTAAAGATTTAAAACTATTCGAGGAAAGATCGCGCAGACATGCTGCTCCGATTAAACATATACCGCCTCATACTTAAAGTGTGTGTCTATTTTCTACCCTTTCTTGCCTTTGAGAGCGGCTGGGGGATTTGGTCTCTTTGCATGGCATTTCTCTCCCGGCCAAACGCCTATACCCGCGATGGACACTTCACACTCGTGTTATTCAGCTCTTTTGTCTGGGCGTTCATGGCGCAACATTACAATGTAACGAAGTTCGACGAGCTCTTTCGAGAACGAACCGGCGCAAAGGCCGCATTGACAGCAAGCGTGGCTACCACTGTTATTTTGATGGGTATCCTTTATTTTGGACACAATGTCGCGTTTCCTCGGGGCTTGTTCGTCTGTTGCCTAATTACCTTGTTTGTTTTGACGGTGCTCTTGCATGCCGTTTTTCGGTTTCTGTACCGGAATAAGCTTCGACTCGGGCGGCCCGCCCGACTCCTGATTGTTGGGGCTGACCAGTTTGCCCGCGATGCAGCAATTCGGCTGCAGCGCCTTTCATTCGCTCCTTGTCAAGTTGTTGCCTACGTGAGGCTTCCGGAGCAAGAAGTGGCGGTGGAGGGTACCCGCGTTTACGACCTGGAAGATCTCGGCCCTTTGCATTCGGGAAATGGAATTGATGAAGCGGTGATGGCTATTCATCCGGCGCAGTTCTCGCAAATTCCGCGCCTAATCAAGGCTCTGGAAAAACTGAGCGTTCCCGCGCGCGCAATCGTCGATCTCGGGGAGGGTATCGTCGTGCGCGAAAAGTTGTTCCAGATAGGGCGCATGCAGATGCTCGACCTTACGACCACGCCCGCGGATTTGCTCGATTATGCTTTGGTTAAGAGAACCTTCGACATTTGCTTTTCGGGTCTGGTGCTCCTTGCGACTTCTCCACTCATGGGTTTGATTGCATTGCTGATTCGGCTGACCTCACCTGGGCCGATTTTCTTCGTGCAGGAGCGCGTAGGACTTAATGGTATGCCATTCCAGATGTGTAAGTTTCGTACGATGCGAGTGAGCGAATCCACCGACAGCGACACTCGGTGGACTACAGAAGCAGACCCCCGCAGGACGCGCCTTGGAACCTTTCTGCGAAAAACGAGTCTTGATGAGTTGCCCCAGTTCATCAATGTCTTGAAGGGGGACATGAGCGTGGTGGGACCGCGTCCCGAACGTCCGCATTTCGTTCAGCAATTCTTGAAAGACATCACGCGCTACAACCATCGCCACTGCCTTAAGGTGGGAATCACGGGCTGGGCTCAAGTGAACGGCTGGCGTGGCGATACGTCAATCGACAAGCGCGTCGAGTATGATCTTTATTACTTGCAAAACTGGAGTTTCACGTTCGATTTGCGGATCATTATAATGACCGTTTTTTCCGCACTCATTAGCAAGAATGCGTATTAAGTGAGCTACCGCAAATAGTCAAAATCCTGCGTGGCGAAATGAGCTTCCTTGGGCCTCGGCCTGCGCGGCGTGAGTTCGTGGGAGAACTAACTGCCTCGATCCCTTTTTGCCACTGCAGCACTACGTGCTTCTAAGCCTCACAGGTTTGCGATTAAGGCCTCGGCGGGCGCGTCCATGGTATTTTCCGTGACAATCGTCACAGAGTGTAATCAGATTAGGAAGTACGTCGCCGCCAAGCTGGCTCCTGCGTTTCATGTGATGGACCTGCAAGTTTTTCATGGAACCGCATTCTTGGCATTGCCAGCCATCCCTTTCGAGCACAAGGTTTCGGACTATTGTGTACTCCTCAGAGTCCAGCTTGATCCGCGATCTTTTTTGGCGGACACGTCCCGAATTAGTTGAGTGAATCATCGCGGAACCTCCCGAGGCTATTCGGCCACATTGGCGCCTGCAAGAAAATCCGCACAGATCATCTCCAGACAATAACCACGAGATTTGTCGGTTCCCAGCATCAGGCCAGCAGTCTCGAGAGCTTTCTCGACCACAGGTA
>Ga0210406_10006385_pt1 | contig 12233 bp, 8 predicted proteins | sample IncBWC30MmetaG_FD_155454 | JGI IMG/M metagenome (GOLD analysis project Ga0210406, IMG submission 155454) | Forest soil microbial communities from Barre Woods Harvard Forest LTER site, Petersham, Massachusetts, United States - Inc-BW-C-30-M | ecosystem: Environmental > Terrestrial > Soil >...
TGGAACACGGCAAAAGAACTGTTTGAGGCCGCTCTGGAGTTGGACTCTTCGCAACGATCTGCGTTTCTGGCCGAAAACTGTCGCGAGGAGAGCGTTCGACAGCAAGTCGAAAGGCTGCTTAACGACTACCAAGAAGCTGGCAGTTTTCTAGACGCTCCGGCATTGAACCCCAATATTCCGGCATCAAACGCACTTGGGCAGATTCAGAGAGAAGACGCATCCCTCTTGCACTCGCAATCGGGGAAGTTTCCTGTCACAGCCACAAGCGCGGAAGCAGAAAATCCCATGGTCGGGCGCCAGGTCGGAGCTTACAAGCTGATGAGGCGTGTGGGACAAGGTGGCATGGCGGCTGTTTTTCTGGCGGCGAGAGCCGATGACGAATACCACAAGCAGGTGGCGGTCAAGCTGGTGCAACCGGGATTGGACAGCCGTGACCTCTTGAACCGCTTCCGCACGGAACGCCAAACTCTGGCTGGCCTGGATCATCCCAACATTGTCAGGCTGCTCGATGGTGGTAGCACGCCCGAAGGCTTGCCCTTCCTGGTAATGGACTATGTGGAAGGAAGCCCGATCGATGAGTATTGCGACCAACACAAACTCTCCGTTGGCGACCGCCTGCATTTGTTCGGCAAAGTGTGCGATGCCGTGCAGTATGCCCACCAGAATCTGGTGATTCATCGCGACCTGAAGCCGAGCAACATTCTGGTCGTTGACGACGGTACGCCGAAGCTGCTGGATTTTGGAATCGCAAAGGTTTTGAGTCCCGAGCCAACGGCCCAGAGCTTGCAGCTTACGCAAACGGACACACGGTGTATGACACCGGCGTATGCCAGCCCGGAGCAGATGCGCGGCAAACCAGTCACGCCCTCGACGGACATTTACTCGCTTGGGGTAGTGCTTTATGAGCTGTTGACTGGCCATCGACCCTACCGGCTGACAGAGCATACTCCGGCTGAAATCGAGCGCGCGATCTGTGAGCAGCAGCCGGAGAACCCGAGCACGGCCGTAAGTCGAGTGGAAAATGATACTTCTTCCGATGGCAGGCCTATTACCAGGACTCCCGAGTTGGTAAGCCTGGTCCGCGAAGGCCAACCAGACAAACTACGTCGCCGGTTGCGAGGAGATCTGGACAACATTGTTCTAAAGGCGTTGCAAAAGGAGCCGCAGCGTCGATATGAATCAGTGGGAGATTTTTCGGAGGACATTGGCCGTCACCTGCAACATCTGCCGGTAAGGGCGCGACCGAGCACATTCGCTTATCGTGCTTCGAAGTTCGTCCAAAGGCACAAGGCGGAGGTCAGTGCGGCCTTCGTGATCCTAGTCGTAATCGCCTCCGCAGCCGCTTTTGCTTTCAATCCTCTCGGGTCCCGCGCACGTCTGGCGATGGGCAGTCCCCTCCCGAGAATCCAATCGTTGGCCGTTCTTCCGCTCGCGAATCTTTCTGGCGATCCTGCTCAAGAGTACTTCTCCGATGGGATGACCGACGCGCTGATTACCGATCTCGCGCAGATAGGATCACTGAAGGTGATTTCGCGCACCTCTACCTTGCAGTACAAGCAAACCAAGAAGACGCTGCCGGAAATCGCTCGTGAACTAAACGTGGATGGCATTGTGGAAGGAACAGTGCAACGCGCTGGCAATCACGTGCGGATCACCGCGCAGCTTATCCACGGTCCTTCGGATAGGCACGTCTGGGCCAACAGTTACGAACGGGATGTGAGCGACGTGCTGACCATCGAACGGGACGTTACACAGGAGATCGCCCGTCAAATCCAGGCACAGGTTACGACACAGTACGCGGCGTCACTTCAGCAATCTCGGCCGGTAAATCCAAAGGCCCTGGACGCCTACCTTCAAGGCAATTACCACTTGAATCGCCAAGGCAGGGGCGGAGGTGATGAAGAGAAAAAGAAAGCCGCGGAGTACTTCCAGCAAGCCATTGATGCCGACCCCAATTTCGCACCCGCTTACAATGGGTTGGCCAATGCCCATTTCAATCTCCTATGGCCTTCAAGCGAGGATACAAAGATTGTGAGAATGGCGGCGGAGCGGGCCGTGGAACTCGACCCTACCTCCTCTGACGCGCGGGTGACCTTGGGCCACCTAAGATTATGCTCCTGGGATTTCCGCGCGGCCGAAGACGAATTAAGGCGAGCCGTCGCGCTCAACCCAAACAATGCCAACGCGCACGAGATTTTGGGCGATTTTCTCAACGACATCGGACGCCTCGATGAAGGTTTGAGTGAGAGTCAAATTGCCCAAGAACTCGACCCGAACCAAGACCATCTGATGTTCGCTCTGGATTCCCGGCGCGAGTCCGATCGTGCTATTGCGTGGATTTTGATGATGCTCAAGGGCGATCCGGATAACGGCTATTTCCACCACAACCTCTTTCGCAGCTATGTGGAAAAAGGAATGTACAAAGAGGCTATCGAAGAACTCGAAAAGACGATTAGCCTCTTTGGGCTTCAAGAAAGCGCTGCCCGCATCCATCATGCCTTTGCCAATTCGGGTTATCGCGGTGCGATGAAGCAATATGCTGAGGAGTTGGAGCAGCTCGCCGCGATGAAGCGAGTGTTTATGCCGATTAATTTGGCTGAGGTCTATGCTGCCCTTGGAGACAAGGATCGTGCCTTCGATTGGCTGGAACAAGCCCATTCGCATCGCGATAGCGTCGCCGCTGGCAACGGTCTTGGTCTAGAAATGATCAATGTAGACCCCATGATGGATCCTCTCCGCTCTGATCCCCGATTCAAGGACCTGGTCCGGCGCATAGGTCTGTCACCTTCAGCGGGCGCCACATGAGCGATGCTGCTGAAACATTTGCGCGTGTTTTTGCTTTCATGCTTGCAGCATGCATCACGCCCTTGAGCATTACCCACCCGCTATTCGCTCAGACCACCATCAGCACAGGCAGCATCGTAGGTAAGGTGAGCGACCCCTCCGGTGCAGTCATCAGCGAAGCCGATATCACGATTACTAACCTCGCTACCGGGCAAATCATTCGTCTGACTACAAATTCAGCCGGTGCATTCAACTCAGGTGCACTGATTCCCGGCAACTACAAGGTGCGCATTGCGGCAAAGGGTTTTCGTTCGGCGGAAGTGCCGACAACGGTGCTCCTGGGCAACACAATCACGGTGAACGTGAGCTTGCAGCTCGGGGACGAGAGGCAGGTAGTCAAAGTGCAAAGCTCCGCCCTGCGGGTGAACACAGAGCAGGCGGCCGTGCAATTAGTCTTAAGTGCAGAGCAGATCGAAAATCTTCCGGTCAATGGCCGGAACTTCCTGGACCTGGCACAGTTGGAGCCGGGCATCCAGATCCAGGACGGAGCGAATTTCGGAATCGGTAAGGATGGTTATTCGTCGATCTCCATTGGTGGACGATTCGGCCGGACCGCCCGCATTGAGGTGGATGGTCTCGACGTGTCGGATGAAATATTCGGTTCGACAACGATAAATATTCCTGCGAGCGGCATCCAGGAATTCCAACTCAGCCAGTCGAGCATGGATCTTTCCACAGAGCTGACTACCTCCGGCGCGGTGAATGTGACTACGCGGTCAGGCACGAACGAGATTCACGGCGAGGCTTTCGGCTTTTTCCGCGATAGCTCGCTGGCTGCGGCGTTGCCCGCGCCTTCCGGGCTGTCGGAGCCCTTTCAACGTTCCCAGTACGGCGGGCGGCTGGGCGGGCCAATTACCAAGAACAGATTCTTTTTCTTCGTCGACGGAGAGCGCACCCAGCAGCATTTGCAGGCGCCGGTAATCGTGGGCCCTCCCTTCCAACAATACTCCGGCAGCTTTAGTTCGCCGTACCACGAGAACAACCTCATGGCGAAAGTGGATTATCAGCTTGCCCATTCAGCTCATGCGTTCTATCGCTTCAACTATTTTGAGAACTCATTTACCGCAAACGGAGGATTGGGCTTTTCGGTATACGACGGCAAGAATGTCACGAGGACACACGTGGCCGGGCTGGACTTCAACACTGGGAACTTCAGCCACAGCATCCGATTCGGATACCTGAAAACGGAGCGCAACATCGTTAATGGAACCAGAGGCAGTGGTCTACCTCTGGCCGACTTCCCATTGGAAATACAGATAGGCAACACCGGCCTGCAGACTGGGCCCAGTTACATTGCGCCGACGACGATACTTCAGGGCGACCTCCAAACCAAGTATGACGGCAGCACAATTTTGGGCTTGCACATAATTCGCTACGGGTTTGACTTCAACCGTATCGCTGCAGGTGGCCTCGTTCGTTTCTACAGCCAGGCGCCGTTTCTGTTTACGAATGTTGGCGCGTCCGAAGTGAACTTCGCAGCCAACGGAACCTTTATCTGTACCTTAAGTAACGGAGCGACGGTTACCGGTGCTAGCTGTCCAAAGAACTATCCCGTCGAATTCGTCCAAGTCAGCAACGGGCTCGGTTATGTGACCCCCACACCAGGATTGGGCCTTCCGGCCGGCAGCGTTTTTTACAACCGCCTCGGCGTATACGCAAGTGACAGTTGGAAATGGAAGAAGAACTTCACCTTGAATTATGGCCTGCGCTACGTGCGTGAGCCTGGCCGCAGCGACAATGAGTATCCTGCTATCCCGCAGCTCAGTGCGTTAATACTTGGACTTGGCAATCGAGTGCGCCAACCGGATTCGAATTTCGCGCCACAACTTGGTTTTGCCTGGGACCCAGCAGGCAACGACAAAACCGCGATCCGCGGCGGCATCGGACTCTACTACGAGAATGTGCTCACTAGTATTGCGTCGGCAGATCCCGCATTGCGTGCGCCAACGGGCGATGTCTTCCTCCAGGTACCGTACGCCTGCAACGGAACCGCTACGCCTGAGGCCGTGCCTATCCCCGGAGGTGCGCTCCAACCAATGTTCTGCAGCGCGAAGGTTGGCGGCACTCTCACGAACAATCCGGTCGCGATCGGGACGGTGGCGAACCAGATCGCTGTGTTCCAGAAGCAATATCAAGCCGACTATCCCTCTAATTTGAGCGCGCCGAATCCGAATTATGTAGGAACGCTTCTGGACCAGGGTTTCGGAATTGGCTTGAGCGCAAGCATGTATGAGCCGAATTTCCGGACGCCGCGATCAGTGCAAATGAACATTGGTATTGAAAGAGAAATTCGGCCGGGCATGATTTTCAGTGCCGATTTTGTGCGGAATGTGCAGACGCATTACCTCCTCGGAATCGATGAAAATCACACCGGTGACATTCACTATTTCAACAAAGCTGCGGCTCAGCAGGCGATTGCCACAACTCTCACCAAGTGCGGAGTACTAACTGTAGATCAAGCCATCCGGGCCTGCCCGGGTCTGTACGCGGGCGGAGGAGGGGCCAGCATGGCTGACTTCGCCAGCAATGGGTTGACCTCGTCCGCCGATTTCGGCCGGCCTTGCGCCGCGGCAATCGGCTATCCCTGCGCCTTCCCAGGTATCAATCCCAACGCGCCTCCACTGCCCTTCTTCGAGTCGGTTGGACGTTCCGTTTACACCGGGCTGCAAACCAAATTCACGCAGAATGCGCAGCACCCATTCCGTGGCGTACGCACGCTGAACTTGCAGGTCTCGTACGCATTATCTCGGTTCGACAACAGCGGAGGGAGCACGCCCGTCAACCCGATCGCCTCCGACCAGGACTTCGGCGTCGGCGCGACTGACAATGCCAATCCCAACCTCTTTTTCGGACCTTCCGTGTTGGATCGCACCCACCAGATTTCCTTCGGCGGCTACGTAGACTTACCGCGAGGATTCCAATTAGGAATGATTGGACATTTCTGGAGTCCGCTCTCCACTTCTTTGGTAGTACCCAATACAAATCTCGGGCCGGGAGAAATCTTCCGCACAGATTTTACGGGCGACGGCACCGTGCAGGACCTTCTTCCCGGAACACATGTGGGGAGCTTTGATCGCGGGATCAACGCATCGAACATCAACACCGTAATCACAAACTACAACAACACCTATGCGAATCAGCCGACGCCGGCAGGCCAGGTGCTAATCCAGAAAGGCTTACTCACCTTGCAGCAATTGCGGCAGCTCGGCGCTGTGGCCCCCATCGTGGCGCTCGCGCCGTCTGGACAAGTGAACCTCTCCTGGTTGCGCGCGTTCGATTTGAAGGCCGGCTGGTCGTACACAATTAAAGAGCGGCTGAATCTCCAACCCAGCGTGGGCTTCTACAATCTTTTCAATTTCGCCAATTTTGATCTGCCGGGCAACATGATGAACGGGCTGTTGACTGGAGCTGTCGGCCAGATTAACGGCACCACTGCGCAAGGGCACAACGTAAATCGTGTGGGTGTTGGAACAGGGGTCTACTCGTTTGGCGCTCCCCGCCAGATCGAATTCGGCCTGCGGCTGACCTTCTAGTGCCGACCTGCTGCACCACTTTGCCTTTGCTGAAAGCCAGTCTGTGCTTTAACTCCCGAGTCGACAATCCGGAAACTATCCAGAAATTTCAACGGATATGCGTTGGTGTGCCATCCGTGCCACTCAGAATTGTCTACTGACCAACGCATTCCCGCTCTTAATGCTGCCTTTTGCTGCCTCGCGGATTTTCCAAGCCCTGTAGATTGAAAGAGAAAACTGGTAGGGGCGGTGGGGATCGAACCCACGACCTTCGGCTTAAAAGGCCGCTGCTCTACCACTGAGCTACGCCCCTATGGCGTGAATTTCTTATTGTAGCATGAGCTCCGCTGCGCCAAGCGCATCCACCAGACCAGAAATTCATGAGACAGAGCGGCTCAAATTGCGCGTGGCGCACGCTCACAAATTTCGCGTCGGGCCACGCACCGAACGCACGGCGGCTTCTCGTTCAAGACAACGCTGGGGCTGGGCGGGGGCGCTTGCGTTTCCATTCGTAGTCTTTGCGCAGGCGCGACTGGTGCTTCTTCAGCTGCGACTCCAGTTCGGTGAAAGCTTGCTTGCAACTGGCGCGGACGTTTTCGCCCGTGCCAGTGGCGTGGAGCGTTCCGGTTGGTAACGAGAGATTGAGCGAGAACGAATTTTCTTCGCGATGGGGATTTTTTGTAAACACGCCGTGCAACAGAACCAGATCTGGGTCATAACTCTTCAGCAGGCGATTGAGTTTGCTCGCGTAACGCTCGACTTCTTTTTCTGCGGGCTTGTGCGGCTCGACATTCTTGTAACTGATAGACAATTTCATGGATGCACCTGTAGGTGTTCTTCCAGAAGAGGCGGGCGACGCGGGGATGCTCTGTGCACCGCATCATGTTCAGAGCATACCAGCGCGCGCGGCGCGCGGCAATCACGTGCGAAACATTTCGTGCGACTACACTCAACGAAAACATAACTCCGCATGCGTTGACATTCGCGCATTCCCCACTCTACTCTGCCCTCGGACAGTTTTGGCAACACAGGCACTCCTGCCTCCGCGCTTTTGATAGTGTTTTGCGAAAAAGCGCTCAGTCAAGAGTGCCTGTGGTACCGACAACCGAAGCTTGGTTAGAGCATTGCAATCATGGCTGCTACGAAAAAAGCTTCCTCTGACACCATGATTCGCGTGGGACCGGCCGGTTGGTCTTATCCGGACTGGGCTGGGTACGTCTACCCTTCGCGCCGCAAGAAGGGCTTTCATGAGGCGACCTATCTCGCGGAATTCTTTGACACTATTGAGATCAACACTTCCTTCTATAATCCCATCCGGCCGGACCACGCGGCGCAGTGGATCAAACGAGTGGCGGCGAACCCGCGGTTCGTCTTTACGGCGAAGCTTTGGCAGCGATTCACTCACGATATAATTCCTGCAAATGCGAACGTTACCGCTGGCTCGACAATCGCTGCGCCAACAGCCGAAGACGAGCGGGCCGTTCGCGCTGGGTTCGACGTTTTGTGCGCGGCGGGAAAACTCAGCGCGGTGCTGCTGCAGTTCCCTTTTTCGTTTCATCGAACGCGTGAGACTGTCGCTCATCTTACAGCCCTTTTGAAGCGCTTCGCCGACTATCCGCTGGTCGTCGAAGTTCGGCATGCTTCCTGGCAGACTCCAGAAACCCTTGCGCTGCTTGCGAAATGCAACGCAGGGTTCTGCAACATCGACCAACCCATCATCGGGCGGTCGCTTGAACCATCCGCGGAAACTGTCGGTTCGGTGGGGTACGTAAGGCTGCATGGGCGGCGCTACGACACGTGGTTCACCGATGATGCCGTGGTTCCTTCGCACGAACGCTACAACTATCTTTACTCGACCGAGGAGCTTGCGCCGTGGGCGAAGCGAGTCCACAAAGTCGCAGAGCGATCGCGCGACGTCTTCGTCATCACCAACAACCACTATCAAGGAAAAGGTGTGGTTAACGCGCTGCAGCTCATCAGCATATTGAAAGGCTCCAGAGTGAAAGTGCCCGAGCCATTGAGGCAGCGGTTTCCCGAGTTGGAGTCCATCGCCGATACGCCGCCGGCGGAGCCTAGCTTGTTTCCGTTCAAGCGCACAGACTGAAGTCTGCGCCACTCGGGATTGGCGGGTTAAGAGAATTGATACCCTCACCCGCGTGTGTTGGAGTCCCTGTAGTAAGCGCATGAAAAGAGTGGAGTTGCGAGCGTTGCTCTGGTAACCAAGCAGTGGCGAGCGGGGGTTGACGAGTGTCGCGAGGAGGGAAAAGCCGCGGGGAGATTTTGGCTGAAAGCGGTACCCCCGGTGTTTTGTACAGGAGGCCGAACTCATTGATTGGTAAGGACTTCTCAAAATACCCTTCGTGAATGAGCAGGGAAGAGTATGAAAACACAGGGATTATCTTTTTGCTTTTCATGCAAGAGAATGCAATGAGTGGTTCGGGAGCCCGGCGCGTGATTGAGGGGCGCGGATCAAAAGATCCGACACTACAAAGACTAATGCAAAATCGGGTTGCGCAACCGAGCCCCACCCGCCTTCTTCTTGTCGGAGGTTCAGCACTATCCAAGAAACTTCTTTTCGGAGGGAGTTTCGGGTGGCTTAATTTCGCGGATTTTTCCGTGGGCGGCCTCATAGGCTTCCAAGTTTTTCTGCAGCGCTTTGACTAGTTGTAGCGCGTGCTCGGGGGCCATAATTACCAGGCCCTGCTCCACGGAAGCAAACTTTCCGGGAGTAACTTCATGCACGAAAGAGAAATATAGTTGAACATCGACCTGACTGCTTTCGATTACCGTATTGTTGACGTAGAAGACCGGTCTCGCGGGATTCGGTGCTCTTTCAACCTTTCTGTTATCTGACGAGCTCGTAGAGGTAGCTGGATCGTTCGCCATAGTTGCTCCATAGTCAGCGAGAGGTAATTTCGAGCGGCATTATACTTTTGCACGTTTGACAATGCCATCCGTAATTCCCTGTCAACCGCGTGTCTCGCGTTTTTACAGTCTTCTCTCCATCGCCATCGCGAGACAATTCATGGAATTGAAGAAAGCGAGACAGAAGGAATGAAGCGGTGGGCTGCGGGAATTCAATGCTCCACCTCCCGCAAGACTGTCTCATCCGCCCGGCCGTGATTCGTTACAGATAGGCTATGGTGATCTTCGAATTCCAAGCGGCCACCTGAGAAACGAAAACGCGGCTGCGTCGAATTTCGGTGGACCGAAATAGCCTTTTGCGTTGTTGGAGGTGTTCACGCCTTTACGGGGATGCCTATCAAGTTTGCATCCAATTTGCCGTTGGAGTTTTCGTCATGGAATAAGGACACGGCATACCATAAGTGCCTGCTTTGACGCGGGGAAACTCGCAGACGGCGTGTCCGCTGGAGGTCGGGAGACTTGGCGCGGACCAGGGCTTTATCGCCGTTTTTTGGGAGAGCGTCAGCGCACGCGTAGAGGTCGCAACACAACCTGCCCCTTGTTGTTGCGCAACCCGCCGGTGACTACATGGATCAGGTTCGCTGGGGACGCTTGGATCTGCGCCAGGGAGCCTGCCCTCAGCGGCAATTCTGTTGGCTTAAGATGTTTGGCTGATGACCGTGTGCAGGGTGCCGTTGACGTTTGGAGGGACAGCCGCCGAAACCATCCCCAGAATTCTCTCTGGTTTTCTTGGCGGCGGCCCGCGTGCAGAGGATACCACTCCGGTAGTTCTCTGGGTGTAGACTGTCGTTCTATGAAGACACTCTTTAGCGTTACTTTTTTTTCGTTCTTGATTGGAATGGGTTTTCTGTGTTGTTTTGCGCCATGGACAACGACGCCTGCGGGGAGCGACGCAGCGCATGATTCATTGGGTTATGCGGCGATTTGGTCATCGCGGTTTGGTGCGGTGGCCGGGGCGAGGGTGGATCCCGGAGCGTTTGCGATGCTGACCGGGGTGGTGCTCTTTTTTGCCATTGTGATTGGGGCGGGGGCTTACTTTTTCCGGGGCAGACGGGGGGCGGAACGAGAGGACGTTTGAGCTCCTCGCGCATTTCGTGCCGGTCAAGCCGGGGATAACCACGCGATCCGTTCGCTCAGATTTCGTCGGGGCCTCAGGCTAAGGAGGCTAAGCGTTTGGGAGCGGTGAGGAGGTAGCTGGTTAGGAGGAGTTCGCGGACTTCGGACCAATCGATTTTGGGAAGATCCAGCCGGAGAGCGACCCAACCACGGGGACCGATGTAGGCGGGGAGATAGTAGCGCTTGGGTTGGGCTTTGGCCAGCGCAGTGTTTTCCCCTGGGAGGACTTTGCAAGTTACGGCGACGATTCCGTCACCGTGATGATTATCGAGGAAGTAGGCGAATGTTTTTTTGCGGACTCGGAATGAGGCGTGGGAGCCGGAGAGTTCGCGCCGGGCTTCCGGGAGAGCCAGGGCTATCGCAGTGAGACCTCGGAGGATGGGACTGGTGCCGCGAGTTTTGGACATGACGGGTGCTTTGGTCGGTGCCTTCCGAGGAAGCTTGCTTGAGTTTGCCGCCGAGAGTCTAGAGTTCCGAGCTGAAAGCACAAAGTTTAAAGAACAACCCGGAGAGAAGTCAAAAGAGCCGGGCTGAGCCGGCACCTACAAAACCGGGGAAGAAGAATTGGTTAGTGCTTGGTCGCTTGGCAGCCGGTGAAATTGACTTTGACCTTGAAGGCAGTTGTGCCGTAGGAGCCAGCAAGAGAAATTTTCTGGGGAAATTGGAGGCCGTTGATTTCCTGATAGTCGATGGTGACGTCCAGTTCGGTGGCCTCGGCAGGAGTTGCTCCGCGATAGACGGCTTGATAGCCGGAGAGAAGCAGGCCCCTGAGAATTTTTTTGAATTGCGGCTTTATGGTGGAATCAAATTCAGCGGTCTTCACTCTCATAACGCTAATTGCGTAATCCGGACCCATTGTGGTGGTGACGTCGGCGGCGCCGTCTTTATAGGTGATGCGGTAGTCGGGGCCGACCTCCTCGAGTTGGAACGTAGTGGTGAGGTTGGGGAGGGCCGGAGAAATCGTGTAGGCGGACCAAGTTTGGAAAAAACCGGAAGCCATCTGCTCCATACCGCTGTAAACCCGCCTTAACCCGCTCGCGACTTGCTCGTTCTCGGCGGCGAGTTCGTTATGCGTGACCTTGGCGTTGCCGTCGAGACCGAGAGAAAAGCCAAAATGCAGGGCTTGGAGTCTTTGGATGGCGGCATCGATGCCGGTGGGATCGGCTTTGCGTTCCTCTGCGAGAAGAACGGCCCAGTTGGGAGCCATGGTGCACTGAAATTCGGTGAGGCCCTCGTCTTTGAGACTGTAGTAGGATTGTCGGGCTTTTTTTAGGGTTTCGCCTTTGTCGGGTTGCTGAGCAGATGAGAGTGATGCGAGAGTAAGCACGATCGCGCTGCAGACCAAGAAAGTGAGGATGAGTCGCTTTACGACCACGGATTGAAACATGTTCGGCTCCAGTCTCGGAAGCGCGTTTCGCGTTATTAAAAGCCTGCCGTCAGCGGACGAAGGCGATAGTGATGGTAGGCCAGAAGGTGACCCTTTCGTTCGGATTCAAAGATAACACAGCGAAGGAGGGACACTTCGGAAGGGATGAAGTGACCCAGATGCAACGGCGGGCGCTCTGCAGATTGGGATGAATGTAGCGGGCTGGGGCCTGGAACATTTTGGGGTGGGGAACGTAGTATTGGTCAGAGGCAAGACTCGAAGGGGGTAGAAACATGTACTGCGATGGCTGCGGGAGACCGTTCAACTCCGGGGCTCGATATTGCAGCTCATGCGGGAGACAACTGACGACGGGGCCGGCGGCGCCAACCATGCTGGCCGCAGCGGCTGCGCGCGTGGCGGGAGATGGGCGCGTCCGTCGAAACATAAATATAGTGGCGGGATTTTGGCTA
>Ga0210406_10006386_pt1 | contig 12232 bp, 8 predicted proteins | sample IncBWC30MmetaG_FD_155454 | JGI IMG/M metagenome (GOLD analysis project Ga0210406, IMG submission 155454) | Forest soil microbial communities from Barre Woods Harvard Forest LTER site, Petersham, Massachusetts, United States - Inc-BW-C-30-M | ecosystem: Environmental > Terrestrial > Soil >...
GGCTGGCACCGCGCCGACTTCCGTCCGTACTGGCGGCGGCGATCCCGGCCACGCGGCGGCCGTCCGAAGATCAGCGGCGAGATTCGCGCTCTGATCCAGCGATTGGCACAAGAGAAGCCGGATTGGAAGAACCCAAGATTCACGGAGAGCTCAGAAGCTCTGCTTTGTTCTTGCGGAGCGTGGCGCGCTAGGGCGGCGCAGGATATTGCATTTCATCGTGGCCCGCCACCCCGACAGGCGAGTGGCTCGTCCAACAACTGCGCGAGGCATTCCCGGAAGTTGGTCCATATCAGTATGTCATCTTCGATCGCAATTCAACATACGCAATCAGACGTTCTAGCGAGAGCACAAAGATTTGCGAGCCTCCTTCTGCCTATCGATTTGAAGGCAATGCCTTCCTTCCGGGGAGGCGGCCATCCGCCCGACCGATCAGAAGACGATTTTCATCACGAGCACGATGAGCCTCGGCTCCGACGTATCGTCGATCGAAGACACTGACAGATGTCCGAACTGCGGATCCGTCACGTTGTTCGACGCCAGATTTCCGAACCACGGATGATTGAACGCGTTGTGGAAGTCCGCCCTTACTTGCCACCGCACGCGCTCCTTGATCGGAAACTCCTTGTACACCGAAATATCCCAGACGTTCAGGATCTTGCTCCGGACGTCGGGAAATATCGTGGGATAGTTCCGTAGCGTGAATGGCGCTTGCGACTGCGTCGGGAAGATCGCTGTATTGAAGTAGACATCGTAGGCCGGGTCGAACTGGCTCCGCCCAGCCGTCTTCGCCAGCGCGTCCCTGCCGTCGTCGTGCAGGTTCGCAGTGCCCGCCTGAATCGGCGCGGCGTTCGGAAACGCGAACGGGTACCCGGAGTGCGCCGTCCACTGCGCGTTCAGGTTCCATCCTCCTGCGATCCCGTTAAATACCGGCCGCATCGATCGCCCGAACGGCCGCCCCTTGCCGAACGGCAGTTCGTAGCTCGTGACGACCGCGACCGCCCGCGGCGCATCGTACTGTGTCAGCCGCTTTTCCAGCCCCGTATCCAGCAGGTTGCTCAGATTCGTATCTTGCCCGTTCAGTACCGAAACCTGCTCCAGATTCTTCGACACGGTAAACGACCCCTGTACGGCCAGCCCGTGCGAAAAGCGGTGAGTCACCTTCGACTGAAACGAGTCGTAACGCGAACTCCCGATCGGAACGTTCGTGATGCTCACACCGGTGTATTGCGGATAAGCGTACAGCAATTGCTGCCGAGGCACCGTCGCCGTATTAATGCTCGAGTTCGGCAGCAATCCTGCCATCGGATTCGGCACCTTGGCCGTAAAATACGCCGAGCGATCGCTCACCGCCATACTCATCAACACCGATGCGGGAATAAAATTCAGATTTAAGCTCACCGGTAGCCGGTGCGTCTGATTGCCCGAGTACGACGCGTCCACCAGCCACCCGCCCTTCAACTCACGTTGAACTCCGAACGAGTACTGATGCGCGTAAGGCAGCGGCCGGTCGAGATACTGCGCCGAGATCGACTGCCCCAGGTTCGTCGCCAGCCCCTGGCTATTCCCGATCGGTTGCAGCAGTCCGCTCGGAAACAGGCTCGTTGGGAACGGGTTGCTCAGATTCACCGCCGGAGTGATCCCTCCATCGGTGGTCGAAATCAGGCTCGTCGGCTGGCTGAATCCCGTGTTTGGCCCCTGTGCGCTTTGTCCCAGATACGCCAGTCCGTATCCGCCGCGCATCACCCACTTCGGCGCAAACCGCCAGGCCACACCGACTCGCGGCTCGATGTGTTTCTTGTCCGGATCGAACGCCAACCTGCTGTCGCCGCTCGATCCGGCGTACAGCAGCCCGCCCTTCAGATTCAGCCCCGATACCTGGTTCGCGATCGGACTCGGCTGATCGAACGCGAACCCCCGCACCATCCGGTTATACCGCTCCGTCCGCGGTGCTTCGTAGTCCCAACGCAGTCCCAGATTGACCGTCAGGTTCTTGGTTAGCTTCCAATCGTCTTGCACGAACGCCGAATAATACTTATTCCGGTACGCCGGGTCGATATTCCGATCGACCGACCCCGAACTCGGAGCGCCTAGCAGGAACGACGCGAACTCGTTCCCCGATACCGAATCCGCGCGCAGCGGGTTCGCCTGCGTGAATCCCTTGGAGAAGGTGTAATTGCCGTCCGCTGCGCCCGGTTGCAGGAAATTCTGGTTGTACAGCCGGAACTCCGCGCCGAACTTCACTGTTTGCCGGCCGTGGATCCAGGTCATGTTCGGCTGCACGCTCCACGTATCGTCGGTCTCGTAGTTCTTGACCTGCGTCCCGCCTAACTCCGAGTAAGTGCCAAGGTTGAAGCGCGGGAATTGTAGTGTCGTGAACTGCGCCACCAGCGACGATGGAAAACCAAGTTCCCGCGGGTCGAAGCTCGCCCCGAACTGGCTGCCCGAGAAGTTCTCGTAGCGCGACAACCCGCCTCGCAGATTGAACAGCAGCGCCGGGCTGATCGTGTACGTCCAGTCCGCTCCCCAATTCCGCGGCGCGCGCGTCTTCAACGCCGCCGGCTCGGCCACATTATTTCCCCACACCAGGGCGGGGGAGGACACCCATGGAGTTTGCCCGTAGCGGAACGAGATATTGCTCTTCGGCGAGACCCGGATATCCATCTTGCCCAGCACCGCGTCGTACACCTGTGTCTGCGGCTCCAGCACCGAGTAATTCCTCACGCCCGCCGGACCGACTCCAGGCCCGTTCGGCGTTGGGTAATAACTCGCCACCTTGGCTGCGATCGGATTGATCTGGTTCGCCGGAATGTGATTGTTCGGAAATGGCGTCCGAAGGTACGACCCGTCCGCCTGTAACTTCGCCGATGACGGATCGTAGATCTCTACCAGTTGTCCCGCCGCATTCAGTACCTGCGAAAAGTCACCCTGCAGCATCGCAGCTGTCGGCAGCGTGCGAATTGCCGACGATTGCAGATGCTCCCGCGATCCTTCGTAAGAGAACATGTAAAACAAACGGTTGCGTCCGTCCACGATCTTCGGCAGATACACCGGCCCGTCCATCTCCGCGCCGAACGTGTTGTTCTGAAAGCGCGTCCGCGGCGTCCCGAGCGCGTTCAACACCCACTCGGTCGAATCGAGCTTCAGGTTCTTGAGAAATTCGTACACCTCGCCATGCGGCCGATTCGTCCCCGACTTCACGGAGATCGTCGTCACTCCGCCACCGAACCTCCCGAACTGCGCATCATACAGATTCGTCTGTACAGCGACTTCCTGCGTGCCACTCAATGCCGGCATCAGGTTCACGCTGCGATTCGCGTTCGTGTCCGCGATCCCGTCCACCAGCGTCTCGTTCTCCCCGGACCGCCCGCCGTTGATCGAGACCCCGTTGACGTCGCTGTACGCCCACAACTCCATCGATCCCCAGTACGTGGATTGCTTGATCACACCCGGCAGGCTGTACTGCAGCGAGAACAAATTGCGCCCGTTCGTCGGTACGTTCTCGAGCACCCGGTTCTCAATCGTCGCCGAGCGCGACGCCGTCTCGGTCTCGAGCAGCGGGGCCTCCGAAGTCACCGTCACGCTCTGCGAGAGATCGCCGATCTGTAGTGTCAGGTCCAGCGATACGTGATCGGCCGCCGTCAGGCTGAGACCCGGATGCAGAAGCTTCTTGAAGCCCGGCTTCTCCGCCGCCAGTGTGTAGTGCCCTGGCAGTAAGAACTCCACAACATACCGCCCCGATGGATTGGAAACCGCGTTTACCGCGGTATTTCGCTCCACGCTGGTGACGGTGAGCACGGCTCCCGGCACAATAGCGCCGGTCGAGTCGGTTACCTGGCCGGATATGCTGGCACGAAACTCCTGGGCGAAGCAAGAACCAGCCAGAAACAGGGCGGAAAGCAAGAACACGCGACGTGGCATCATCCCCTCCCTCAGACCGCAACAAAACTGATTGAGGTTAACGCTAACGGATAGCCGCGTCAAGGGAATTCCAATCCACCGCTCAAAACCAAGTCGCAGTAACATGAATACACCGTGAGTCTATCCCGCCGACAACCGCGGAAGCGTTTCGACGCAGCCCGCAGCGGCCGAGCCTCCAAACGCGAAGTCATTCGGCACTTCGTAGACCAGCAAACTGTTCCGCCGAATACCGACCGCGACCACCTCAACTCCCGCATCTACGAATTCACCGCCGAGCTGATCGTGGTCTACCGCGCTGTCCCGCGCATCGCCGGTGCCGAAGGCGCCCTTCGCGCGATGCGTAAATCCGGCTATCTCCTCGCCACCACCCCCGGCTTCGACCGCGCCATCACCGACTCGATTTTCACCCACCTCGGCTGGCAAAAGTATTTCGTCGCTACCGTCCGCAGCGACAACGTCGCGGAAGGACGTATATTCCCGTACGTACTCTTCCACGTGATGGAGTCCGCGCGCGTCGCCAGCGTCGCAGGGGTCGTCGCCGCCGGCGATACCTGGCTCGAACTGCAGGCCGGATCCAACGCCGGTCTGCGCTGTAATCGGCGTCCTCCCCGGAATCGCGACCGCGGAGAAACTCCGCCCCGAGTCCCACGCTCACATTCCTACGGAGCGTCGCCAACCTTTTCCGCGTTGGTTGGTATCATTCCCCAGTCAGGAGAACTCTAAGTAATGCGAATCAAGAGAATCACGCTGCTTGCCCTTCTGTGCGGGGCCTGCCTCCCCGCGCTGGCCCAGACCAAGTGGAAGGTGTTCAAGACCTTGAAAATCGGAGGCCAGGGCGGATGGGACTATCTCACGGTCGATCCCCAGACCCATCTGCTCTACGTGCCCCGCTCCACCCACACTCTCGTCATCGATCCCGAGTCAGGCAAAACCGTGGCCGACATCCTCGGCCAGAAGAACGCTCACGGAGTAGCCCTCGCGCCCGCTGCCAGCCGCGGCTTCATCAGTGATGGCGGAGGCGACGGCGCCATTGTCATCTTCGACCTCAAGACCAACGCTATCCTCGGCACGCTCGCTGCGCTGCCCGACGCCGACGGCATCATCTTTGATCCTGTCAGCGGAAACGTTCTCGTCGTCTCCGGCCGGGGCAAAGCCCTCATGTCCTTCAAGCCCGACATCGATCCCAAGAACGGCAAAATCCAGGATCCCATCGCCCTCCGCGGCGAGCCCGAGTTCCTCGCGGCCGACGCGTCCGGCAAGGTCTACATTAACCTCATGGACACCCACGAAGTCGCCGTGGTCGATCTCAAAACCAGAAGTGTCCTCGCCAACTGGCCCGTCAAACCCGGCGGCCTGCCCGTCGGCATGGCGCTCGACGGCAAGAACGGCCGCCTCTTCATCGGCTGCCGTGGACCTCAGAAACTTATCGTGATGAGCACCAAGAATGGCGACGTCCTCTCCGACATGCCCATCGGCGAAAGCGTGGACGCCATCAAGCTGATCGACGGCGAGGCCTTCGCCAGCACCGCCGGCTCCCAGCTTTTCGTCGCCGCCGAGACCGCGTCCGGCAAGTTCGCCATCGTCCAGACCGTGAAAACCGGCGAAGGTGCACGCACCATGGGGGTCGACCCGGGAACCCGCAGAATCTATCTGCCCGCCGCCGAATACGACACCGGCGCCAACGGAAAGCGCTCGACGAAAGCTGGCAGCTTTATGATCTTGGTCGTTGGGCCATCTCGGCAGTAAAGCTACATCTTGTCGCGCAGGAGCCCTTTCCGGTGAGCCGCGCTATGAGAAAGCCAGACGTGGATCAGTTCCTTTTCAAACCACGAAAAGGGGCACAGCGTGGGACGATAGACCACATGCGGTCGAAACGTACCGCAGAGCGATCGTACCGGTGCAAGATTGAGGGCAAAGAAGAGCCGTGTCTATCTGGTCCTGCAGTTCGATTCAGAGAGGGTAATGGGGTCGAAAGCGCGTTATCACGTCAGAGGCACGTTCAATGGCAGGGACGTGAGGGGGGCGCTTGAGCAGTCTAGCAAAGGTCAACTTTTGCCACTTGGCCCAGCTTACCGGCGCGGAGCTGGTCTGCACCTGGATGATCTGGTCGCCGTAACACATATGCCCGATGGACCAGAGAGTGACAGTCTCGCGCCCGATATCGTGGCCGCACTTGACGCCGAACCGGAGGCCGCGAGGTTCTTCGATGGCCTGGCGAGCTTCTATCGCAAGAATTACCTGCGATGGATTAACGCGACCAGGCGCAGCCCCGATGTGCGCGCTCAACGGATCGCGGAGCTTGTCGATTTGATGAAAGCTGGGCAGAAACAGAGACCTGCGTAGAGACTGAGAGCCCTTCGGATGGCTCGCAACTGGTCGGCAATGACTGAGGCCTGTGGGGCGCGAACCGGCGGTCGCACCGGCGTTGAGGGAACTTGGCGAATCTGGCAAGACTCCTTCGTTGTGCCTGGAATATACTAAGTTCCTGGAGAACTGAAAATGGGACAGTGTTGCTTGGCGCTTGCAGTGGCAATCGTGACGTTCGCGTCGGCCGGGTCTGCTCAACAGGCCGCCCCTTACAAGGTGCTTAAGTCGGCTAGGGTCGGCGGAGAAGGGGGGTGGGACTATATCTATGCTGACGCCGCTGGTCGCCGCCTCTATATTCCGCGAGGTGCGACGCGCGCAGTCGCGGCCACAGATACAACGCCAGCAGTGGCAGAAGCCCCGGCAAGATTGACGATCTTCAATCTCGACACGCTCGATCCGGCCGGTGAGATTCCAGGCGTCGGAGGAAATGGCACTGCAGTCGATCCGAAGTCCGGCCATGGCTTCACCAGCGACCATCCGAAAGTATCGATGTTCGACACCAAGACACTGACCCTGATCAAGAGCATTGACGTGGGCGCCGCACGACCGGATGGCATCCTCTTCGATGACTTCAACCAACGAGTTTACGTATTCAGTCACCCGACGAAAGATGCGACCGTCATCGATTCGACGGACGGCACCGTGCTCGGTACGATCGATCTCGGCGGCGTGCCAGAGCAGGGCGTCGCCGATGGTAGGGGCATGCTCTATGTCGTAATGCAGGATGCGGTAGGCAGCGTTACGGCGGTCGATGTAAAGACGCTGAAGGCCATCGGGCACTATTCGTTTGTCGATAAGGGAGGTTGTAATGGACTCGCGTTGGATGTAAAGAACAAGGTGCTCTTCGCGGCCTGCGGTCGATCCGGCAACCCGCCGGCGCAGCCCGCGCAGCCGATGATGGTCATCTTGAGTGCGACGGACGGCAAAATCCTGGCGAGCCTGCCGCTCGCGGGCGGCTCTGACGGCGCGGCGTTCAACCCTACAACGATGGAAGCGTTCAGCACGCATGGCAATGGCACGATGACCATCGTCAAGGAGAAGAGTCCCGCGAGTTTCGAGGTCGAGCAGAACCTTCAGACGATGAACGGCGCACGCACGGTGACGTTCGACAGCAAGACGGGCCGCCTCTTCACGATGTCGCAGGAGCGTGGTCCGGCACCGCCGCCACCACCGGGGGGCGGCCGTGGAGGCCAAGGCACACCAGTGCCAGGTTCGTTTACAATCCTGATGATCGGCAGGTAGGAGCGGCTATTCTGAGCACATGGTGGGTCGCGGCGGGAGGAGCGGGCAAGTAGGCTGACCCGTCGCTTAACACCGCGATTGTACACGATCCACCCCGCATGGTCAGCGAGAGGCTCTAGCAGCTTGTGGCAATAATTCAAAATGTGAAGCGGGTTTGCAACTCCAGTCGCCGATTGTTCGCTGATTCCGAAATACCGCTTCCCCCTGTTCCTGCCGGTTGATTGGCCATGCCGAACAGCGGCGAGGTGACGTTTCCAATGATGGGCCCCGGATTGTTGTGGTTGAGAAGGTTTCGGATCGACATCGAAATGGAAAGGTTGTACCGCCGGTTGACTGCGGCCACCGCCCCATTCGCCGGCCCACCCGCAACCGCGAACGGACTACCGGGTGCATTTCTGCCGCCACCTCCGCCGGCATTGCTGGTCGCCACGGAGCCTTCGCGCGGTGGTCCAAACCCGAACATCCTGCCGATTCGGAGGTTGAGTTGGACCTGGCCGGGTCCCCGTCCGTCGTTGCGGCCGAGCAACCTCTCATTCGGCGCCGGATTCGGATCGAGCAGCCCGTAGCGAGTCAGAATTACGCCGGGCGTACCGGCGTCGGCGGAAATGCCGGGGCGGGCGTTGAATAGCGTATCGCCAAAAAGATCCCGGCCCGCGGTGATGTCGAACGGTGGACCCGTGTTCGCAGTTAACAAAGGGTTGAGCCGAATGCCCCATTTCGATACGACTGTGCCACTCAGGCTCACGCGGTGGTGAATGTCGGTTGCCGCCGGACCGTATTCGCCGGCCATGCTGTATGGATTCGCCGCGAAGGTGCCCACTCCGTCGGTATTGCTCATCGCGCGGTTGTACACGTAGGATCCGGTAAGCGAAACGTTTTGGTTGACCTTCGTGTTCGCGGTGATGATGATCTGATTCTGATTGTAGAGTCCCGATGACTCCGTCAGGAACAACGGCCCCGGATGCCCCAGTGGGAATACGCCGCTGCCAGCCGTTTGCGGCACATAAGTTCCGGGTAAGGGTGCATTGAGATCCCGCGAATGGAGCAGGTGGAGTCCGTGGGAATTTGCGTAGGTCACGGCAACCGTGGTGTTCTTTGGCAATTGGCGTTCGAACGCCAGGGCCGATTGCACGATGTACGGCGCTCGCAGCATCGAACTGATCTCCTGCGTGGTGCTGGTGGCGCGAAACGCTGTCAGCGCGGAGGCGGCCGGTACGTCCGGGAAGAAGTCGGGATTAGCCACGGTGTACTGCAGTTGAGTCGAGCCGTTGTAGCGTAGCGTCGTCAAGGTGTTTGACAGGGCGAAGCGGTCGTAGAAGATCCCGATGCCGGCGCGGACCACGCTCTTGGGCCGTGACTTCCCCTTGCCAGCGCCCGGTGCCCAGGCTACGCCAATTCGCGGCGCGACATCCCGAAGGTCGTGAATATTGGTCTGAGCTTCCCAGCGGAGACCCAGGCTCAGGGTCACATTCGGGCGCACCTTCCAATCATCGCCGGCAAAGACTGCGGCATCGAACTGCCGTGCCGAAATCGCCGGGTTGCCGGCGTTGATGGTGAATTGACTGGCACCGCCACCTAGCGCGCGAATTTGCAGCACCGTCAATCCCTCTTGTTGAAAGAGTAGAGTCCGGCGATACTCCTCAATGGAGCTGATGTTCACCAACACCGGCTGGCCTGAGCCGTCCAACACCGGGCGGTTGGTTGCATCCAGTTGCGGTGCCAGCCCGCCACCGAACGTAAAGGTTCCAGCGAAATTCTGCGGCGAAATGTTGCTGTCCAGGGCTTCGCGAAGGCGCACACCGAAACGCCATGCATGGGTCCCTCGCGCGATCGACGTGTTGTTCTGCAACTCGTACGTGTTCTGCGTATCGGAGGAATGACCGACAGGCGATGCACCGCCCGAAAATGCGCCAAGCACCTGGATGGAAGTCCCGACGCCGCTGGCGGTGGCGCCACTGACAGGCCGGAAATACTGAAAGCGCGTCTCATTGACTGCGCTGGTGCCGAGCACCGCAGTCTCCGTCAGCTGGACGGTCTGACTCTGGTTAGTGCCGTGGTATCCGCGCGAACTCAGATTGAAGCCACCGATGCCCGCGTCCTGAATGTCCTCGCGATTGAAGGTATAGCGCAGGGTCAGGGTGTGATTGCCGCTGAGCTGGAAATCGGCGCGCGGGCTCAAAACGGTACGGTCTTGCGGGGTCACGAAGAATCCGTTGAACGGGCTGACGACGAGCGTCTGCTGGTCCAGGGTTACGCCGTTGATGATGGACCCGTTGTCGACCCATTCCTTCTGCCAGCTAAAGTAAAAGGAAGCGCGCCTGGACAGAGGCCCGCTAATGTTGCCCTCCAGTTCATTCAGATGGAGCGGCGCCTTGCGCGCGGCGTAAGGGTTGCGCGAATTCCAAAAGTCGTTGGCGAAATTGTATTGGAACAGTCCACGGAATTTGTCGGAGCCGGGTTTGGTGAAGATCTCGATGCGCCCGAATCCCAGCTTGTCATACTCCGCGGAGAATGGATTCTGATTGATGCGGATCTCCCGGATGGCATCTTTAGGCGGCAACTGGCCTCCGCTGAAGCCATCGATGAAAATCGATCCGCCATTGGGCCCGGCCGAGGGTCCGGCGAGGGCCTGTAAATCCGCAGCCAGGTCGTCGGGGTTGTCCGACAGTGCGTCAAGATCCGAACCAGTGAGCACCAACGCGCTCGCGTTGCGGGTGGCCTCTGTGCTGACCGTGGGCCCGCCGTTCTCCTGAACCGTCAACTCCTGCTTCGCAGACGCAACTCGAAGTTGCAGGTTGAGCTGCTGCTGCCCGCCCTTCAATGAGACCTTTACTGCCGCCATGACCAGTTGGGGCGCTGAAGCCTGCACGGTGTAACTGCCTGGCGGAAGGTCGGCGAATGCGTAGCCGCCATCGTTGCCCGCGAGCGCCGTGCGTATGAATCCCACCTGACCGGTGACCGTGACGCTCGCGCCCGGCACGAGCGCCCCGCTCGCATCGGTCACCTTGCCGTGCAGGCCAGACGTTTGAGCGAAGAGCGGCAAACCGATCAACAGGGCCAATGGCAAAATCCAGCGAGCCTTCATAGCAGCAACCATCAATTCTGCCGGAAGCCCGATGAACAGACGATGAACTACTTGCAGTAGAGATGTCACAGCGACGCCATGGAGTACGACGAACCCACTGGAGGACCGCGGCCCGGCGATAATCAAATCTCGTCGAAGTCTTATCTGGCGTTACCGGTAGCAACGAAATGGAGGTTCGCCGCGGTCCAACGCGAACGCTGCGCCTTCTGGTTAATGCCAACGGGCACTGCGAGTTGTGTCATTCCGGACCGTAAACGACGACCATGAAGCTGCCCGGGATCCTTGCGCCCCGGCCGCCTGGGGTGGTCGGCGGTGCGAACTTGTTAGTGGAGAGATAGATCTTTCCTGTCTTCAAATCGAGCGCGAGAGTGTTCGTTCCCTGGAGGGTTTCCAAGTTCTGCGCCACGCTGTAGTGGTCCGGCGAGTCCTGGTGGATGACCGTCACGGAACTACGATTCGCGTTGAAGATCAGCTTCGTAGAGGGGTCGTAGGCAACCGCGTCGATGTGAACTCCGATCGGCAGAGTTTGAATGATCTTACCGCCATCCGCATCCAGCACTGACATCTTCTCGTTGTTGCAGCCAGCGAACAGACGCCGGTTGGGGAGATCAATGGCTAATCCAGAAGGTCCCTCGCAGTCCGGCGCGATGGGCCACTGCGCCAGAACCCTCATTTCCTTCGCATCGATCTTTAGTACCAGACTCTTGTCCTCGATGATGTCCCAAACCAATCCTTTGTTATCAACAACCGGAAACTCGGCCTGCCCAGGGAGAGGCATCTCCTTGAGTAACTTGCCATCCCTGGCATCGATGACGCTCAGGCCGGCCCCCTTGTGCGCGAATACGAAGACCCGGTTGGTAGTTGGCTCATAGACAGCGCCGTCAGGCCCATCGTAGGCGATCGGAATATCAGCCAGAGACTGAAGGGTCTTCAGATCGAACATCTTCACCGTCTTCGTATTGCCGCTGGTGATGAAGCCGTGTCCAAGCTTTGGGGCCAGCGCTACGCCATGAACACCGCTCATCCCCTCGATCCTGCCAACCGCCTGTTCGGAGTCGATGTCGACTACTTCCACAGTAGTTCCGTGAGTCACGTAAAGCCGCCGCGCGGTCTGATCGAGAGCGAGGTAGTCTTGACCTCCATCTCCCGGCAGCGGGATCGTCTTAAGGAAGCGAAATTTCGTCGCTGCAGGAGCCGCCAGGGCGGAGCTCATCGCGAGGAGCACAGTGAAAAGGAGCTTTCTGCTCATGATCTTCCTCAGTATACGCCTCCGTCCACAGCCTCACGCGAGCGCAGAACCGCCTTCGGCGCCCGTTGTAGATCAATTCTGCAACGGAATCTTCTGGACACTATCAATGACCAGAATATCGATGGATTGTTTACGCGCTTCGAGTTTCAGTCCGAGGTCGTTCTGGACGGAAGTGAAGACAGATGGGCCGGTCGATTCCGGAGGTGGAGGATTGCCTCCGAAGCCAAGCCCGGAGAGGTCAATCGTGAAATCATAGGTGCCCTTGAGTCCTGTCAGGTCGAGAACCGGGCGATCCAAGCGGCGGGTCAGCATGAAAGTAAACCGCGAGACTGGCTGATTATGGAATGTGGTTGCCGTTGGACCGCCGCTGA
>Ga0210406_10006387_pt1 | contig 12231 bp, 11 predicted proteins | sample IncBWC30MmetaG_FD_155454 | JGI IMG/M metagenome (GOLD analysis project Ga0210406, IMG submission 155454) | Forest soil microbial communities from Barre Woods Harvard Forest LTER site, Petersham, Massachusetts, United States - Inc-BW-C-30-M | ecosystem: Environmental > Terrestrial > Soil >...
TTCAGGGAATCTCCGCGGATCACGACGGAGACCCGCTCGGCGTATTGAGAGAAGTGCATCGCCGCCTGTCCCGCAGAATTTCCGCCGCCGACCACGAAAACGTGCTCTCCGCTGGACAGCGCCGCCTCGCTCGACCCTGCGCCGTAATATACGCCATTCATGTGAAACGCCTCCTCATTGGGCAGTTCGAGCCGTCGGTAATTGATCCCCGTCGCGCAAATCATCGCGCGCGCTACGATCTTCGTACCATCCGCAAGGAAGCCGACGCCCTTACCCGCTCGAATCTCGCCGCGGACGCCCTCCCGCAGGAGTAAAATCTCCGCTCCAAACTGGTAGGCCTGCTTCGCCGCACGCACCGCCAGATCCGCTCCAGAAATACCGCCGGGAAATCCGAGGTAATTTTCAATTTTCGAGCTGGTCGACGCTTGCCCGCCGATCGCCGAGCGTTCAATCAGCACGGTCTTCAATCCCTCGGAGGCGCCATAAACTGCCGCGCTCAGCCCCGCCGGCCCTCCTCCATAAATCGCCAGATCGTATTCCGCGTGCGAGGGATTCAAAAACCATCCCAGCTTTTCCGTGACCTGCCGCACCGTGGGCCGTTCGAGCCGCGTTCCATCCGGAAACATGCACACCGGCAACCTCGCATCGCTCAACCCCTCAACATTAGCCTCCGTGCGCGCCTGTCCGTCGGTGGTCAACTCCACCCATAGAAAGGGAACGCCGCTCCGCTGCAAGAAATCGCGAATCGTGTATGCCGCGGGCGACCCTCGCGTCCCGAAAAGCCGAAACTCTGAAACAGGTGATTTGCCGATGGATTCCCCCATTCTAGATAATTAGAGAGTCGGTCGGAGAGCGAAATCTCGCGCGTGGCCACTCGGAAACTATCCCTCGCTCCGCAGTGGCCCCACTTCACAAACAAGTCATTTCGGAAGGCCCGGAACGCTCAACGACGCTGCTGAAGAGTCAATCGGTTGCAGTTCTGTGCCGGGCGGGGTTTTTGGAAAGGGAAAGGCAGGGCGTTGTACACTGTGTCAAGTTTTATTGCTAAAAAACTTGACATAGCGCGGCTGGCGCACGCACAATCAAAACATGAGAACAGCGGCCAAAACGCCGACCAAGTCGCATCGCATCATGAAACGGGTTCGCCAGCGTATTGAACGTAGCGGCGAACGGCTCTGGCGGTTCGACGATTTCTCCGACCTCCCCTTTTCGGCCGTCGCACAGGCGCTTTCTCGCCTGACACGGGAAGGAAGCATCGAGCGGCTCAGCAAAGGTGTCTACTACCGAAATCGAGACACAGCCTTCGGAAAAAGCAAGCCAAACCCAGCTGCAATTCGTGGCTTGGCATCACGCCGAAAGACGTTTTTTCCGTCCGGGATGGCCGCTGCCAATCTCTTGGGCCTTACCACTCAGATGCCGAGACAGGGTGAGATTGCTACCAACGCTCTCAGTCTGCCTAGAAAACTGGTTGGGAATGACACCCTAATTCATACGCGGCGACCCGAGGCTTGGGCCGACCTCACCGAGAAAGATGCTGCGCTGCTCGACATCCTAAGACAAGGAGCCAAATTCAGCGAATTGAGCGAAGAAGACACAATCCACAAATTATTGGGTCTACTATCAGAGCAAGGGCGCCTCAACCGCCTTCTGAGAGTTGCGGATTCTGAACCCCCGCGCGTCCGGGCCATGCTTGGTGCCTTGGCGGAGCAACTTGGCACCAATCGTAGAACTTTACAGCGTTTGCGAGCTTCGCTGAATTCGTTGTCGCGGTTCGACTTCGGGATGCTCACAGCATTGCCAAACGCGAGCAATTGGCAAGCGAAAGAGAAACAATAGCGTGAGACTGTTTGAGCACCCCGATTTTGAGCAAGCCATCCTTCAGGCCGCAGAATACTTTCGGGAGCGGAAACTCCGTCCGGCCATCATCGAGAAAGACTATTACGTTACGGAGGCTCTTCGCCTCATCGCTACAACTAGTGGCGACAAAATCATTTTCAAAGGCGGTACGAGCTTGGCCAAGGGATGGAACCTCATCCAACGTTTTTCGGAAGACATTGACATTTTCCTTGATCCGACAGCATTTCAGCCGGCATTGGGAAAGAACGCGATTGACAGAGAATTAAGAAAACTCCGTGACACCGTTGGACAGCATCCGGCTTTGTCGTTTGTTGAAGCCGAGAGCAAAACTATTGGCGGCTTCGGTCGGAATGACCACTTCTCCTACGCCCAGCGATTCGGCGGGCCAGGCGAAGTCGCCAACCGTGTGCTTCTCGAAGCTGGTACAGCCAGTGGACGTGAGCCATCGGCCATTGTGGAGTTGCGTTCGTATTTAGGCCAATTCCTCGAAGAGAAAGAGCAATCTCTGGGCGCAGAGGATGAAAGACCATTTTCGCTTCGCCTGCTTCATTTTCGCAGAAACTTTTGTCGAGAAGATGTTCGCCATTCACGGCAAAGTCGAATTGCTCAAGCGGGACAAACAGGCTCTCGGCAGCTACGCACGCCACTATTACGACTTGTTTCAACTGTCAGGACATTCTGAAGTCACAACCATGCTCGGTTCGGCAGAATATGCCGCGATCAGGGCTGACTACGACCAGATCAGCCGAGCTCATTTTGCACGGAGTTACTTCTTCCCCGAAGGGATGAGTTTTGCCCACAGCCACGCACTGTTCCCACCCGCGGAACTTGCGGCAGTCATCGGTCCCGAGTACGAAGCCCAATGCCGAATGCTATGCTACGGACCCTATCCTTCATGGGCTGAAGTGCAGGCCCGATTCCTAGACTTGCGGAATATCCTCTGACGTACTGGATCGCTGGTGTTTGCCGTTTCCTGCAAAATCGATCCAGAGTTCATCCATCGCAACCATATCTGGAAAAACGGTCGGCCCTCTTCAGATACCACGAAAGAAAAAGCACGAGGGACCGACAAAGAATCACGTTGAGCGCCAAGAGCGCAGCAACAAGAACACTTCAATAACTTGCTTGTTGCGTTCGTGAAACGGGAAAGGCCCAACCCATCCAGTTGCCGGCCCGGGCGCGCGCAAGATCTGCGCATTCGCAATGCTGTGGACCGCACAGCGCGTTTACAAAGGGCAGGCAAAAAATGGAGTGAACCCTTGAAGTGACACACCAGATTGGGCACAGTTTTCGGGAAAGGAAGCAACCGTGAAAAGGAAGCGATACTCCCGGAAATTTCAGCGAATGGCCGTGGAGCGGATGAGGACGTGCGAAAACGTTGGTGAGTTAGCGCGAGAACTGGGGGTAAGACCAAGATGTCTCTACAAGCGGCGCGCAAAACTGGAAGCGATTGAGCCGGGGGACGAAACTGCACGTCCGAGCACGCACGCGGCTGCATGCCGAAAAGAAAACCAACGGCTAAAGCGACTGCTGGCCGAGAAGACCCTGGAACTGGATTTTTTCAGAGGTGCTTGCAAAAGGTCGAGGCTCGACGCCGGCGGACCGGCGAAACTGGCGAGACGGAATCTGCGAGCAGATCCGAGAAGTAATGTTTTTGCAAGGCGGCTTGAGTATCATGGCTACACTCGATGCCGGTTTCGAACGCGAACTCGACGTCTTCCAGGCTGAAGTCGAGACGGCTACGCAGTTCTACTTCGCCTTCCTTGCGGTGCACGACGTCGCCTACCACTTCAAGTCGGTCGAGACTCTGCTGAATCAGGCGCCCCTGTATTTCAGACGAACCATTCCGAGCATGTACAAGCGGGCATTCAGCTGGCGTCTCACCGACGGTTCTCCACCTCGGTGCAGTCGGACTTAGAAGGAATGTTTCGGTTTTCAGTGAGCTCCTTTACCGCCGCTACGGTTCACGGTGGGGCGGACCACACTGCCTCGCATCATGATCCAAACGTGCTGTCGGGCTGGGGATCGATCTCCTTTGGCAGAGCGTGGCAACTGGGATTTCCATCCAGGAAATCCAGCTAGGGAAGCGCAGGATCCGCGGCTAAGTTTCGATCTCTTTTCTGCACGACACGCTGTAGCGAAAGGGAAGGAACCATTCGATGCACGCCCGCTCTGCCGGGATGCCGGCTTCAGCCAACAGGCGCCGCCAGTCATCCGCTGCAAAGGCTCGCGCGACCGAAACGGGCCCATCGTGCCGCGCCATGCGGTGCACGGGCAGAAACCGTGTGGCATATTTTATGAAGAAATAAGGCAGGATGTGACGCTGCAGATCGTTGATGAACCAGCCGTGCGCGGCATAACGGTCCATCCAGCGGATAAAGCGAACCAGATCCGCGTCTCCGAGATGATGGGTGAAAGATGAACTGACGATAAAATCTGTTCGGAGCGGATCCATTCGAGCGAGGATGTCGGCTGTTTCAAAACGGATGGACATCTCCGACGGCGTGGACTCTGCCGCCGATCTTGTCGACCAGGGGTTGACATCAACTCCTGTCAGATCGAGCTTCAAATTCTTCCCGCGCGCCCATTTCCTCAACTGGCGCAACATGCCGCCACCGCCGCTGCCGACGTCGAGAACCGATATCGGCCGCTCTTCTGGAAAATCCGCCAGGGCGCGCTTTAGCCAGAGCAGGGTCGGACGGTAAGCGAGCGTCAACACGTTGATACGCTCGAGATCGTGCAGATAGTCATCGAATTCCTTAAAGGAAACCGGATCGGTATCCATCAGTTCGGTCGCCGTGCTGCGCCGGCTGAAATCTTGCGGGGTCACGATTCACCTGCCCGCTGCTTCGAACAGCATGTTCTCGATCGGCGGCGCAATTTGGCGCGGGACCGCGCAGGCAGTTCCTTCGGCAACCCAGCACTTTCATCCACGGCATCCAGGATGGCGTGCTCCCCGGGAACCGCCCAGTGCAAGAAATCCTTTGCCCCTCCGCCGTCAAAAATGTCATTCATGCAAGCAAGGAAGCCCAGCTGCAATCGTGGAAGGAAGCCGACCCGATTGCAGCATATCGAAGCCGGGGCAGCGGTGGCGAGACGATTCTGATAGACGTCGGTCATGGCGCTTCGCCATCCCGCGTTTTTTGGACCATTAGCAGTTCGGTGACCCCCCCAAAAAAGAGTCGGGAATCGATCACCGAAAATCCTTTGTCCCGGAAAATATGCCGCAAGTGAGGGCGGTCGGGAAAGCGCTGGAGGCTTTCGGCTATGTAGCTATAGACTTCATGATTGCGGTGCAGAAGCGTACCCCACAGCCCGGTCCATATCTTCAGACCCCAGTATTCCATCTGCTGGGGGATCTTTCCGCCCGGCTTGGAGAAATCGAGAAAGGCCGCCACGCCGCAGGGTTTTAGAACGCGGCTGATTTCGTCAATAGCTGTTCCGAGGTCCGGTGCATTTCGCAGGGCGTAGCCACCGGTGACGATGTCCACGGATTCAGAGACGATGTCAAGCGATCCCATATCCTGGTTGGCGAAACTGATATTCGGATGAGTATTGCGGTGACGGGCCAGATCCAGCATCGGCTCGGTGATGTCCACTCCGACGATGCTGCCACGCGGGTATTTGCCGGCAAGCAGAAACGCGATGTCACCGGTGCCGCAGGCGAGATCAACACAAACAGGGGACTCATGAGAGGGAAGCAATGAAATCAGAGTGCGCTTCCATGCCGCGTCGCGTCCGAAAGAAAGTACTCTAGTGATGAAATCGTACCGGGGCGCGACCTCGGAAAAATTCCGCTCGGTGTAGTATTTCTTCGTCTCGGCATTCTCGAGATGATCGCCAATTTTCAAAACAAAGCGGCCGGTCATTGGATCTCCATTTTCAAAGAGTCCGCAAAAGGACTTATAGCAGCCCAGCATGGTTTGTGGTTTCGGTCGCCGCGTTCACAGATTTCCTTGTCCACAATACTCCATAATTGGGGAGAGAGTTCCAGGCTGCCTATTGCTTAAAGACTAAAGAAGGCCCGCTGACTCGCTTCCCCTTGAGGTCGACAGTCACCTCGACACGGTCGGCGATCTCGCTGAAGGAAACGCCCTTATTCCTTCCGTAGTCCTTAAGCTAGAAAGAGATTGTCCCTTTATCGTGCCTGAGCTGTCCCCTTGCCGAAAACCGTTAGCGGCAGCGTCTCGGGTTTGGTCTCTCCCCGTATCGGACGCCGAAAGAGTTCGAAGCCTGTCACCTAAAGTGTCGGTTCTGAAATGGCTGCATGCCAGGGCACGAGAATCACTACCCGTCGCCCTGGATGGGCGCGATACGGACTTTGGCTGTATATATAGATATGACCTTCCTGCGAAGCATCGTAACGCTCTCTCGCAGCCGAAAGCTTGGCCGGTATCCAGAGGCCGGATGGTGGAATTGCGCCTTTGGGACGATTCAGGCGTCCATCGCTTTGCTGGTGCTGTTGTCCCTGGTGCATCCATCGCAGGTCTTCGCGGCGAATCCTGACCTGGAGACTTTGCTGACTGGCTCGCGCCAGCGTATTGAGAGGTTGGACTACCGCGTTACCGGGCGAATCACACGTGTGGAAGGCAACGGCAAACGCACGAACTACAAGTTTGTCGCCAAGGCTCGCTGGTTTTCCGATGGTCTGCGTCTGCTATGCGAGATCTCGGGAACTGGCTCAGAGAAGACGAGTCTTCTTGTGCATATGAGTGTCAGTGGGCATGTGACCATCGAGGCGGCGCTTCCTGGCGAGAAGGCTGCCAGCGTGTTGCCATTCGAACGTTGGAACGATCCGCTCGTAGGAACAGACTTCTCCTATGAAGACATGATAGAGAGCCAGTTCTTCTGGAAGAACCAGGAACTTCTGGCGCCGGAGAAATACGGCGCACGAAATTGCTTTGTCCTAAAGAGCGTGTCCGGCTCTCAGGACCGGAGTTACTATGATTCGGTAACATCGTGGATCGACCGAAGCATTTTGTTCCCGGTGCATGTGGTGAAGACGCTTCGCGGAGCAGGACAGCAGAAGGAATTCACCTATTATGGGCTGCGGCAGGTCGGCGGCGATTGGTCCGCGTCGCGAGTGGAAGCAAAGCTGCAGGGCAAGCCCGGGTCCTCGATTCTTATCATCGAACGGGGCTCGGGAAAGGCAAATCTTGTACGCAAGGACTTTGATATCAGCCATTCCAGCGCTCAATGAGGGAAAGCGAAATAAATCGCATTGCTTAATTGGGCTATTTCCGGCCCCTGCGCTGTGCTTGGAGCATCCACGGTGTGCGCGATCAAGGGACGAGATCCTTTTCATACGTCGCCGGGGCGCCAGATAAGCCGAAGGGCCACCAATTCCAATCGCCGGCAAGTTGCAATAGTGCGGGCCCGACAACCATCCGCACTATCGTAGCATCGATGAACACCGCCACGGCGAGCGTAAAGCCCAACATTTGGACGACCAGAAAGCCTCTCACGGTAAATGCCGTGAAAACGGCAATCATAATTGCTGCGGCGCTCGTGATGAGCCCGGCCGTCCGCGCCAGACCCTCGATCACCGCGGATCTCTCGGATAGACCGCGCCGGCGTTCTTCGAGGACGCGGGCGACCAGAAAGACCTCATAGTCCATGCTTAATCCGAAGACGATGGCAAAAGAGAGAATCGGCACGATCGGGTATACGCTGCCGCTCGGTCCGTGGAGCCCAAAGAATCTGCTGCCGTAACCTTCCTGAAACACGAGAACTAACGCACCGAAGGAAGCGCCCACAGAGAGCAGATTGAGGAGAATCGCCTTGACAGCCGCAAATAGAGAACGCAAACCGATCAGGAGCGCCAGCAGGCTCCCCAATACGACGCCAAAAACCACCCTCGGCAACCACTCTTTTACTACGGAGTCATAATCTGCGTCGAGTGCGGGAACACCCCCGACGCGCAGCACCGCACCGGGCACACCGGTTATCGCCGCGACATCGGAGGAACGCACCTCTCGCACCCATCGTATCTGTTCGTTGGGTGAAAGAGTTGCGGTGGGCAGCAACTCAATCAAGGCGGCCTGGCCATCGCTGCGGAGAAAACTCTTGCGGATTGCCTCGGGCACATCGTCGACAGCATCCGCAGTGTCAGATAGTCCCGTGAGGGTTGGAAGAGATAAAACCTCGTCCGCTCTAGGATCGTTCTGGAAGCGCTTCGTCAAGCGACTGACAGCAGACCAGCCAGCTGGCGAGAGCGGCGGAGACTGCGGCGGCAACTCCAGGATCACTCGGAGGGACCGCACAATACCCGACCGCCCCATGCCTTGCAGTGTGTTCAGTGCTTGCACCGACTCGGCTGCGGCCGGGAGCGAGTCATGGTCAGGAATGCCGGGAGAGATTCTCCGTGCCTGGAACGCAAGGATCAGCAGCGGAATCCCGGCGACCAGCAGAGCTGTCCAGGGCCGGTGGGTTATGATGCTGCCCCACCGCACCCAACGCTCACTCGCCGTGCCCATGCTATCTCGCGTTTTGAAGCGTCTGGCCGGAAGACGCACTTTGGCGGCATTGATGCGATGTCCCAGCAGACCAAGCACCCAAGGCACAATGAATGTACACAGCATGACACTGAAAACGGTTACCAGCAGCCCTGCTATGCCGATGGAGCGTAGTTCGCTGATGGGCACAGTCAACAGGGCTGAAAATCCGACGGCGACCGTCGCGGCTGAGATGATCAGCGTCCGCCCTGCTTGCCCCGCAGCAATATCGGCGGCGGCGCCGGGATCATATCCATCGGCCAGTGCTTCGCGAAAGCGGCTCACCATCAGCAAGGCATAGTCGATGCCCAAGCCAAGACCGAGCATCGTCGCCAGATTCAGCACTAGAATCGAAAGGTGCAGATAAGGCGCGAGTAGCGCGGCCGCACCCAGCGCCATCGAGATTGAGAGCACTCCGACTCCCAGCGGCAATAGCGCGGCCACAAGACTGCCGAAAGCCAGCAACAGAAGGAAGAGAGTTACCGGCATCGCTCGTTCCTCGGCATGGTTGACGTCATCCGCACTGACCTTGCGAAGATCGAAGGTCAGTGGCATTTCACCCGTAATCTCCAGTTTGATATTGGGATACTGCGACCTAAGCTGACCTTCCATCCAATCTGCTTTTGCCCTCAGTTTGGGTACCAAGGCGCTGACAGCTTCATCGTGCGGTTCCAGCCCGACGATGATCAAGGCCCCGCCATTGTTCCCAGTGAACAGAGAATCTGGCCAATCCAGACTCGAGACGGCACCCGACACTCCTCGCTCACTACGCAATGAACTGGTTAAGAAGCCTAATGCATCTGCCCCTTTGGCTGAATCCGGGTCGGGGAAGCCGCTGATGACCAGAACCAGGCGGTGGGCGTACGGAGACTGGAAACGCTGCGCGAGTTCCAGGTCAACTTTTTCGGATTCTCCGCCCTTGATGTGAACAGCTGTCTCCAGGCGACGTTCGACTTTGTAGGAAAAGGGCAGCAGCGCAAGCGCCATGACAAGCCCCGACATCGCCAACCAGAATCGCCGGCGAGCGGCATCATGGCCAGTCTTCGAGCTTGGCATTACCATCGAAGATCCACGTCGCTTACTGGTTCGTCTGAGCGCGATGATACGACTTCGGTGATCGGACACATCCATGATATACGGTCAAGCCGGATATTCATTGGGGTTCGGCCTTCAGCTAGTTAACAATAGATGTGGGGAACTGCTCGTTAAGCCCTTGTCAATCGAGGAACGCGGCTGACGAAGACTTCGCTGACCGCCACATCGAGGCCGACGCGTTCGTGAAGAAGGCGAACGATGTCACGGTATGTGCAGCCCTTGCGTCGCAGTAGCGAATCAGTTCGCGATGAGTTTCGAGTTTGGAGCGAGGTGGTTTCTGCGGGATGGAATCCAGCAGGGAAAGATGGGTCGAGTCCATGATTTCCAGGCTCCTTAGCACCTGGCCATCGCCAAACCTTTTCAACCACTTGCAAAATCCCCACCAGAATTTTGCTGAGTCCGCGGCTTGCTCCAGACGCCGAGCTACTCATTGCTGTGATTCCTGTTTTTCCCGCCCTGAATCCACGTACGATCTCGCTTCTATCAGTCTTCGAAACTTCTTGCGCCGCCTTTCATCCGGTTCTTGACCAGATTCGTCCACACGAACTTGATCACTCGAGCGTCGTTGTAGCAGTAGGCTAGATTGTGATTCAGCGTAGAAAAACAATGCTGTTGGCAGGTTTTCTTCATGCCCGCGAGTTGGCCATCATCAAATTTGTGCTTATCGATGTTTCCCCAATCGTAGGTTGATGCGTACATGGGGAAACAGGGAGCGACAGTCCCGTCGGTTCGAATGATGACATTGTTCTGACCAGCGCGACAGTTCCATTCAGCAAAGTGCAGCTCGCCATTGTCGTCCTGGACGATTCCAGGAGTATCAACCAACCGCTGGGCTATGTTTCCGTTGCCTCCCTTGCCATCACCATTCCAGCCCAACCGCTTCAAGTCGGCGCCGCTGGCCATTCGGATAAAGGCTTTGATTTCCTGCAGGCGCTGCACCGAATTGACCATCTGGTAGCCGGCCTTGTTTTTCTCGATCAGCCAATCCACCAGCGAATCGATCTCCGGCCAGTCCTCAGGACGGATATAAGTCGGATTGTCGCTCAGATGTTTGAAGTGCTCGTCTTGCTCGAGCATGGGAGTTTCATTGATGTGATAATCGGTCGCAATGCGGTGGTCATGGGCATACTCGGTGAGTTGTCGAATATCCAGCGTATTGTTCCGGCAGATATTCATGTTGAAAAACACCATGTAGCCGTACGCGTACTGCTTCTTCAGCAGGTGCTCCAAGTGCTTGCGCACGGGCACGACGGCTTTCGGCAGACTCGGCTTCTCGTCCCACGAATCGACGGCGAAGTTAAAGACAGACGCGCCAGCGTCTCCCAAACGGTCGGCAACATCGGGGCGCAAGAGCCGGCCATTGGTACCGATGTAGATCCAGAACCCTTTCTTGGCTGCGTAATACACCACCTTGTGAGCGAATTGAGGGCGCAACAATGGCTCTCCCCCCATCAGCGCGAGCACGCGGCAGCCGTGATCGTAAAGCCAGTCAATGGACCGCCGCGCCACATCTTCGGTCATGCCCTTCACCTGGTTGTTGTAGGCCCAGCAGTACCAGCAGTCGAGATTGCATTTGTACTCGACGAACAGGTACGCGGTGATGGGATGGAATTCACCGGGCATCACGCGCGACCGTACGTAAGGAAAAAGCCATCCCTGCATGGCACGATAGGCCTGCGACAGACTCCAATCCCGCTTTTCGGGAGCGATTTCCGGTCCAGGATCGGCCAGCTTTTTCGGATACTGCGGAAACACAGGTTCGGGCAGCGTCAGCCCCTTTGCGGCCGCGGGCTTGGCCGGCTGCCGCGATGAATCCATCAGCAGACTGTGAATATCGACATCAATGCGAAACTTCGGAGTGGTTGCCATAGGGGTGTAGCCTCCTGGTCGTCAATTGCAGGAATGTTCAAACCCACTGTTAATCACCAACGGGGTCGAGCCGACTTGTCCCGTTCGGCTAAGCTGCCTTACTTCATGTGACCACCTCTTCGGGTGAACTTGCCGAGAAGGAACTCCTGAGCCACGCTTGCGCCAATTCGTTCAGCGATGCCGATCGCGAAATTTCCGAACACCAGCCCGGCACCACGATTGGATCTGGGATAGTAAAGGTTTGCGAGGCTGGATGATGCTAGAACGCCGCCCAAGCTAGAGTAGTTTGGTTGCGATTTTCCATTGTCCCCTCTGGCAACAAAAGTATTGAGTACCGCGTGGCGGAATCGGGAGGCGGTGGTACCAGTTCCCTGGTAGAAGTAACGCGGGTCCTGATGCAACAGGGAAGGCAGTATGGCACCTCCGATCATGATGTCGGAAAAACCATCGGTGGCGACTGCGCCAATGCGCTTTCCATATGCCCCCCAGCCTTGGCCATAGTCCGGAGTATTTCCAGCTTGCTTGGCACTGGCTACAAGCAAAACTCCCGCCGCCGTAACTGGATCTGTGGAGACCTTCAGAGCCAGCTTGAACTTCATCTTTGTTGTCAGCGGTGCGGGATCGTTCTCATAGGAAACGTAAAAATTCGGGATGATTCCGAACACGCGCTGCTTTTCTTCGGCCTTGAACTGCTCAGTAGCAACCGTGACAGGGTCGTAATGAACATCGACAGTGATGCGATAGGTTGGAAGTCGCAGTTGGATGCCAGTCACAATTTTGAACTGGTGCGGATTGAGAACGATCGGGGTAGATATCCAGCCTTCATAGTCCTTGGCGCTGATGCTGAGCTGATAGGGAATGCCTGGTGTCACATCGTGAAACTCGAACATCCCGTTCTCGGTTGTCAGGATCGTAC
>Ga0210406_10006388_pt1 | contig 12231 bp, 24 predicted proteins | sample IncBWC30MmetaG_FD_155454 | JGI IMG/M metagenome (GOLD analysis project Ga0210406, IMG submission 155454) | Forest soil microbial communities from Barre Woods Harvard Forest LTER site, Petersham, Massachusetts, United States - Inc-BW-C-30-M | ecosystem: Environmental > Terrestrial > Soil >...
TGGCGTAGCTGCCTTCGTACGGCCAGCACGGATGACTCGGGGTCAGCAACACGGGGCTGCCGCCAAGACCGGTGGACGGGCGATTCGAGATGTTGACGCCATTCTCCGTCACCAGGATCGTCGGCTGATCCTTGTTGCCGGCGCTCAGATACAGCATACCCGCGTACGCCGGCTTACCCGGTCGGTACTGATCGCCACGCTGTAGGGGGAACCGTTGATTGTTTCCCTTGATCATGTCGAGCGTCTGCTGCGTCTGCTCTTTCCACTTCTCCGTTGCGACGCCGCGAATGAGGTTCTGCAGCTCCGGGAACTGCGGATGACTCGGCGGGAACACCGCGTCGATGTGGAACTTACCGTCCGCTTTGCCGGTTGTCGGGTCGATCTTCGCATCTTTCCCGATGTACGGCTTCGTCAGCGATACACGCAATAATCGCACATTGTTGAACTTCATTTGCCGATTGATAGTCTCTGCCATTTTCGTCTCCTAGTTTACTTCAGATCAGTCCCGGCTCTTGCGTCGGGATGAATTGGATCGGCGTCACCGCCTCTCCCTTGTGATCCAATGGCACGAGTCGGAGTTGCGGCTCCGATTGTGTCACCAGATCCTTCAGGGCGCCATAGCCCTTCTTCAAAATCTTCTCGGCCGTCGTCGGACTGATGATCTCGCGCGGCTCATAGACCTTCTCCGGCTCGACCAACAGCGACAGTGCAGCCTCCGCCTTAGTCTTGTCAATCCATTTACGCGGTCCATGATTACCGTAGATCAGCTTCTGCCCATCGACGATCACGCCCAATTTCGCGCGGCGCAGTGCCTCGGCACGGAAGTCGGTGACCGCCGCGTCGATCTCATCCAATTGAGCATACACGACACCGAGCGACTTGTCATCCAGCTCGTGTCGCTTGATCAGCGGCTCGAAGAGACTCATGATCCGCTTCGCGCGAGCGACGCAGCGGCCGCGGACAGCGCAAAACGTGCACTGCTCTTCGCCGGCCGACAGGTGTTGCTGCGGATCGAATGGGATGGTCTCATGGTAGATCCCGTATGCGAGCGCAGCGACGGGGCGAATCAGTGCCATGAACGCTTCCAGCTCGGCGCGCGTGTAGGTCCACTCGTCGTAATGATTCTGCTTCGGTTGATGAATGACGAAGCGGAACGCGTTGTAGTCGCCGATCAGACTCGTCTCGATCATCGCGGCGCAGAGATAGATCAATCCTTGCGTGTTATCTTTCGCATTCACCAGCAAATAGCCATCTTTGTAGTCGTGCACGGAGAGCACGCCTTTGTACAGCTGCTCACGGATGACGGCGCCACCCTCGGGGTATAGTTTGATAATGTCGCTGTGCCCTTCCTGATCCGGCACTCCCAGGACTGGCGTCGTGTCCAAGCGATGCTCGATCCACATCTCGCCGGGTTCGCGATTGATCACGCGCACGCAGGAGCGGACACGCTCCAGCCGTTCTTCATCGATGGTGAACTTGAACGGCGGATTCTCACCGAACGTCATCTCTTTGCCGAGCCAGCTATCGAGATCGAGCGTCGGGTTTTCGAGCTGCCATTGCAGCAGCCAATGTGAGCAGGTGCCGCTCGCATTGTATTCCTTATCGATGTCCGGCAGGCCGCGCGACAGATATAGAGCGCCAACGCAGCGTAGCCAGCGGGCCGAATCGGACGGCGCCAAGATGGAGTGCGTGCCGCTCATAGTTCGACCTTTCCAAGTTCAGCTATACGCCAGTCAAAGCAGACTGTTGCGCCGATCTTTAACTCCGGTGGAATCTCTATGTGAGGAAACGACAGGTTCTCGTTCAGCAGCACGACCTTGTATCTCGCGTAGCGACCTAATCCTACCGCGTGCAAAAGATACGACCACAATGTCGCGGGGTAACGCGCGATCTCTTGATCGTGTTGTAGCACTTGGGCGGGGTATCGAAAGCTGATTCGAATCGCTTGCATCGCGGTTTCGAGTACGAAATACTCCTGCGCGTCGAGTCCACCGGTAGCGAATCCGTGATCCACCATGAAGTCGACAGCATATTGCTGGACGGTAGCGAGGAAGAGCTTTTTCTTGATCGTAGCGTTCATAGATATTGAAACCCGATGCGGATACGAATCTCACGGAAGCGCATCGCCGGCACACGTATCATTTTCACCGTGATGCAGAGATTCATCCGATAGAACGCGGGCGGCCGGCAGTTGTCGTTCGAGATGTCCCACACATTGGTCAGCCATTTCTTGCGGCTGACCGGGATGAACAGACCCCAGTGCTTCTCGTTATCGTACCGCTTAAATAGCGAGCGAGGAGGCTTCGGCCTCTTGATCAGCGCGATATCGCGCCGTTCCTGTAACCATTGTTTGATACTCATTTAGCTTTTCCCTCGGCATCAGAGGTAGAGCGCGCCATCAGCCCATCGTATTGGGCCTTGATCGAGTCGTAGCACGCGAGAAGGTACTCAAGGTCGGCATCCTTTCCCCACGTCGCCGCGCCAGTCCCCAACTTTCGAGCCTCGCGCAATTCGGCAAGCGTTTTGCGGATGCCTTCAATTCGCACATTGATGGTCACTTCACATCTCCGCTGGTAGGTGGCGCCGGCATCGGCATCCAATGCGTCGGATAGATCGGGCCTCCCCATGTGTCTGACGGATCATTGTTCGCCCAGTAGAAGCTACCCTCGTCATCGCTCCAACAGGCTTCACCTACCGCGTAACTGACTTCCATTTGGTGATGCCGGATTGAAGGCACCGCAACGATGATTGCAGCGTCTATCGGCGCGGTTTCCATCGGTCGCCAGTTATCCACGCTCATCGCCTCCATCGAAAGCCGAATCAAAACGGTTTGATAACTTTGCCATTCCAGCGCACCTCGTATCGCCACGGGCTAAACCAGCACCGCAAACGCTCCCACTTGGTGAGCGGCCTTTCGATCTCAAAGCGGACGGCGCCCAAATAGACAAAATATTGAAAGCTGCTCATGGCTTCGTTCCTGTGTCGAGAGCCGAGCGCAGATCCTTCATTGCCTGCTGCATCGAGCGCGGTGGCTGATAATTATACAGCGGCGCCGTCAGCCGGAGCGCCGTCGACATCAATACGCGCGCCTGAGCGTTGCGGTCGCCCCGTATGTTGAAGAACTGGCGCATCTCCGCGACGTGAGCTAACAGCTCTTCATGATAACGAAATTCGGAATCGCGTAGATAATGATCCCACCAAATGTCAGCGCCGTGCATGGTCTGGCGCTTCAAGTGCACCTCTTCATGTGCGATCAATGCCGGCGGCACTGTGATGCCGCTCGGATTGTAGATACTCCCATCATAGGCGAACAACACGCCGGGATTCACCGCCTTCGGGAACGCGGCTTTGATTTGTTCGAAATTGGGCGGCCGTTCGAGAATGATCATGACCAGGCACTCTGTCCAACACTAGTTACTTTGAACAATTTCAGGCGAGGTGCGTGCGGATCGTATACTCCGTCAAACGAAACAATATCACCCACCTGTATCGTGAATTGTTCATCCAACTGCGCTGCGACTCGCTCCATCGCCGGCTGGAGAATCCGGTACTCGAAGTCGTCTAGACTCATGAAGGCGTCTTTGGTTGAGTACGTCCAGCTATTCCAGCCGCCTCGGGGTGGTAGGAAAAACTTCACAGCTTCCGGCGCGATTACGACAGCCGCTGTGACTCCGGCGCCAGCCCCCAGGAATTGGAGAAATTTTCTGCGGTTCACGGAAACGGTACTCGCTTGTACTCAGAAGCCTGACTAGTCCAGTCGCGCCAAGGAACGAAGGTCTCGCTACCGGGCCAGAATCCCCAACCGCGATCTTTGCGACCAGTGATGACGATGGTATAGAACGGCTTAGGCGGATCGATGACGATATGCCGATACGATGATGGCCGAAAGTTCCAACGCCAACCCTTCACGCGCTCGTGCATGAGTACGTTGCCATGCCCAACGATCTCGTCGTAGCCGCTACATAGCGGGAACGTCCAAAACGGCCAGGGATGGTCATGCGGCGCGCGATCATCGTCGCCGCGATAGAATTTGTGTAGGCGAAGCGTACGGCCGGCAATGTAAAGAATCCAGCGGCCAAGATACGGACGGCCGTTGACTCGAATGACGGTGCGCTCCAGGCCGAGCATGTAGCCGCCCAGGAACCAGCCACCGGGACACGTGCCGTTCAATTCATGTGATCGAAACAGTTTCATTTTCAGCTCCTAGCCCATCTCCCACGCGCGCCCTCGGCAAATTTTGCTGCTGTCCGAGACGCAACGTAGTCGTCCGTTGGGTGCACTGACGACGACTGACGCGCGTGGGCGGGACTCGACTTAGACCAAGGACGCCTGCTGTACTTGGACGGCGGCGGCATCGATCTTCGCGATCTCCTCCTCCAACGCGTCGTACACCGGCTGCCAGAACTCGGCCGCCAGCGTTGTGGTGTTCTTGGCACCGCCACCGAACTTGTCGAGTATCTTCTCGGCCACATCGCGGCTCTTCGCCGCCACCTTGAGCACCGCCTTGTTCAGCTGCTCTTTGGTGATGCTCGGAACGACGGGGGCCGGCGTTGCGGCGGGTGTCACAGCAGCAGCGGCTGCGGGTTCGGCGGCCGCCTTACCCTTGGCCTTGCCCTTGGCGGGTTGGTCATCGCCTTCCAGGAAGGCGTCGGCGAGCGCGTGCAGCGCGGCCGCAAACTTGGCGTTATTCATCGGCTTCGATCTCCTCAAAGTTAGAACAAAATTTTGGACTACACCCCTAGGAATACTACATCGCTGATGCGGGGTCAAGTGGCAGCGATGATACAGGACCACGGAGACTTTCAGCGAACGCCAGCGCGGCGGCGACGCGCCCGCCAGTCGGGCTATCCATCGTTCGCAGATACCCGCGCTCGGCGGCAACTAGCCGGCGGCGATAGTCCGGCGACTGCTGCCGGAGCCATTCGTTGTAGGCTCGGCTTCGAGCTGTGCGTACGCGGATCGAACATTGCGTATCCTGATACATGGCAATTTCCTATTGATCGGTTTGGCGAGAATATGTCGGTCACCCATCGCTCTACGTACGCGCACCTGCGCGGCGTAGAGACGGGCCTGGCGATAGCGTTCGGCGAACGGGAGTGTCATTTCCGCCATACTCCTGTGATTGGATCACAGTAGCGAAACCGGCCCCAGTTAGCCGCGGTTTTCTGAGGCATCGGATTTTCATTACTCCAATCATGTGGCGGGGTTTGGTATTGATAGGCGCCGATCAACTCATGTGGAACTGTGATGTGTTTCGCAACTGCCGTACGACACGCATCGAAGGTGCTGCCAGTCGAGATGAAGTCATCTAGAAACACCCAGCGGTGGCCGAAGGTGCCCTCCACCGCGCAGCTTGAGTGAGTATCATCCCGCTCTTTGCGTACGATCAGGAAATTGCGCGACATCGCGCGGGCGAGGAGCGGCGCGACGAGAATGCCGGACAGTCCGCGGCAGACGAAGGTATCGAACTCGACACCCTTCAGATTGCGGTACGCAGCGGTGATGATGCCGGCGGGGTCATTATACGCCCAGTCGCTATACTCCTGGCCATGGCGACTGACGACCAGCTCGGGCGGATTGAGTGGTGCGGTAACGGCGCTCATTTGCGCCACTTCCCGCTGCCGTAGATCGAGACCACCATCTGTTCAATGACTTCGTCGAGCGGCTGCGTAATCCACGTGCTGTTGTACAACCGCAGGCGCTCGCGAATGAAGTCATTGACATTGTTTTCCAGGACGGGGCGACCATCCTCGAAGGTGGCGGGAGAATTACCTGGCTTGCAGATATAACTCACACCCAGCTGCGACATCGTGGAATGGCGGCGAACCTCTTGCAGACGTTCGATGAGCCGCGTCAGCTCTTTCTTGCCCAGGTAATGCGGTAAAATATCGCGTTCCATTTTCTTAGCTCCTAGTTTCAATTTTCAGGCGGACGCCATATTAGCACGGATCCGCGCCCACTTCAATCGGTTCGCTTCGTTGCCGGCGGTAGGATTCGGCCGCTTAGGCCCCAGCTTCACCCCGCGTGCCTTGAGGGCGGCTAGGGCGGCTTTGGTGCGCTGCGAGATCATGGCGCGCTCTTTCTCCGCAAGTGCGGAGAATAGGTGGAGCATGAACGGGTCGACATCGGCGCCCAGCTCCGCCACCATAAAAGGGACCTTATGAGCCATAAGTCCGCTTATAAAGTGCACATCCCGGCTCAAACGGTCTAATTTTGACACCAAAACCGGCCCTCCGACCGCCTGAGAAGCCTCCAGAGCGGCGCGGAGCTGGGGGCGCTCCGCTAGGGTGTCCGACACCCTCTTTCCAGATTGTACCTCAGCATACCAAGCCTGGACGGCTATTCCTTCCCTCTCCGCGAACGTCAGGATGGCGGCACGCTGGGCTTCCAGGCCGAGACCGGACTTTCCCTGTTCAGCCGTACTCACGCGCGTATAGGCAATAGCAGTCTTCATGCTGCACCGCCCACAAGATCCAGATTGTCGACTTGGATGACGCGGATCCCGGCCTGGCGCGCCTGGCCGACCATATTCGCCGTCCCGTCGCCGCCGGGGAACGCGACGACCAGCTGCGGCTTAAGCCACAACATGGCGGTATTACGGATCGAGCCGGCGGCTTTGCGGTAGAAGTCCCACAGCGCAGGACAGCCGACGGGCTGGATGCCGCGGGCCATCGCCCAAATCGCCGCCAGCGTGTCGGCGCCGGTCGCACAGCCGTGTATCAGCAATTGGATGTGGTGCTCTTTGTGTACGTGAGTCAGCACGTCGTCTATTTTCTTGGCGTCGCTATAGTCGCGGCCGCCAGTCACTAGGACGATCATCTCAGCCTCCTATCAGATCGAAGTTTTCAGGTTTGGGTTCAGATCGTTCCAGCAGATTGAGTAGCATGTTGCGGAAGTTATCAATCTCACACTGTACGGAATTGGATACAGTGGGGAAGGGTAAGTCCGCTTGCCACGCTATGCACCGCTCTATCACTTCCATCGCTGGTCGCGACAGATCGATGGTCAGCTCCTGCGTCGTCAGGATGTTGAAGTGCGGCGCGCTCATGAGCGGGATCTCAGCGCGTAGCGTAACGTGAGACTGCGGATAAACAGTGACAGCCGCTGCCACACGCCGCGCGCCTCTTGACACTCGTGGGCGTATTGCTGAATCGACATGCGCCATTTCATAGTTTGATCCCCGCGGCCTCGAACTGGGTGTAGGTGACGAACAATTGGTTCAGACTGCGCGCCAGCGTCACATCATCCACATGATGTAAGTCGGTACCAACGGCATTGGCAATGATGCTACCAATGCCGAGGTTAGGATAACGCTCGACCAATAGGCCGAGCGTTTCCACCGTGTTCTTACGCAGCGCGGTTTTGTCCACGGATGAATTCCTCGTGTTGCTCTGCGTAGTACCGATGCCGACGCCGCACCAGCTCCTGGTGATGGCTGTGCTGGCGGGGAAGGCCGGCGCCCAAGGTCTTGAGCACGGCGGCCTGGTCACGCTTGTCGGCGTAGCGCGCGACACGCTTCGCGCGGTTCATCCCGACGTTGAGCGGCTTACCGCCTTTCCGGCTAACGTAGATGTATCGCATACTTACCTCGTAGTTTTCGGGGGTGAAGGAATCAAGATCAGTTCCGACTTGGCGCGCGTCGCGGCGACATAGCGAAGATTCTTCTCCTGCTGCTTCTGCCAGTCCTGACGCGCCCACTTGCTAACGTAGTCGTAGTTCAACCAGAACACGCGATGTGCTTCGAGACCCTTGGCCTTATGCACCGTGGCGAGGACGACTGCATCAGCCTTATTGCGGAATAGGTTCTCGATGATGCTGATCAGCTCCGGCACCGTGCGGTCATTCTCCGACAGCGTGCCGATCAAAAACAGGATGCAATCGTGACGATCTTCGGCGCGCTCGGCCTTGGCGTCGTCACCCTTGGCTTTGGCGCGCTCCACTTCGCGACTCGTGCTCTCCTCCAGCTTGACGATCAGCTGGTCTACACCTTTGGCCTGCTGCTTTTTGATCAGATTCACCAGGCCTTCGCCGATCTCGCGGCCCATCATGTAGGCTGGCTTGCGCGCCATCATCAGATCATACGCCAGCTCGATCAGCGGCTTCGTCAGGCGGCAGATCACCAGATCGGTGGACTGCATCAAGTCGACGTACTTCGCGTCGCGCTTAAGATGCGTCACAACGCCCTCAGCGGCGCCGGGGGCGGCCTCGATCACGCCGAACTGTGAGGCGTACTTGACGATGGAAGTCGCGCAGCGGTAGCTCACCGTCAGCGGCAGCTCGTCAGCATCGAACTCTGACTTGATCAGATCCATGGCGTCGGCATCGGCGCCGCGGAACCCGTAGATACCCTGCGAGGGGTCACCCACCGCCACCAGGCGTGAGCTATCGTGCATGATCTTGCGGATGATCGCGCGCTGGATCGCGTTGGTATCCTGCGCCTCGTCGACCAGGATATTGTCGAAGGTCGGAAGCCGGATGCCGTCCTTGACGGCGAGGAAGAGGAGATCGTCGAAGTCGAGCAAGCCATTGTTACGGGCCGCGTCGTTTGAGATGGTCAGCATGGCGCGGGCCAGCTCCAATGCGGTTGCGTAGTTGCCTTTGGTGTCTTCGATCTCCAAGTCGTGCTTGGCGGCTAAGTCATCCCAGTTCTGCTCGGTATCGTCCATCAGAATGCCGATGCCGGAATTCTTGGCAAGCCCCACCAGCTTGACGACGAAGGTGCCGTAGGTGCGCTGGTCATCCTCGCTGTAGCGCTCGCGGACCAAATTGCGGACCTTGTTGGCGTCGACGGTGGCGCGGGTCATCGTCGAGTAGAAGCGAGTCACGGGGCCGTACACCAGGCCGTGGAAGGTCTTGGCGAACACGCCGCGCTTTTCTAGCTCCAGCTGAATCGACTTGTTGAAGGCTAGGAAGATCGTCCGGCCGATGAGGCGCTTGACGATCTCAACTAGGAGGGTGGTTTTGCCGGAGCCGGCGCCCGCGCGCACGACCAAGTTGCGGATGGTCTCGGCGAGGAATTTGAAAATCGCGTTCTGATAGATCGAGAATTCCATGTCGGCTCCAGTTTTCTAGTTGCGTAAAATTCGTTAGCCCAGGTAGGAATCGAACCTACATTCTGCACCTGTATCGACACCTGAAAGATCAGAACTGTGTATCTACTGGGCCTGAGTTGAACTATACCGAAGTACGGACCGGGACGCAACTCCCGGCCCTATTTGACAATAATCAAATCCATCCGCTCGACACTCGGGCGATACATTGGCCGCTGCGGGCCGCGACAGTGTACACATAGACTGCTATTTGCAATTTCTTGGAACGCCGGAGCGCGGCTGAGAGCGCCGCCGGCAGCGTCTTGCAGCCGGCGAGTCGGTCGCCATTCGCCCACAGCTCATATTTCACGCTCATACCGCCTCCTGAATTTTGGTCTCAGCTTCCTTGATCGACTTCTCGATCTTCGCCTTCAACGCCGCTTCATATTCCTCCAATCGTTGGAGGATTAGCGTAGCGGCGTTCTTCAGATCCAGTGCGCCGTTCACATTGATAAAAAACGGATTCGGATGCGAGTTGACACTCACGCCCGGTCCGGCCGAAGTCTCGATGGACTGCTTGATCGCCTGCACCACCGTTATTAATTTCGCGTCGACTGACATTTGCGCCTCTCCTAGTGAAATACGCCGGTTATCGTCTTATCACTATCATTGTGATCTAGCCCCAATTCTTTGAAGTCGATGATGTCGGAGACGGTCAACGCTTCCGCTTTTGCTATAGCGGCTTGCAAACTCTCGGCCGATATTTCAAAACCAACATCCAAATTTAGCCTAACCATAACGTTGAATGTTTTCTGTTTGAGTTTTGTCGCCATGTTAATAACCTCTCACCTGTTGTGCGATCTCAATCTTGCGCGCCTCGGTGCTGCGCACCGCCTCGCGTGTCTCTTTATCATCGATATCCATGCGCGTGTCGCGCTTACCAGATGGCAGAAACCCGTAATACCATTGGCAGCGCCAACACGGCGGACAATCCTTACCGGCCGGCGGTGCAAATTCCAATTGCTCCATAGCCACGTCAATCTCCGATAGTTGATCATCCACATCATCCGATGATGTCGTAGGCGCTGTTCTCGCCGTGAGTCGTAGGATATCGTCATCCGGTAGGAGCCGACGTAGTTGCTTGATGCGCTGATGTGCCTCATCGATGGTGCGCTTCGACATCCCTACCTTCTCTACGATCTCGCGTCGAGTGTACCCATCCATCGTCAACAGTGCGACCGCCTTATGTTCTGGTGTCAGCGCATCAACTAATGCGCGGGCGGCGGATTCAGCGGTAGCGATTCTGTAAGTCTCGTCGGCGCCGCCAAATTGCTCAATCGATTCATCGGATGATGGCAACTCGTCTCGTTTGAGATCCTTATACGCATCTCGTAACGCGTTCATGAACCATGTCTCCAGTGTCGTGGTAAGGCTGTACTTATCGCGGTTCTCCCAGCACCACAGCATTGCGGCTGCAATCACATCATCGCGATCCGACTTTTGTAATCCGCGGGCGGCCAAGAATCGATTGGCTTGCTTAGCGGCGGCGCGCGCCAGCTGCATGGTGAAGACTTCCGATGCGCTATGCGTCATCTTAGGTAGCTCCTTTCGGTTTCGGTTTGCTCGTCGCCGCTAACCGTTTCGCATGCTCTTCAGTTTCAAGATCCGCCAGTGTTTGCGCCTTCAGGACAATAGATGTCATCTGCGCCAACAATGGCTCAGGCAAAAGTGCCAACTCGGGCATAGCCATCAATTCGCGTAAGCCAGTCCACAAATGTTTTGCTAGACGCGCTTTGACCGCATGAGCATTCACCAACTCGACTAGATCGTTCACACCATTACCCGACCACGTGAGACGAATATCATATCGTCCAGCCTGTAACTGTATCAATCGCGAAAGCGCGTCGCCTTCCATTTGTTTAGTTGTCTCAGCCATGGGTCAGATCTCCGTTAGTGCGTTGTAGCCTCCACCTCACACCTCGCATACTATGTCCATCGTGCATGAGTTTCAAGCCGCTGCCAATTTTATCTTTAGATGCACGGAGCCAATATCCGACTTTGATCGGATTGTTAGGCTCCGCGCAACCCATCTGCATCAGCGCATCGCTTAACGCATTATTCTCATCAGAGAGACTACCGACGACGCGTGCCATATCGCCCGCGGTGAAAGTACGATCACCAAAGTTTGCGAACAGCTTCTCGAATATCGGACCGAGTGGCTGTGATTCATCATCCGTCTCATTCAGCTGTGTGATGACCGGATCCGCCATCCCCAACCAGATCAAAGGGTCTCGTGCGAGACGCGACCAATCCTCGAAGCTGGGGAGCGTGACTGGCATCTGCTCGTCGATACGTACTGTGATATATGCTTTGATGATGGTGAGCGCGTCGACCAACAGCTGCGCGCGATGTTCCATGATGTAGCGGCGCGGATTGGTGATTCGGAACACGCGTTCACGCAGATGCTCGGTGTTAGCATCGAGTCGAATCACAATGCTGCGGCGGGCAAGAGCGGAGACGGGCGTCAAATTATTGCCGGACGCCACCAGCACCGTTTTGTTCGGAATCGCGCTGGTTACGCTTTCGCCTAGCTTACGATCTTTCCATACCGCGCTCGTGAGGAATGCTTCAAGTACCGAAGAGCGCACCTTCACGCCGTCCGGCACGTTATCAAACCAGATCGAGCGGTCGCCGGCCATCAGGCAGGCGTAGAGCGACTTGCGTAGCTCATCTTCATCGGCCACCCAAGGCCGTAGCGCGGGCTCTGTGCCATGCACGATGCGCGCTGCCATCTCCTGCAGCGTGCTCTTGCCCGTGCCGGCCATCGGCGCGTCGTAGAAGTACATCGGGCAACGCTCCATGGCGAGACGTGCGGCTTCGGCCAGAATGTGGGATACGAACGCGCTCTCCGACGCTTCCTCTTTCCAAGGGAACTCATTGAACGGCTCACGCAGGCGGGCTAGAGCTGCCAATGCATCGGCGCGGATCGGATGCTCAGGGATCGGCGGAAACTGGATGCTCGGCACGTACAGCGTGCGACTCACGGAGTCGTAGCCTGGCGCATCACAGATGCTGCCATCGTCGCGAAGGAATGGCGCGCGGGCGATGGCATCGAGTGGCCGTAGCGTTGTCCAGCTACCCAGTCCTAGCATCGCGTTGACATGCTCGACGCTTGGCGACACTGATTCCCATCGATCGCGGG
>Ga0210406_10006389_pt1 | contig 12231 bp, 10 predicted proteins | sample IncBWC30MmetaG_FD_155454 | JGI IMG/M metagenome (GOLD analysis project Ga0210406, IMG submission 155454) | Forest soil microbial communities from Barre Woods Harvard Forest LTER site, Petersham, Massachusetts, United States - Inc-BW-C-30-M | ecosystem: Environmental > Terrestrial > Soil >...
CCGCGCTGGGGCAGCGTAAACGCCCCGCCGTAATTTTCGCAGAGATAGCCGCGCGCGGGGCCAGCGGTAATCTCCACCCGGAATTTCACGCCGCGCGGAATCACCGCGATCTCGCCAGGCTCGATATCGATACGGCCGAACTCGGTGACGAAGCGCAGATTGCCCTGCTGCGGCACAAACAGCATCTCGCCATCGGCATTGTAGAAATGCTGATCGACCATCGATTGAGTGATGAGAAAGACATGCGCGGCCATGCCGGCCTGGGTATTGACGTCACCCGCCGTGGTCATGGTCTGCACGCCCTGCAGGAACGTTATGTCTTCTTTTGGAATCGGCGCCGGATCCCAGCGCAACTGCGCGATCGGCAACTCGACCTCATGGCACGGCGCGGTGCGCCACAGCCCGGCATCGGCCTTGGCAAAGCGGCCGGAGTGTTTCACCGACGGCCTGATCCGATAGAGCCACGAGCGCTCATTGCTGCCGCGCGGCGCGGTGAATGGCGAGCCGGAGAGCTGCTCGGCATAGAGCCCGTAGGCGCAGCGCTGCGGCGAATTGCGCCCGATCGGCAACGCCCCCGGCAGTGCTTCGGTCTCAAAGCTGTTGCCGAAGCCGGACATGTAGCCCGGTGTGATGTTGACCGAGTTGCGATTGATGAGGTCCGGCGAGGGGTTGATATTCATGATTATCCTCCTTGCAGGCTGGCCCACATTTCCTGGTCGCGCTTGTCGGTCCAGATCACGGGGTCGTCGATTCCCGATGCCTCGTCGAACGCGCGCGAGACGTTGAACGGCAGGCAGTGTTCGTAGATCGCAAAATCCTTGAACTTGGGATCCATCACTTCGCGGGTCGACGCCATCGTCTCCTTGAGATTGCGGCCCTTGGCAACCGCGCTTTCGGCCGCACCATACAGCGTCGTGACAAAGTCGCGCGTCATCGCGATCGCATCGCGGCCGGTCGCAACGCCTTTCAGCGCGTCGCCGCGCCCTGGTGCGATCGCCTTCGGATTGAAGGCGCGGATTTCGTTCAGGGTTGCCGGCCATTCGCGCAAATGCGCGTCGCCGCAGTAACAGGCGGAGTGATATTCGATCAGATCGCCGGAGAACATCACCTCGGCGTCCGGTACCCAGGCGACGATATCGCCCGAGGTATGGCCGGCGCCAAGCTGCATCAGCCGCACTTCGCGTTTTCCCAGATAAATCGACATCTCGCCTTCGAAGGTCAGCGTCGGCCAGGTCAGGCCCGGAATGCTTTGCGCATCCTGGAACAGCCGCGGGAAGCGACCGTATTCGGAATCCCAATCCTGCTGGCCGCGCTCGGCCACCAGCCGATAGGTCTCCTGCGAGGCGATAATGCCCTGCGCCTTGTAGGCGGACGCGCCGAGCACACGCACGGCGTGGTAATGCGACAGCACGACATATTTGATCGGCTTGTCGGTGACCTTTCGGACTCGCTCGATCACCTTATTGGCCATCGCCGGCGTCGCCTGCGCATCGAACACCAGGCAGCCGTCCTCGCCGACGATCACGGCGGAGTTCGGGTCGCCCTCGGCCGTGAAGGCATAGAGGTCGGTGCCGATTTCGGAGAAAGTGATTTTCTTTTCGGCGAGATCGGTGGTGGATGCGAAACCCTTGGCCATTTACGTTAGCTTCCTTGTGACATGTCTTGTTATGACGCGATGTCGTGAAATTGGTTCTATTGCTGTTGCTGCGCCTGCTGCTCCGATGTCAGCATCCGCCGCTTCGCCAGCTCAATCGCCTCGCGCAGCACGCCGAGATCGCCGATATGATTGGCGAGAATCAGCACCAGCGCCGCATCCAGATCGGCGCTCTGCGCGTCACTCAATCCGCGATGCGCCTCGACCACGGCGCGAAAGGCGTCATCTGGTTTGCTGAAATTCGAGTCCGTCGACAGTGCCATCGTCCAAGCCTTCAATATCCAAGCCCTCAATTGAACCCGCTGGCGCGCGCCAGCGCGGCGTCGAGCCCGGCGCGGGTCGGGTGCCGGAAGCGGGCCGCGACGTAGCCGTCCGGGCGCAGCAGATAGGCCGTGCCGGGTTCGGCATCATAGCGCCGCCTCGCCAATCCTTCCGCATCCGGCAAGCCATCGGGGCCGCCGATACGGATCACGCCAACCTCATCGGGAACATCGACATCCGCGCCATTGCTGAACTCAAGCAGCGTAAACCGCTTTCCTGCCTTGATGAAGGCCTCGGTCAAGAATGCACCCTCGTCGCCCACGGGAGCATCGAGCAGCGACGCGCCCGGCCGCGGGCCACTACGCCAGCTATCGCGATCGGCCGACGACAGCGGCGAATCATAGATCGACGGCACCGATAGCCGTCCGCCATTGATCATGCGCTTGCCGAATTCGGTTTCCTTGGCGAGCGACAAGACCGCCTGACGCAAGCGCGCTTCCTGACGCGAGACCGGCGCCATGAAATCGGTCGAGCGGGTCGATTCCCGGATATTTTCGTCCGCCGCCGCACTGCGTTCGCTGTGGTAGCTCTGCAGCAGCACTTCCGGCGAACGCCTGCGCAGCACGCGGTCGAGTTTCCACGCCAGGTTTTCAGCGTCTTCGAGGCCGGAATTGGCGCCCCGCGCGCCGAACGGGGAGACCTGATGCGCGGCATCGCCGGCGAACATCACGCGGCCGTGCAAAAACCTGTCCATCCGGCGGCATTGAAACTTGTACAGCGAGATCCATTCGAATTCGAATTGCTCGTGGCCCAGCATACGCGCGATCCGCGGCCGGACATTCTCCGGCCGCTTCTCCGCCACCGGATCGGCGTCCGGATGCAGTTGCAGATCGATCCGCCAGATGTCGTCCGGCTGCTTGTGCAGCAGCGCCGACCGCCCGGCATGAAACGGCGGATCGAACCAGAACCACCGCTCGGTTGGAAATGCCGCGGTCATCTTGACGTCGGCGATCAGGAACTGGTCTTCGAACACTTGCCCGGAAAACTCGGCGCCCACCATCTGCCGCAGCGACGACCGCGCGCCGTCGCAGGCCACGACGTAGTCGGCGCGCAGCCGATACGGGCCATCCGGCGTGTCGACGGTCAGCGCGACATGGTCGTTGCGGGGCTCGAGCCCAACCACCTTGTTGCGCCAGCGCAGGTCGATCGAGGCAAGTTCCTGCACCCGGTCGACCAGATAGGCTTCGGCGTAGAATTGCTGGAGGTTGATGAAGGCGGGCCGCTTGTGGCCTTCCTCGGGCAGCAGGTTGAACTGATAAAGCTGCTTGTCGCCGTGAAAAATCTTGCCGACGCTCCACACCACGCCCTTGTCGACCATGCGCTGGCCGATGCCGAGCCGGTCCCAGTACTCCAGCGAGCGCTTGGAAAAGCAGATCGCGCGCGATCCCTCGCCGATCCGGTCGGCATCGTCGAGCAACACGACGGATTGGCCCCGTTGCGCGAGATCGATCGCCAGCGACAGCCCGACCGGTCCGGCGCCGACCACCACAATAGCGTGGCGCGCCGCGTCGCTGTCCTTGCTCTCCTGATCGGGAGATCGGCGATAGCCGAACTGGATTTTGGAGGACGCCATGTTGGAAGATTGCGCCATGCGTTTAGGTTGCTCTGGCCAAGGTGCGTCGTTGCCGCTAAGATAGTCGCATCTGCAACTATCTAAACCCCCGTCAGGTTGCGGCGTCAACTCAAATTGGAGCTATTTTTGCCAAAAGCTCCTTCCAGCGAGCGCACGCCCCGGACACGATCCGACGATGCGCCCCTGCGCCAGGACAGCGCGTCGCATCCGAACTCCAGCCTCGATTTGTTTCGTTTCGTGCCGTTTCGGCTGAACCGGCTGGCGGCCGAAGTCAGTGCCGCGCTATCAGGCGAATACCGCGAACGCTACGGGCTGGACATTCCGGAATGGCGGGTGCTGGCGACGCTCGGCTTTCGCAACGAGGCCTGCAGCGCGCAGTACATCGCGTATTGCACACGGACCCACAAATCCACCATCAGCCGCGCGGTCACCGCGCTGATGACGCGGCTTCTGGTCGAGCGTGTCGAGAACGAAGATGATCGCCGCGAGTATCGTTTGCGCCTGACCCGCAAGGGCAAGGCGCTCTACGAGGAACTGATCCCGCGCCTGCTGCGCAAGGAACAGGACATTTTGTCGTGCCTTTCCGCGCGCGAGCAAAAGGATTTTGCCATGATGCTCGGCAAGATCGAGCGGAGTCTCGATCTGGTGCAGACCGCGCACGAGGCGAGTGCGAAAGAGGCGTACTGATGTTCGTCATTCCCGCGCAAACGCAGAGCGTTTGTCGCTGAGGGCACGCGTCGTCGCGTGAACCTCAGATGTGCAAAGCACATCTGGGAATCTCGAGATTCCGGGTCTGCGCCAAGAGGCGCATCCCGGAATGACACAGCAGCTCAAACCACCGCCCCTCACTTCGCCGCCGTCACCACGATCTCCACGATATGCGGGGCCTCCAGATCGACGCCGATGCAGGCCCGCATCGGTGGATTTTTCGGATCGACCCATTCGTCCCAGGCGCGGTTCATCTCGCTCTTTCGCTTCATGTCGGCGATGTAGACGATCGCGGACAGGATCTTACTCTTGTCGGTGCCGCACATCGCCAGGCTTTCGTCGATGCGCGCGAGTGCCTTGGCGGTCTGCTCGTGCATCGACGGCGTCACCGGATCAGGCGCGACCGCGACGGTGAACACGAGGTCATCGTGAACCACCGCACGGCTGCGGGTCGGTGTCAGCCCTGGAAACCGCGTGATCATGGCCCGCTCCCTCAAATCTAGGCTTTGTCGCCAATGTGTTTGGCGATGACAGGGAAATAAGCGCCGCCCGAACCCGCATCGATCGCTTCCTGCAGGATCTGTCCGATCAATTCGGCACCGCGAATCCTGATGCCGGCATCACTGGCCAATTCGAGCGCATAGGACAGATCTTTCAGGGCGTACTCGCTCGAGAACGCCCGGTCCGGGAAATGACCTGGCACGATCGCCTTCATCCCGTGATTCCGCAGCGCAAAACTGTCGGCGGAACCCTTGGAGAGCGTATCGAGCAACAATGCGGGATCGACTCCGTTGCGCTTGGCCACCGCGACCGCCTCGGATAGGGCGTTGACGGTCTCGAACAGCACCATGTTGTTGAGGATTTTTGTTACCTGCCCGGCACCGACGTCGCCGCAACGGGTCACGTCGGTGGCGAAACAGCGGATCAAGGGTTCCAGCGCGGCGTATAATTCAGGCGAGGCGCCGACCATCACGCTGAGCGTGCCGTCCTGGGCCGCCTGCCGGGTCCGCGCGATCGGCGCGTCGGCCCATGATGCCCCCTTGGCTTGCAATTGCCGGGCGAAATCACGGGTCTGATTGACCGATGATGTGCCGAGATCGACGACGATCTGGCCTCGACGGATATTTTTCAGGATGCCGTCGCCTTCGAACACCGCACGCGCGTGCTTTGCGCTGGGCAGGCACAGGATCACGATGTCGCTCTTGCTGACGATCTCCGCGACGCTACCCGCCACAGCGGCGCCTTCGGCATGGAGGCGCGCCAAAGGCTCCGGTGCGAGATCGAACACGATCACAGCGGCGCCGCTCTTCCTCACGAGGTTGCGGCAGATCGGCTCGCCCATCACGCCGAGGCCAATGAAACCGGTGGTTTTACACGCTGACATCTTTCGCTCGCTGATGATATCAGACGCTACTTCACGAACGAACGCGACGGCGGCAGATGCAACGCAAAGGCATCGACCTTGTCGCTGGCGCGCGGATAGATCTCGCTCACGATCGGATCGTGGCCGGGAATGACGCGGTCGGGATGGCCGGCCAGGCGCTCGACGATTTCCCAGCCCTGCGCCATATCGCCGATGTTGTAGACGATCGGAAACGGGCTGCGCTTGTGCAAATTACCGTAGTAATGCGCAGCATCCGACGCCAGCACTACCGGGCCGCGCGCGGTTTCCACCCGCACCACCTGCAGGCCGTCGGAATGACCGCCGACCCGATGCACTGTCACGCCCGGCGCAATCTCGCCGTCGCCGGAATGGAAGCTAACGCGCTCGCCGTAGACATGGCGCACCATCAAGGTCACGTGCTCGACCGAAAACGGATGCCGCAGCATGCCGTTGCACATGCAGCGGCCGGTCGCGTAGCTCATCTCGCGTTCCTGCAGATGAAAGCGCGCGGCGGGAAAGCGATCGAGGTTGCCGGCATGGTCATAATGCAGGTGGGTGACGACGACATCCCTGATGCTGTCGGCCTTGCCCCCAAAACGATCCAGCGCGTCGACCGGATTGAGCGTCAGCTTGCGCCCGCGCAGTTGCGCTTCCTCGGCGTTGAAGCCGGTATCGACCAGGATATCGCGGCCGCCGCCACGGACCAGCCAGACGAAATAATCGAGGTCCTGGGCCGTGGTCTCGTGCGGGTCCGGCACCAGATAATTCAAGTGAGGCGTGCGCGGCGACATCGTGGCGTAGCGGAGCGCGTAAATCTCGTAGACGTTTCCCATCGGATTCACTTTTCTTGGTTGCAAGGGTGGTTGCAAGGATTGGCCGATCGCCACACCAAGCCATCGTCATTCGCAAAGGTCAAACCCGCACCAAGGTTGTGGCTGGATATCACCCGCATGACATCCGTCCCGCGCAAAAGAGGCCAATCACGTTTTGGCGCGGATCTCGGCCGGAACGGCGCGCCCGACGGGCCATCATCGCGGGGCATCTTGAGCGAGATCATCCCTTCTGACGGCGGCGGTATCGTCGCGGTTAATTGTCGCGATAAGCCCGATGCCACAAGCGGTTGACGGGTGACGGCCCCGGTTTGATAATGCGGTTTGTGTAGAGTAAGGTCGCCGAGGCGCAAGCTGGGATCGGCGCCTTGTTGGCTGGACCCACGTCGCATGAAATTTTGCCTCGCATTGCTTGTGAGCTCGATCCTGGCGATTGCGCCGATCAACCGGTCGGTCGCGGCGGACCGCTTTGCGTTGGTGATTGGCAACGCCAAATATCCGGATGCCGATGCGCCTCTCAAGGAGCCGATCAACGACGCCCGCGACGTCGCCGACGAACTCAAGCGCGACGGTTTCACCGTCGATATCGGGGAAAACCTGACCGGCGACGGCATGCGCCGTGCCTTCGATAAGCTGTACGGCCGCATCAAGCCCGGCTCCGTGGTGCTGGTTTTCTTCAGCGGCTTCGGCGTCCAGGCGGCGCGCCAGAGCTACATGATCCCGGTCGACGCCCAGATCTGGACCGAACCAGATGTTCGCCGTGACGGCTTCAGCCTCGAGACGATTCTGGGTGAAATCAATAACCGTGGCGCCGGCGTTAAAATCGCGCTGATCGACGCCTCCAGGCGCAATCCGTTCGAGCGCCGGTTCCGCAGTTTCTCCGCCGGCCTCGCGCCGGTGATCGCTCCGAACGGTACATTGGTGATGTATTCGGCCGCACTCAGCTCGGTCATTTCGGACAATGGCGGCGATCACAGCCTTTTCGTGCAGGAGCTGCTCAAGGAGATTCGCCTTCCCGACCTGATGGCGGAGGAGACGCTGAACCGGACCCGCGTCGGCGTCACCCGCGCCTCGCGCAGCGAGCAGGTGCCATGGATCTCGTCCTCTCTGGCGGAGGATTTCGCGTTCATCCCCGGCACGGTGCCGGGTGCGAGCGTTCCAAAAATCTCAAATGGACCATCGGCTCCGCCGTCACCCGCGGTCGCCATCAATAGCCCGCCGCCCGAGCCTCCCGCACTGCCGCGATTCGATCCACAGCCGGCCAAGCCGATTGAAATCCCCGCGACCCCGGCGGTCAAACCGCAGGACAAAAGCGAGGGGACGGCCGCCTCGGCATTGGCCGATGACCCCACCATCAAAAGCCTGACCGACAAGCTGACCCAGAATCCGGATGACGCCAATGCGCTGTACCGGCGCGGGCAGGTCTATGCCAGCAAGGGGGCCTATACCCTCGCCATCAACGACTTCTCGGATTCGCTCCGGCTGAATCCAAAGGACGTCGAAGCCTACAATAACCGCTGCTGGGCACGCACCGTGATCGGAGACCTGCAGGCGGCCTTGAAGGACTGCAACGAGGCGCTTCGGCTGCGTCCGAGCTTTGTCGATGCCCTCGATAGCCGCGGCCTGCTCAATTTGAAGAGCGGACAGGCCAAGAACGCGATTACCGATTTCGACGCCGCTCTCAAGATCAATCCGAGACTGACCTCGTCCCTGTACGGGCGCGGCCTCGCCAAGCAGCGCAATGGTTCGGTCGCCGAAGGCGAGTTGGATATTGCCAACGCCAAGGCCATGGATCCGAATATCGTCAAGGAATTTGCCGGTTACGGGGTCAATTGACCAATATCTGGGTTGAAGGAACCGGTGCTTTCTCGAACCTGGGGACAGGCGCCAAAGACATACTAACAGGGTAACATCCCCTGCAAGGCAGTGACCGCCGCGATTGATATGTGACCTTTGTCACCGCGGCCTATTTCAAACTGCATTGGACCATGCTCATTGAGCAGGAGGGACTGGCAATGACGAATATATTTGGAACGGGGAAACTGGCCGCGATGCTTTCGATCGCGACCGTCGGCACCGCACTTTCGATCGGCGTCGGAACAGCCATCGCGGGCGATGCCAATGTCACCGAGGATCAAATTCTCCAGGCGCTGGCGCCGCCGAAAAAGCCGCTGACCCGGGGCCTCTCGGTCGGACCGCGGGCCGATCCGGCCAAGGTCGCCGCCGAAGGCGCCTTCGTTCAGAAGCTCCGCAACCGCACAACCCGGTCGCTTTCCAGCGGCGAGCGCGAGGAAATCGCAACGATCGCCAAGGAAAAGCCGAATATCGATCTGGAAATCAACTTCGACTACAATTCGGCCGACATCAGCAACAAGTCGATGCCGTCGGTTCAGGCGCTCGGCAAGGCGCTGACGAACCCCGACCTGAAGGGCTCGACCTTCGTGGTCGCGGGATATACCGATGCGGCCGGCGGCGAAGCCTACAATCAGGACCTGTCCGAGCGGCGCGCGGACGCGATCAAGCGCTATTTGACCGACAAATTCGGCATCGCCGGCAGCGATCTCGTGACCGTCGGATACGGCAAGACCAAACTCAAGGACCCCAGCAACCCGTTGGCGGAAGCGAACCGCCGCGTCCAGGTCGTCAACCTGCAGAACAAGGAAACCGCATCCAAATAAGCGCTTGGACAGGACGTGGCGCCGGGTGAAGTTTTGCCGCTACAATGCGTCCCGCCCACTAGCGGGACGCGTCGTTTCGGAACCCACTCTCGCTATCCCTGACGGGCCGAAGGCGCGCCTCGATAACCGCTCGACACAATATTCGATACAAAAACAGTCTGGATTGATCCGGCGATGACGCTCTCCGCATACCTCAAGCCCGCACTGGCGGTGGTCACCGTTGTCGTCATGGGCGCCGGATATTACTGGTTCGATCTCCGCTCCCCGCCCGAGGAAAAGGAAACAACGAGCAAGGCACAAGTTATCGTCGTCAAATCCACCAATGCCTGCTTCTCCGATCTGGTGCGGGTCACCGGCTTTGTGGTGCCGCGGCGGGAAGCGGTGGTTGGCGCTGACCAGGAGGGTTCCAAGGTCACCGACCTGTTCGTACGCGAAGGCGACACCGTCACCGAAAATCAGGAACTGGCGCGATTGAGCGCGCCGGCGCAGCAGCCGGGCGCGCCCGGAAGGCCCAACCAGGGACCGATTTCACTCCGCGCACCGGCCGCGGGCCTGGTCACCGAGGTCAAGACCATCGTCGGCGCGCCGGCCTCGCCGCAGGCCGGACCGATGTTTCGCATTGCCATCAACAACGAGGTCGAGCTGGACGCCCAGGTCCCCGCTGTCCACATGCTGAAGCTCAATCCGGGAGCCACGGTGCGCATCAGCCGCGACGACGCGCCCGATCTGGTCGGCCGCGTCAGGCTGGTTTCCCCGGAGATCGATCGCGCCAATCAGCTCGGTCATGTCAGGATATCGCTGACCAGCAATCCGTCGGTGAAGGTCGGCATGTTCGCCCGCGCCAGCATCGACGCCAAGCGCAGTTGCGGCGTCGCCATTCCGCGCACCGCCATCGATCATCTCACCGTGCAGGTGGTCAAGGGAAATACGGTCGAGACACGCAATGTCCGGGTCGGGCTGACGTCCGACACCAGCATTGAAATTCTCGAGGGCCTCGACGTCGGCGAAACCGTCGTGGCCGACGCCGGCAGTTCGCTGCACGATGGCGATCAGATCAAGACGATGTTCGCCGAAGACCTCGATCGAACGCGGGTACGCTGATGGCTTTGAATATCTCGGCATGGTCGATCCGCAATCCGCTGCCATCGGTGGTCTTTTCGATCATCCTGCTGGCGCTGGGCTGGATCAGTTTCGCCAAGCTCGCCGTAACGCGCCTGCCCAGCGCCGACATTCCGGTGATCTCGGTCGCGGTCGGCCAGTTCGGCGCCGCACCGTCTGAACTTGAATCGCAGATCACCAAGACCATTGAAGACGGCGTGTCGGGCGTCGAGGGCGTGCGGCACATTTCATCGTCGATTACCGACGGCTTGTCGGTGACGACAATCGAGTTTGCGCTGGAGACCAATACCGACCGCGCGCTCAACGACGTCAAGGACGCCGTCACCCGCGTTCGCAGCAATTTGCCGCAAAACGTCAACGAGCCGTTGATCCAGCGCGTCGACGTGATCGGCCTGCCGATCGTGACGTACGCCGCGATATCGCCCGGCAAGACGCCCGAGCAATTGTCCTATTTCGTCGACGACGTCGTCAAACGTGCGCTGCAGGGCGTGCGCGGCGTGTCGCAGGTCGAGCGTATCGGCGGTGTCGAGCGCGAAATTCTGGTGTCGCTCGATCCGGACCGGCTGCAGGCCGCGGGACTGACCGCGGTCAATGTCAGCCAGAGCCTGCGCGGCACCAATGTTGATCTGGCCGGCGGTCGCGCCGAAATTGGCAAGAACGATCAGGCGATCCGCACGCTGGCCGGCGCCAAGACGCTCAACGAACTCGCCGGCACCATGATCCCGCTATTCTCGGGCGGCGAAGTGCGGCTGGACGATCTCGGCACCGTCACCGACACCATCGCCGACCGCCGCACCTTCGCCCGCTTCAACGGCGAGCCGGTGGTCGCGCTCGGCATCAAGCGCGCCAAGGGCGCCAGCGACGTGGTGGTCGCGGGACTGGTGCAGAAGCGGATCGACGCGCTCAAGGAAGCCTATCCCGACGTCGACCTCAAACTGATCGATACCTCGGTCGAATTCACCAAGGGCAATTACGAGGCGGCAATTTCGACCCTGTTCGAAGGCGCCATTCTTGCCGTCGTGATCGTGCTGCTGTTCCTGCGCGACATCCGCGCCACCATCATCGCGGCGATCTCGTTGCCGTTGTCGATCTTCCCGGCGTTTTGGGCGATGGACATCCTCGGCTTCTCGCTCAACCTCGTCAGCTTCCTCGCCATCACGCTGTCGACCGGTATCCTGGTCGACGACGCCATCGTCGAGATCGAGAACATCGTCCGCCATATGCGGATGGGCAAATCGCCCTATCGCGCCGCGCTCGAGGCCGCCGACGAAATCGGCCTTGCCGTGATTGCGATCAGCCTCACCATCATCGCGATCTTCGCGCCGGCAAGCTTCATGGGCGGCATCGCCGGCCAGTTCTTCAAGCAATTCGGCATCACGGTGTCAGTGCAGGTGTTCTTCTCGTTGCTGGCCGCACGGTTCGTGACGCCGGTGCTGGCGGCTTACTTCCTCAAACACCAGGACCATGACGATCCGCCGCCGGGTCGCGCGCTCAACGCCTACCACAAGCTGGTCACCTGGTCGGTGCATCATTATTTCATTACGATATTGATCGGATTCGGAATTTTCGCGGCCTCGATCTGGAGCATCTATCTGCTGCCGCAAGGCTATCTGCCGGCGCAGGATGCGGCACGTTCGCTGCTGGCGATGGAATTGCCGCCGGGTTCGCAGCTCGCCTACACCGAGAAAGTGACCGAAGAGATCGTCGCACGATTGCGCAAGCATCCCGAGGTCAAGAGCGTATTCGTCGATGGCGGCCGGGTGCCGCCGGGGACGCTTGAGGTACGTCGCGCGGCGTTGATCATCAATTACATCCCCAAGAAGCAACGCAGCATCACCCAGCGTCAGCTTGAACTGGCGATCAGCAACGACCTCGAAAACGTGCCGGATATCCGGTTCTGGTTCCTCGACGAGAACGGCCAGCGCGCGATCCAGCTCGTCGTGACCGGCGTCGACAGCAACATT
>Ga0210406_10006390_pt1 | contig 12229 bp, 11 predicted proteins | sample IncBWC30MmetaG_FD_155454 | JGI IMG/M metagenome (GOLD analysis project Ga0210406, IMG submission 155454) | Forest soil microbial communities from Barre Woods Harvard Forest LTER site, Petersham, Massachusetts, United States - Inc-BW-C-30-M | ecosystem: Environmental > Terrestrial > Soil >...
CTGGCGCCAGCGCGAAGGAGAGCGTCGAAAAGCCCTGTGGTGGGTGCGGCATCCCGTCTTCCAAGCCGCCAGCGCGACGGCCATTCTAGTGATCGGCATCGCTACCGGTTACTTGGTTCGCGGCCGTGATACTTCCGAAGTTTCGCAATTGCGTGGGGAGGTTTATAACATGCGTCAACTGGTTGCTCTTTCGTTATTGCAGCAGCAAAGTGCCAGTGATCGCTTACGGGGCGTGAACTACGCCTATCGCGTCGAGCAATCTGATCCGCAAGTTTTATCGGCTCTTCTGACCACGCTCGATCACGACTCCAATGTAAATGTCCGGCTGGCGGCCGTGGACGCGGTGCGCAACTTCACCGACAGTCCCATCGGCAGGAAAGGGCTGGTGCAGGCTCTCGCCAAGCAGGAATCGCCGCTAGTACAGATCGCGATCCTGGATCAAATTGTGGAGCTGCACGAGAAATCGGCCACGCCGGCGATTCAATTCTTGTTGTCGGGCCAGACTGTGAATCCGGATGTAAGGCAGCGCGCGCAATGGGCGCTGAAACAACTGCAATGAAAACGGCTATCATTCTCGTCTGCGCTGCCACCCTGGGCTACGGCTTCGACCAGGAAGAAAAGGAAACCACCCGCCGAAATTTCCCCGCGGCCACGCGGCTGGAGGTCGACAATGTTAACGGCTTCATTCATGTGAGCGGCTACAACGGCGCCGAGATTCAGATGGTCACCGAGAGAACCATCCGCGCCGAATCCCCAGAGCGGCTGGACGCGGCTAAGCGCGAGGTGAAACTGGACACCACGCAATCCGGCGACACCCTGACGTTTTATGTAGATGGTCCATTTCGCTGCCACTGTTCCGACCGGCGGTCCAGTCTGCACGAGCATTCTCATCCTGGCTACCGCGTGACTTACGATTTCGAAATCAAGGTTCCGGCGGCCACCATGTTGCTACTCGGCACGGTGAACGGCGGCGACGTCCGCGTCGAGAACACAAATGGCGATTTCGACGTCGCCAATGTAAATGGCGGCATAGAGATGCGCGAAGTGGCGGGCTCCGGCCCGGTACATACTGTGAACGGCAAGATCTCGGTGCTATTCGCCAGAAATCCTGCAAAAATTTGTTCCTTCAAGACCGTCAATGGGAGCATCGAGACGTCGTTCCGCCCCAACCTCTCCGCCGATGTACGAGTGAAGACCTTCAATGGGCAGGCCTACACGGATTTCGATGTGACATCACTGCCGGCATTGAGTCCGGTATCCGAACGCCGGGACGGCAAATTCATTTATCGCAGCGATCGTTCCACCGGGATGCGGATCGGCAATGGCGGACCCGAGTTCAACTTTGACACCCTAAACGGAAGCATACGAATTATTAATCGAGGACAGTAGTCATGCAAAAGCTAGCACTTTTTTTCTTATTGGCGGCCACCCCGGCGTTCTGCCAGGACGCACAACCAGACCGCGTCACCGTTCCCTTCAGCGATCCGGCGCGGCCCAAATCCTTGCACGCTTCGTTAATCAACGGGGGCATCACAGTGAAAGGCTACGACGGCAAGGATGCCATCGTGGAAGCGCGGCCGCAGAGCGACTCCGGCCGGCGCAGTCGGCGCCCGGAACGATCGGACGGCATGCGCCGGATCGATATCGGCGGCACTGGGATGGTGGTCGAGGAATCCGACAACGTAATCACAGTAGGCACTCGGGCGATCAACGATAACATCGAGCTGAACATTCAGGTTCCCTTTAATACCTCTCTAAAGTTGCACTCCGTAAATGGCGGCGACATCATCGTGGATCACATTGTCGGTGATGTGGAAATCGATAATACCAACGGCAACGCCACTGCCACGCACATTTCGGGCGCCGCCGTGGTTCACGCCTTGAACGGCAAGGTGCTGGTCTCGCTCGACAAAGTGACCGCCGGTAAGCCCATGTCGTTCAGTTCGCTAAACGGCGATATTGACGTCACCCTGCCACCGGATATTAAGGCCAGGGTGAAGCTGAAGACTGACAACGGCGCGGTCTATAGCGATTTCGAAGTCGCCGTGGACTCAGCATCCCGCCAACCTGTGGTCCAAGAGAATCGCTCTGGCCAAGGGAAATATCGCGTACAGTTTGATCGTGCCATGTACGCCCTGATTAACGGGGGTGGCCCCGAAATTCAGTTCACCACCTTCAACGGCAATATTTATCTACGGAAAGCCAAGTAACGGTAGCCTAACCTAACAAAGGCTAGGTAATAATTCCTGTCGTCGCGGAGTTCTCTTCATTCACGCGCTACCAGGTGCCGCAGAAAGACGAACAGTCTCCTAAATCGAAGCAGTGGCAAGCCTCGTGCAAGATATAGCGAGGTATGAAGAGAACATTCGTTTCTAACGCAGCCTTACTTTCGCAATTGCTGGCTGTGTCGGCGGGCTTAACCCTGGCAGGTCCGCTCTTCGGCGGACAAGCCGATCAGCCGCCGCGAACAGCGTCTACTGCTACGCAGGACAAGGCCGATCGAGAGCTGACGAGACAGATCCGGAAGGCCATCGTGTCGGACAAATCCCTCTCTACCCTAGCTCACAACGTTAAGATCCTGACCCGCGATGGCGCCGTTACTTTGAAGGGGCCAGTGAAGTCCGATGACGAAAAGAAAGCCCTCGAAGACAAGGCTTCCAGCGTCGCAGGAAACGGTAAAGTCACGAGCGAACTCACCGTGGGTCCCAATACCTCAACAAAATCTAAATCTGAATAACAGTCAACGCACCTAACTTGAAGGGAGGAAATATGGGGAAGAACACAGCAGTTTTTGGAATTTATAAGGACACTGTTTCTCTGGGCCAAGGTCTGGAGAGGCTGCGCTCCGCAGGCTTCCGGAGCACCGACGTTTCGGTCCTGATGCCTGAGAATCTGGGCACCAAGGATCTGGCCCATAAGAAAGAAAGCAAGGCGCCCGAAGGCGCTACCACCGGCGGAGTAACCGGCGGCGTCATCGGCGGAGCGCTAGGGTGGCTGGCCGGAATCGGGGCCCTGGCTATCCCAGGCCTTGGCCCATTTATCGCGGCCGGGCCGATCATGGGACTTCTGGCCGGAGCTGGCGCGGGTGGCGCAATTGGCGGCTTAGTGGGTTCGTTGATCGGGATGGGTATCCCCGAATATGAGGCCAAGCGCTACGAAGGCCGCATCAAGTCCGGTGGAATTCTTCTGTCGGTCCACTGCGACGATTCAGAGTGGGTAAAACGAGCGAAGCAGATAGTAGAGGAAACCGGCGCCGAGGACATTTCCTCGACTGGAGAGGCATCCGCGGACTACGCCAGTAGCGATCGCCCCGGTTCACGCATTTAAAGGTTTGGCAGTCGGCCGAGGCCGGTTGCTGAAAGCGCAGGAAGAACGCGGTGCCCCGCAGAATCGAGAACCGCGGTCGCCGCGTTCCCCTGTGCGCCCCCCTCCCCCTGACGACGTTCGCCGACCCCCAACCGCCGTTCGCCGATCTCCTGTCGATCCAACCACCTAGCTGCTGTAGCATTTAATCGTGGACTACAACGAACAGCTGAAAAACGACATCAACCAGCGGGTCCATGATCGCATTAACGCCCGCATGCAGCGGCGCATGGAACGGCGCCAGCGGCACGGGCACGGTGCCGGCGGGATAGTGGTCGGCGGGCTGATAGTCCTGATAGGGCTGCTGATTCTGCTCGACAACATGGGGATCATCCGCTTCCATGACGTCTGGCGCTATTGGCCGGTGCTGTTAATTGTGTTGGGCGTTTCCAAGATTTTGGAATCCCATGCGCCCGCAGGCTATGTCTGGGGCGGAGTGATCACGTTAGCCGGCGCGCTCCTGCTGCTGGACAACCTCGACATTGTTGTTTTTGACTTTAATCTCATCTGGCCTCTGCTGCTTATCGCTTTCGGGCTAAGCATGCTGCTGCGATCCATGGACCGCAAGAGATATTTGGAGAGTGCGACTAGCGCCCCAGGTACCGCGCCAGGAAGCGCGACAGGGTCCGGGCCCATCGAAGGCTCGACCTGTGATGCTTATGCGGTCTTCGGAGGCAGCAAGCGGCGAATCAATACGCAGGATTTTCGAGGCGGCGATGCGGTCGCGGTCTTTGGCGGAGTCGAATTCGACCTTCGTGGCGCAGGCATGACCGTTGACCAGGCAGTGATCGATGTTAACGTGGTTTGCGGCGGTCTCGAAGTGCGTGTGCCCGACAACTGGACTATCATCAATCGCGCCGTGACTATCTTCGGCGGCGTGGAAGACAAGACCATGCAATCCAAGGCGGAGCCGAACGCCAAATCTCCGCACTTGGTGATTACTGGCTCAGTAGTCTTCGGCGGCATCAGTCTGCGCAACTAACCGGATCAACCTTCTATGCATCCGCTGCTTGCCACTAGAGGCAGGATCACCCTTTATCTGCTCGTTTGGCTGATGCTGGCGGGCATGCTGGGCTATCTGCTGTCGGTCACCGGCCGGATCCCCCTGGTCGAGGCGGAAGCTTTGGCGCTGCCTCTGTGCCTGGTTTATGCATTCATTTGTCTGGCGCCCTGGTACCTGTGCCGGGTGCTGCCTTTGTCCCAGCTACCCAAGCTGCTGTTGAACCACACGGCCGCTGCGGTTGTGGTGGCACTGCTCTGGATAGTAGCCGCCAAAGTTTTGGCGCTCGGTTTAAGCCGCCGCTTTGCGCAGCTTGATCAGCGGTTCAGCCCTCAACTTCCGCTCCTGTTCGGCATCGGCGTTTTGCTATACCTGCTGGCGGTCGCGCTGCATTACGTTTTGCTGTCGGTGGAGTCGTCGAAGGAAGCTGAAACACGCGAGCAGGCAGCGCGCACCATGGCCAAAGAGGCGGAACTCAAAGCGCTCAAAGCCCAGATCAACCCGCATTTCTTGTTCAACAGTCTGAACTCGATCAGCGCCCTGGCCACTGTCGACGGCGTTCGCGCGCGTGAGATGTGCATCAAGCTTTCCGATTTCTTGCGCAGCACGCTGAGTCTGGGTGAGAAACAAAGCATCTCCTTGCGCGACGAATTGGCTCTGGCTAAAGCCTATCTCGACGTAGAGCAGGTGCGCTTCGGGGCGCGTTTGAAGGTGGAGCTAGAAACCGACACGGACTGCGACGATTGCGTTGTCCCGCCTTTGTTCCTGCAGCCGCTGGTGGAAAACGCCGTGAAACATGGCATCGCGGGGCTGGTGGATGGCGGGACGATTCGGCTCGAAGCCCGCTGCCGGGATGGCCGGTTGCATGTCAAAATCGATAATCAATTCGACCCCGAAGCACCGGCGGCCAGACGGCACGGCCTAGGGCTGCAGAACGTGCGCAACAGGCTTCGCGCACTTTATGAAAACGAAGCGCGTATCGAAACCGAAAACACCGGTCAGCGATTCGTGGTTGAGGTGGACTTGCCCTGCGCGGCGCACTTGTGAGCGGGTAGCGCATGTGTAACATGAGAGGATCATGGCGGATTTAGTGGCGTCCGGAACGTTGATTGCGCACTATCGCGTAGTGTCGCCGCTTGGCCAGGGCGGGATGGGCGCCGTTTACCTCGCGGACGATACACGGCTGGGACGCCGCGTGGCACTGAAGGTACTGCCGCCGGAGTTTGCCCATGATCCCGACCGCATGCGCCGCTTCGTCCAGGAAGCCAAACTGGCGTCGGCGCTCACCCATCCCAATGTCGCAACCATTTTCGAAATCGGCCAGGAGGGCGAACTTTGGTTCCTGGCGATGGAATACGTCGAGGGCCGGCCGCTCGCCGAGCGTATTCGGGAAGGTCCTCTGAAAATCGTCGAACTCGTACAGATCGGAATGCAGGTGTCGGATGCCTTGGACGACGCGCACTCCAAAGGGATCGTTCATCGGGACATCAAGCCGGCCAATCTTATGGTCACGCCGCGCGGCCACGTGAAGGTACTGGATTTCGGATTGGCGAAATTGCAGGCCGACGCGAAGGGCCGGGAAGAGACCCAGTTGCTGACCAGCGCAGGATTGGTCGTGGGTACTGTGGACTATATGAGCCCGGAACAGGCGCTCGGCCGCGAAGTGGACTATCGTACTGACATCTTCAGCCTGGGCGTAGTGCTGTACGAGATGGCCACCAGACGTCTGCCCTTCTCAGGATCAACTCCCTCGGAGACCATGGCCCGCATTCTGCAAGCGCAGCCGGATGCTATTGCACGCTTCAACTATGAGGTTCCCGAGGGCCTCGAACGGACTGTGCGGAAATGTCTCGAAAAGGACCGGGAGCGGCGCTATCAATCGGCGCGGGAGCTGCTGGTTGATTTGAAAAACCTAGAGCGCGATTCGGGCGCGGAACAAACTGTATCGCCCGGTGCCACCATCACCCAGCGAGGCCGGATCGGCACGGTCATCGTGGATGATGAAGAGCTGGCACGCCAACTGCTGCGCGAATATCTGGCAACCAGCCGCGAAATCGAGATCCTGGCGGAATGCGCGAATGGATTCGAAGCTGTAAAAGCAATTTCCGAGCGGAAGCCGGATTTGGTGTTCCTGGACGTGCAAATGCCCAAGCTGGACGGCTTCGAAGTGCTGGAGCTGATCGACCGCGATGTAGCGGTAATCTTCGTTACCGCTTTCGATCAATACGCGATGAAGGCCTTCGACGCGCACGCGGTCGATTATCTGCTGAAGCCTTTCAGCCAGGAGCGCTTCGACAAAGCCCTGGAGCGCGCCCGGCAGCGGCTGGGAGAAAAGCTACCGCCCGCCCCTGAGCTGGCCCGCGCCGCCCGGCCGCCAGAGCAGCACCTGGAACGGATCGTCGTCAAAGATGGCGCGCGCGTGCACATCATCCCGGTCGATAAACTGGATTATGCCGAAGCCCAGGACGATTACGTCGCGCTGCACAGCCAGGGGAAAAGCTTTCTTAAGCAGCAAACTATTTCGAGCTTGGAAACGACGCTCGATCCGCAGCAGTTCGTGCGTATTCACCGATCCGTTATCGTGAATCTGGAACGTGTAGCCAAAATCGAACCCTATGCCAAGGACAGCCGCGTCGCGGTGCTTACCGATGGCACCCAGCTTCAAGTGAGCCGCGCCGGCTATGACCGGTTGAAGTCGCTGTTGGGGGAGCGCCCCTGACCGGCGTCGATAGCAGTCCAGGCCATCGCGAGCGCGCCATCCAGCAGGGCCTTATCAGCGGCCGGCTTGATACATTGGGCGGTGAACTCGGGCTGATGGTTCACGGCTGTTCCCGATTCGATCCCAATCATCGGATGAATAGATGGGAGCGCCAGAGAGACATTGCCCATGTCTGTGGACGCGGCCATGCGGTCGCGCATTGGCCCGAAATCTGGAAAGACCCGGCCCAAGGCCTCCCCGTTTTTGCGATAGAGCTCGGCGAGCGCGGAATCGTGAATCATCTCGGCGTAAGGCTGGTCGCCGCCCATGATTTCCAGGGCCGAGCCGGTGGCGATTGCGCCGGCATCGAAGCAACGATGAACCTTGCGGCGCAGATCGACCAGCTCTTTGATCGTTTCAGAGCGGATGATATACCTGGCTCGGGTGTGCGCCGGAACGATGTTGGGAGCATCGCCACCGTGTGTAACAATACCGTGAATCTTGTCCGACGGCCGGATGTGCTGGCGCAGAAGACCAATCGCGGTCTGCGCCACAGTCAGCGCGTCCGCGGCGTTGATCCCCAGCTCCGGAAAGGCCGACGCGTGCGATTCCTTGCCGGTGTAAGCGACTTCGAACATGGAGGCCGCGATGATCTTTGGCATCACGGCATCGAAGGGCGCGGGGTGCACCATCATCGCCAGATGCATTCCTTCGAACGCACCTCGCTGGAGCATCAGAATCTTGCCGCTGGCGTTTCCAACCTCCTCGGCCGGCGTGCCGATGAGATGGACGGTCAACCCTGTATCATTGGCCACCGCCGCAGCGGCGATTGCCGCTCCGCACGATGAAGCTGCAATGATGTTGTGTCCGCAGGCGTGTCCTATTCCAGGTAGAGAATCGTATTCGGCGCAGATGGCGACGTGCACGGGACCGCTGCCAGCTTTGGCGGTGAAAGCGGTCGGAAGGTCACAGATCCCACGCTCGACCTGAAATCCGACGCCGTCGAGAAAATCGCAAATCCAGTTGGCCGCGTACTCTTCCTCGAATCCAAGCTCGGGTTTGGCGTGGATGCGATGGCTCAGCTCGATCAAATCTTTACGAATCGAATTCAGCTTTTCTTGCGCGCCAGCCTTAGCGTTCAATGACTCTTCCAATCCGGGCGAGGATCGCCGATAAAGCCGTTGCGGTTCGGCATCTTCACTTGCGGCAGTGTTTTCGCGTTCATGACGGCGTCTTCTTTGATGATGCCATTCAGCGACAGCAGGTAGGCGGTGACCGCGTAGACCTGGTCCGAGGTAAGACTTCCGGGTTTGTTATAAGGCATGGCCCGATTGATGTAATCCCAAACTGTGGTCGCGTAGGGCCAGTAGCTTCCGACCGTCTTCACCGGCTTGTTGGTATTGAGGGTGCCTTGCCCACCAACCAGGACATCATTGGGACCTTCCTTGCCGGTTTTGCCGTGGCACGCAGCACAATTGGCCGCGTAAATCCTGGCGCCCTCGGCCGAGCTTCCGCTGCCCGGCGGCAGCTCTTTGCCATCCGGACTGATAGCTGAGTCCCAGGCTTTGATCTCATCGGGTTTCGCCGCTCGGCCTAAACCGTAGGTAGGAGCCTGCGCCGCGAGCGGCCAAACCAGACTCGTGGCTAAAACCCAGCGCGCACTACACCAGCGCATTCTGCACGCTCCCATCGGCTGAGATCTTCCAGCTTTGGATGGGATTGAAGTGATAGCTCCAGTGATCGCCGCGCGCCTTTACAAGATCGGCGAGCACGGGCTGCGTGTCGCCGTGCTCATCGGTACATCTCGATTGCAGAACCGTCTCACTGCCATCCCATTTCCATCCGAAACGAAACCGTGTAAACGCGATGGGAAGCACGGGCGACTGCAACTCGGCGTCGCTCCAGGAGCGCCCGCCGTCCACCGAGATCTCGACCTTTCGAATAGCCCCACGGCCCGACCAGGCGAGTCCCGAAATCTCGTAGAAGCCCGGGGGCCCGAGCTTTTGGCCGCCGGAGGGGTACGTGATGAGCGACTTCGGATCCATCTCGAAGGTGAACTGGCGGGCTTTGCCGTCCGGCATCAGGTCGGTGTATTTCGAAGTTTCTTCACGCGTCATGTAAGGCTGGTCGACCACTTTAATTCGGCGCAGCCATTTGATGCTGATGTTCCCCTCCCAGCCGGGAACGAACAGCCTCAGAGGATAGCCTTGCTCAGGACGTATAGCCTCGCCGTTCTGGCCGTAGGCTAGAAGTACGTCGTTCATGGCTTTGGCGAGCGGCACGCTGCGCGTCATTTTGGCTGCGTCCGAACCTTCGGCCACGATCCAACTGGCGCCCGGCTGCACGCCGGCTTCTCGCAGGAGCAGAGCGAGGGGCACACCGGTCCACTCCGAGCAACTCACCAGGCCATGTGCGTCCTGGGCAGTTTTGGCTCCCTTGTTCCGGAACCCATTGCCGGAGCATTCCATGACATAGATGCGCGAGACGGAGGGGAAACGCTTCAACTCATCTATCGTGAGGACCAGCGGGCGATCCACCATGCCATGGATCATCAGGCGATGGCGGCGTGGATCAATGTCCGGCACTCCGGAATGATGGCGCTCGAAATGGAGCGAGGAGGGCGTGATGATGCCGTTCAGGTCCTGCAAAGGCGCGCCTGAAGAAGTCCCTTGAGAAGAAGGAGCTCGAACGGTTTTTTCGAAACGCGATCGCTCGCCATAAGCCCGGGCGGGCCAACCGGGGACCTTAGTAGGATCGTCCGGCGGCGGTTGTTGATCACCGCTATTTTGGGCGCGGCCTACGCCTACGCCGGCGGCAAGCACAGCACTTTTCAGAAACTTACGGCGATTCGGAGACTTGGACATGGTAACTCCCCCTCAAAGCTTAACGCCGCTCGGTCGTGTCGGCAAGCGGGTTATCGAGTTATCGCGGCCTGCGGCTCAATGATGCAGGGCCAGTTGGCTGTTGGAAGGCAGACTTGGCGATAGGCCGGCCTCACGTAAGGCCACGCTGCCGGCCGCGACGATTAATGTGCCTCGGGGCGAGCCGTTGGGAGAATTAATGGGAGCAGTCCAGATGGCGGCCTCGACGTCGTGGCCACGATTATTCCGCAACGGACCTTTTCCTTCGAAAGGCAGCCGCTGGCCCAGCATCTGCTCTCGCTTCCAGCCCATCAGTCTTTCCGCCGCACCGTTCCAATAGATCACCACGCCCTTATTATCCACGGCGAAGGTGGCGAGCGGAGAGGCATCGAAAACCGCGTGGGTCGTTTCCGGAGCGCTGGCGCTCCTTCCGACATCCATGGTCTTTTCGTTCGCTTCCACCAGCCGCAGCCGCACTTTGGTGTTGGCGCGCTCGCTGCCAGAGGACTTGATAATCAAACCGGCCAGCAGGTAAGTGCCGGCGATAATGAAATCGACCCAGCCGTTCAGTTGCCGGAAGCCCGGAAAGCGGATCACACCACAATCCTTCAGCACGCGCAGCGCTTCGTAAGTCGCAACCATGCCGAGCAGCCCGGTCAGCATACGATCCAACCGGCCCTGCTGCCGTCGCGCCAGAAGGATGCACCAGAAGATGGTAGCCAGGCACATGCATAGGGCGAGGCCCATCAGAGGACTTGCGCGGAATATTTGGACCAGATACAAATCTGTGCTCCTAACGATGCTTCGATGACGTAAGAATTTAATCGGAAGTTTGGCCCACATTAGATAGGTTTTGAGGCATTACTTATAGGTAGGTATTGCTCTTAGCCGCGCTAAGGGGTTCATCGGAGCAGCTTTCTGAAAAAACGAAGCCAACTCGCGAGGGGCCGCAGACGAGGCGGCGGCCGTTGACGCATCGTGTGCCCGAGCGGCGAGGCCGAGGACGCATCTGAAAAAACGAACCCAACGGCGGCAGATTGGCGCGAGGATCGGCGGCGCGTTCGTTGCCCGTGAGTTCGTTGATGCTGTGATTTGAATCATAACTTCTAAACATGTGCGGCCCGTGCATACCGTCGTGGAGTTTAGGAAGTGATTGAAGAGGAACAGGAGAAATGGCAGGAACCGGTGTCAATGAGTCAATCCAATGCCCGTGGCGCGATCCTTTAATCCGACGATTGCTCCCGAAGGCGGGCATGCCATGACTCCGGTAAGACCGGGCGGCCTCAATTGCCCAAAAAGCGAGCTTCACGGAATCTTAGGAAATGTTGAAGCACTTTGCGGCTCAATGGCGTCTTCCGTTTGGGCCGATTGGGTCCAAATATTCCGATAAAGGAGGTTCGCGTTGGGCGCGCCGGGAAAGGGACCTTTTCTGAAGACTCCGCTGGAACAGAGCGTGGCGAGCCGTTTCGGCGTGCTGCCGAACTTCTTCCTTTTGTCATCGAGCGATCCCAAAATCACCGAGAATCTCTGGGGATTCGCACAGTTCGCGTATCTTGACAACCCAATGCCCTCGCTCTTCAAGGAGCGCATGTTCGTGTATCTTTCGAGGTTTTGTCGGATTCGGTACTGCATTGCCCGGCACCTCGGGTTCCTCGTAGGTCTAGGCCGACCAGCGGGTGACGAGAGCTGTTCCCCCCAAACTATACCGGCTGTGCTTCCATTGCTGCGGCGGAATGTTCCACACGGCAAAGAATTGTTGCCGTTCTTGAAAGTCTGCGCGGAGTCCGTGAACGATAGTGGCGTATTTCCCGGCTCCGACTCCCCGGAGGAGGAGGCGGTAATAGCCTGTGCTACGCACGTCTTTCTGCAGACCGCGGATGCGCCACAGGCCCGCGAGGCTTTGGCTCAACGGTTCGAGCCGCGCGATCTGGAGCATCTTAACCTTTTTCTCGCGTTTATCCGAACGGCTCACTATTGGACAAAGCTTCATCCTGAGTTAACCCTCGAAAGCGACATAACCCAACTCTTGGCGACGCATGAGAGCTTGGCAGAGTGCGTTTTCAACGATGCCGCCGCGCGTGAAGATCCTGGGCATACTCAAATGCCCGACGAAATCATTTCTCTCCTGGAAATGCGAAAGCTAGAAGCACATCTAGCAGCGATCGTCGAATCATCTGAGGACGCAATCATCAGCAAAGATTTGACAGGAAAGATTCAAAGCTGGAACAGGGGTGCCGAGCAGCTGTTTGGCTACACCGCCGATGAGGTCATCGGTAAGCCCATCACCATAATCATTCCGCCCGACCG
>Ga0210406_10006391_pt1 | contig 12229 bp, 8 predicted proteins | sample IncBWC30MmetaG_FD_155454 | JGI IMG/M metagenome (GOLD analysis project Ga0210406, IMG submission 155454) | Forest soil microbial communities from Barre Woods Harvard Forest LTER site, Petersham, Massachusetts, United States - Inc-BW-C-30-M | ecosystem: Environmental > Terrestrial > Soil >...
ATTATAGTAATTATAACACATGATCACCTTCGCCTACCAAGCCAGAGACGCCTCCGGCCGCATCGTCTCCGGTATTCAAGACGCCCTTAACGAGGATAACGCTGTCACCAGCCTGATGAGCCGCGGCCTGATGGTGTTGTCGTTACAAGAGAAATCCGTTGCCAGCAAAACCAAAAAGAAGGTCTGGACCGTCAAGGAAACCGACCTGGTTCTGTTCACTCGCCAACTCGCAACCATGATCGAGGCCGGCATTTCCCTGATCCAGGGCTTAACCGCCCTTTATGACCAGTGCGATCCCAAACGCCAGAAGAGCCTGCGCCAGGTCGTCAGCGACGTAACCACCCGGGTCCAGGGCGGCGAAACATTTCACGAAGCGATCGGTAAACACCCTCGGGTGTTCAATCGCCTGTTCGTCAGCATGGTGAAAGCGGGTGAAACCGGAGGTCTCCTTGCCGAGATCCTGGAACGTCTTGCCGGATTTCTCGAAGCAAGCGCCCGTTTGCGGAAAAAAGTGAAATCGGCGATGACCTATCCAGTCATCGTTGTTTGTATCGCGTTCGCGATTACCACCTTCCTGATCGTCCGCGTCGTTCCGATCTTCGGGGAAATCTTCAAGGATTTTGGCGCCAAACTCCCGGCGCCGACACAGTTTCTGATCGACGTCAGCGACTTCGTCCGGGGCGAATGGTATTTCCTGGTGATCGGAATCGTATCAACTCTCTTCGGCATTCGCACGTTCCTTCGATCCACCAGGGGCAAGCAGATTTGGGACAAGTGGAAATTGAAATTGCCGGTTTTTGGTCCGCTCATTCACAAAATCGCGATGTCGCGGTTTGCCCGAACCTTCGCCCAGTTGATTCGCAGCGGTGTTCCGATCCTCGAAGTGATCGAAATCGTCGGTGGCTCCGCCGGTAACGATGTAATCGAGAAAGGAATTACGTCCCTGGGCGAAGACGTGGAAAAAGGCGACAACCTTTCCGTCGCCATGTCGAAGAAAACAATTTTTCCGCCGATGCTATTGCGCATGGTCGCCGCGGGTGAAGCCACCGGCAAAATCGACAACATGCTCGAGAAAATGGCCGACTTCTGGGACGAAGAAATCGAAGCCATGCTCGACGCCCTCACCTCGCTGATCGAGCCGATGCTGATCGTTTTCTTGGGTGTGATCGTCGGCGGCATCGTCATCGCGATGTTCCTGCCGATCTTCAAACTCAACGAAATCGTATCCCAAAACCAATCCGCACACTGATTTCCCGAAACAAGAGCTAGGAGAAGCTCGTAGGCAGGGAGGGGGTAGGTCGAAAGGCCTGCCCCTTTCTCTTTTAGTAAATAATCTTCCTCTTTACGCTCCTGCTAGTTCGGCAGAGTTCGTTCCCTGACTGTAGTTCGCCGCAGAGCGTCGGCCTTCTCTTGCTCTTCCTTTCTTAATCTTGATGGATGTAGAGGCAGCCGTGTCGGCTGCACTGTTCATGAATCCAGCGGCCGGCACAGCCGCCACTACATCTAACTAAGACGAAGACTAAATCGGCAAGCGCAGACGCCGATTTACGGATGATCGACAAACACCGGCGCGGCGGAAATATCTTTCGCGTCGAATGAGAAACCGTGGGTGTTGCTGCGAAGCGACTTCAATACCGTGGCCACATTTTGGGCGGTGGCAGCCGAATAGAACCGGACCAGTCCGACCGTTGTCCGCGAACCAAACACTGTGATCATGATCGTTTCGTCATCGACCGAATTCATGAACATGTGATTGCCGTTGCCCTGATGATACAAGGCGTTGAACTCCACTTCGCCAATCCGTCGGGCGAGCTCGCGTGTTGCCGCGAACGAACCGGCCGCCAGCGCGGCAATGACAGTCACGTCCATCATATCCATGTCGCCGTATTGCGAGATCACATTGCCGCCGCGATCGATCACGATGGTCAGCTCGGCCTCGGTCTTCTTCAGAAAATCGCCGAGGACGCCGTCCAGCGTCGCGACGTCCTCGATCGTCAAAACGGGAATCGCGTTCACGCGGGAAGTTTTTGCGTTGGTTGCGGTGGTTCCACCGGGATGGCGACCGGCAACGGTGCACCCTGGGGCGCTTCGCTTTGCTTGCTGAATTTGTGGAGCAAAATCTGGGAGACGGCATTTAACGCCGCGAACACGTTCTGACCCGTGCTGGAAATGACCTCAAAACTTTGGAGGCGTTTCTTGCGGTTGTTCAACACGTATTCCATGTAGTTGACCGGCGCGATATTAGGGAGATCGCGCTTGTTGTACTCGAGCACGCATGGCGTGTCCTCGATGTTCATGTTCTGGAGCAGAAGATTGTCGCCGAGATTTTTCCAACTGTCGACGTTCTCCTCCATCTTTTCCCATTGGGAATCGGCCACGAACACGATTCCATCTACGCTCCGCAACACCAATTGTCGCGTTGCGTTGTAAATGACCTGGCCGGGAACGGTGTACAATTGAAACTTGGTCACGAATCCCTTGATTACCACCGCGTTGAGTGGCAAAAAATCGAAGAACAGCGTGCGCTCCGTCGCAGTCGCCAGCGAAACGAGATCGCCGCGGTTCAACGGATTGATCCGCTGGTGAATGTAATTGAGATTCGTCGTCTTTCCGCACAAGGCCGGACCGTAGTAGACGATTTTGAACTGAATCTCGCGGCTGGCGTAATTAATGATCGACATTCGGACTCTCCGGTTGGGCGTAAGCTTTGGAAAGTTTTTCAACGAGCTCGGCCAGGCGCGTTCGAATCTCAGGCGCCAGCGGGTTATCATGCAGAGCGGTCAGGCAAACATTTCCGCGCGCGAAAAAGCTGACAGCGGAATTTTTTGTGTACAGCGTCATCGCCACCAGCTCGCCGAGCTTGGTTTCGTGCACGTGTTGAACAATCCGCTCCAGTATCGAAGGCGCCATCGCGGCCAAACCATCGGCCTCGACTTGCGGCGGTAGTTCTCCGGCCAAACTCAATCCGTCCGAGAACGTGATCGCGCAGGCTTTCACACCTGCCAGCGCGTTCGCTTGCGCAACGATTTCCTTTGGATCAACCTTGTCGACCACCGGTTTCGCTGTGGCTGCTTCGGTCGAAGCGGGCGGTGCTTCCAAAGTCTTCCCAATCGATTCCGTTTTCGGAGCAAACCGGCGCGCATCTTCCTGCGCTTTGAGCAGGAATGGAGTTTCGAAATCTTTGTCGACTGCGGTCGTTTCCTGGTCGTCGCGAAGCTTCAGGACCATAGCCGGGAGGTTCTTCAACACCTCTTCCAGCGGCAACGCGACTGGCGTTTTTGCGCCATCGATTTGAAAGAGGCCGCGATGCTTTTCCGGCAACGCCTTCTGAAAAATATCCGCCGCCACCGAAACGCGACCGCTCGCCAGTTGCGCCTCAACTAGTTCCAACGGCAACGTCAATCGCTCGTCGTTGGAAACTGTGGCAACGTCGCCAGTCAATTGAAACGCCGGCAAATTCTGAAGCACTGCTTTCAGCGAAAACGAAATCTTCGGCGCATCCTTCACTGACTCGGATACAACCGGAGACATCGAAAGCGCTGGCGCCGCGATCGCTTTTGCCGGTTCCGGTAACACCATTTTTGTCGGTTCCGGTGACGTGACTGGCTTCTTAATCGGCTCTTCCAACCGAAGCGTCATCGGTTTTTCGAGCGTTGGTTTTGCCGCTGGGAGAGCGGGTTCTGCGACTCCTGCCTTCGCGGTTGCCAAGGTCGGTTCGAGTTTTTTCTCCGGTTCTTTGGTCACCGGTTTTTCCTGCGGCATTTCAAACGCGATTTTCGGGAGGTCGGGAGTGAACGGCACAGGAGTTGGAACGGGCGGCCCGCTAGAGGCTGGAACTCTCTCGGATGCGGACGCACCCGTTCCATTCGGCGAAAGTTCAAAAGGAATTTTTGTCGCAGTCGGAGCTGGCTCTGGAGTCTCGCTCTTCGGTTTTAACTCGGGCGAGTGAAGTGAAAGGACTCTCTGCCCGGATGGTATCGATTTTACAGGTGCCTCTGGCTTGACCGGCATAGCATCCGGCTCGGCATCAGCAATTGATTTCGCCGACGCATGTTTTACCGGAACCACCGGCAGCGTTGACGATTCAATCGGGTCGACCCGGGTTCCGAACCGTTTCGAATCTTCGATTGTCGCCTTAAGGATCGGCGTATCGACGTGAGGAATCGCCGGGTCGCGCTCCTGGTCAGTGCGCACGTGGACGTTTTGAAATTGTTCGAGCACCGTCTCGTACGGAAGCTCCACCCGCGTGTCATCGTCTGGTCGCACATTGCGGAGAAAGATCTCGGGCACCTGCTGATAAAGACTCGGCAGCGAAATCGCCGGGTGTTTGTCTGGCATTCCTTTCTCGATCTCGGATGCCTTCAGCGAAACAACCACGTTGGTGTCGAGGATCTCGACCGGCTTGATGAATCCCGCCGGCACGACATCGATCAGGTCTGCAACCCGTAAAGAAATTGTGCGCTCGACCTTCGGCTCCAACGCGCGCGCAAGCGCGGGCGGCAATTGCGACGGGCGCGGCTTCGCCGCGGAAGTGGTGATTTTGCGCTCGCCGAGTTCGAGCGGCATGCTGCTTCGCGACGTCGCGACTGTCGCCGCGGAGCGGAACGGGTCCGGCGCTGAGAAAGAGCGCGTCGCATTCGGCATTACTGTTTTGCTCAGACGTTCGCCTTCTGTTTTTTTCGGACGTATCACCCGTGACGTCGGCTGAGGTGGAACTTCGGCGACCGTTGTGCTCCCGCCGCCGAGGCGTCCGGTTAATTTCTTGAAAAGATCGAGAAACGGAATCGTCATCGGCTTAGTCCTCCGCCGTCACTCGCCAGATTTCTTCCAGGGTGGTCACTCCCTCGAGTGCCTTCTCGATTCCAACCACCCGCAATGTCTTCATTCCTTCGGTGATCGCCTGGTTCTTGATCACGGCTGCTGATGCGCGCTTGATGATCAGACGCCGGACCGCTTCACTCACCGGTAGAGCTTCGATTATCGAAGCCCGTCCGGCGTAACCGCGCCCTTTGCACCGATCGCAGCCGGTGCCGTGATAGAAAACTGCGTCCTTGTTTTCGGCAAGGCCGACCTTCGCCACAATTTCCGGCTCGGGAACGAATTGCTCTTTGCAATTCGAACAGATCCGCCGCACCAGCCGTTGCGCGCACGTCATCAGGATCGAGCTCGAAATCAAAAATGGTTCGATGCCCATGTCGTCCAAACGCGTGATAGCGCCGGCGGCATCGTTCGTGTGGAGCGTGCTCAACACCTGGTGACCGGTCAGCGCCGCTTTCACCGCGATATCGGCCGTTTCGTTGTCGCGAATTTCACCGACCATCACGATGTCCGGGTCCTGACGCAGGATTGATCGCAGCGCCGACGCGAAATCGAGGCCGATGTCCGCGCGCACCGCAACCTGATTGATGCCCGCTAGCTCGTACTCGATCGGATCTTCGACGGTGACGATGTTGTATTGCGGGCTGTTCAACTCGTGCATCACCGAATAGAGCGTGGTGGTTTTACCGGAACCTGTCGGACCGGTGACGAGAATCATTCCATGCGGCGCGTCGATCGCTTTCTTGAATTTCGACAGCGTGTCGGCATCCATGCCCATCTGGTCGATGCTTCCGCTAAGCGACGCTTTATCGAGAATACGGATGACGATTTTTTCGCCGTGCGCCGTCGGCAAAATCGAAATACGAAGATCGATCTCTTTGCCGAGCACCCGGATCCGGAACCGTCCGTCCTGCGGAATGCGGCGCTCGGCGATGTTTAGGCCGGCCAAAATCTTGATGCGGGACGTGATCGCGAGCTGCAACGCCTTCGGCGGCGACTCGGCCGGGATCAATTCGCCGTCGATGCGGTAACGCAGCTTGAGCGTGTTTTGAAACGGCTCGATGTGAATGTCCGACGCTTTTTCTTTGACCGCTTGCGCCAGAATCAAATTTACAATCTTGATGACCGGCGCGTCTTCGCTGTCGTGCGCCAACCGGTCGAGATCGATCTCCTCCCGTTTCGCGCTGTGGACCTCAACCGAATCAGCGCTTTGCGCAGCCTCGTCCGAGACCTGGCGCAGCACCTGACTCATGTTGCCGGCGCCATGCACTCCCGCGAGGGTATCGAGCACGGAGCGCTCGGTCGCGATCATCGGAACGATCTCGAGTTGCACGCGACGTTTCAGGTCGTCGACCGCGAGCACGTTGGTCGGATCGGCCATCGCCACAAAAAGTTTTCCATCCAGGCGCGCGATCGGTACCAGCTTGTTCGCCTTCGCCATTTCGCGCGGCACAATCGACATCACTTCTTCCGGCACACGCAGCCGCGAAAGATTCACCGGCGGCGTGTTCAGGCAACGACCGATGCTGAAGACCATGTCCTGCTCGGTCACAAACTGCCGATCGGTCAGAATTTTCAGCAACCGTCCGCCTTCAGATTTCTGAATGCCGATCGCTTCCTCGAGTTGGTTCGGAAGGAGCAATCCCTCCTCGATCAACACGTCCGCGATCCTTTCGCCGAAAGATTTACTTCTCATGGATCGCTCAGGTTGTGTTGAGCCGGTAGATCGAGCGCAACGTCTGCGCGATCGCCGTTGGCCGGGCCAGGTACCACGACACGGTGTAATCGACCGATTGCTGGACGGCGTCGCGGCCGGCGGAATCAAAAGGGTTGCAGCACGCGACCATCATGGTGCGGCTGACGAGATCGAACGGGACGAACAAACGCCCGAGCGTGAGATATTCCGGAATCATCGGCGCGATCTGCCGGTCGGTGTCGTAATATTCCAGCGGAACGAACGCGAACTTCGTCCGGTCGATCAACGCCGAAAGCACCACTTCGAGCTGTTGCGGTTTGTCCCGCGTCAGTGCCTCCAACATCGACGCGCCCATTGCTTGCCCGTGGAGGTCCTTGTTCGCTTCCTTGGTCGCCTCCAGGGCGTTGTTCACCTGCTCTTCGGTAAAGAGCTGCTGAACGATCAGAAATTTCGCGAGATGATCGTCACCGCGTTCCTGCAAATTCGCGATCCGGCCCAAATTCTTTCCGCGCGACGGATCGACATCAATCAACGCGCCCTCGGCATTCGGCGAAACCAGCGAACCCTCCGCTTTGGTGAACGGGCCGTCGACCAGATTGTGGGTGGTCTTCGACTTCTCGACAATCGCTTGGCCGGTAGCCTGCAACCGTTGCTCGATCTCGCCCAGCATCGCCACCACTTCCGGCGAATTCGGTTGCCTCGTCAGGATCATTTCACACTCCTGCAGTGCGGGCGTGAAGGATCCGGAATTGAAATATGCTTCGGCGAGTTTGCGAGAAATCTTGAGCGAGTCGTCGTGACGTCCGATTTTCGTGTAGGCTTCCTTCAGGATCTCAAGCGATTGATAGTCTTCGGGTTGTGTTTGAGTGATTGCCTCAAACATTTCAATCGTTTGGAGGATTTGGTTATGCTCCTCGGCAGACAGTGTGTGTTCCAGCACGCCGGAAGGTAAAAGCTAGAAGCATGCCCCTACGCTGGGCGAAGGAGCGTTTTCCCTCTTAAAATTGCGAATTTCTCAATTCTGCTAAGCACCTGATCTTGGGGGATTTAGGATACCGCGGATTCTGCGGATAAAACGGATTGGATCAGTCCGCCGCGGACCCTCGGTTTTTACCAAAACCGAGTCGAAGCCTTTGCCTTGCGCCGTCTAACCTGTGATCGCCGGTCTCTGACCTCTGATCGGTGTGGCGGCAGGCGTCTCGCCGGAATTTGGGGACCGTCTCCCAGGTTCGATCAAGTAACTGGTTGTACCCCAACCTAATTGCTGACTCTGCGATCTCCGTGACTCTGCGGGAAAACAATCGGTATCGTCCGACTTTCGAGCTTCCAAACTTCTTACGCGATCAGTTATGATCCTTTCCGTGCTTTCCCCCCGCGCGCGCACCCGTCAGTTCCCGTCTTTCTGGTTTGCGGTTTCCGGTTTCACGCTCTTAGAGCTTCTCGTCGTCATGGGCATCATCGCGCTACTAATGGTTTTAATTGTGCCAGCCTTTACAAGCCTCAAGCCCGGTAACGACATTACGACTGCAGCGTACACAATCGCAGGCGCGCTCGAGCAGGGCCGCAACTACGCGATGGGTAACAACACGTATGTCTGGGTCGGGTTCTACGAAGAAGACACGACCGCGCTGACACCGACGTCTGCAACGCCGCCATATTCTGGCAAAGGCCGGGTAGTTATCGCGACAGTTTTTTCGGCCGATGGAAGTAAAATCTATGAAGATTCCGATCCAGTTGCTCCACTTCCGCCGACGCGAATCAAACAACTAGGAAGGCTTCTGAAAATCGAGGGGATTCACATTACGGATATTGGGGCACCTCCATCGCCCCCACCTGCGGGCGTGTCGTCCGACACTCTCGACGGTCGTCCAGACTGGCCTTATACTTACGCTGCTGGATCGGGGTTCGATCATTTCAATCGTATCAATAGTGATAGCGCCGATACGACACGATTTGCTTTCGCCGCACAAAATTACACGTTTTCAAAAACCGTGCGCTTCAATTCATTGGGCGAAGCGAACATCAATAGCACTTACACGCTCAAGAACGCAGCGGAGCTCGGTCTTAAATCGACCCACGGAACCGCAGTCGACAACACTGGCCGCAATCTCGTCGCAATCCAATTCGGCGGGGTTGGCGGAAACTTCAAGATTTATCGTCGGTGAAAACGCAAAAGCGAGCCGCGTTTTCCCTTATTGAAGTTACTCTAGCGCTTGGCGTCGCAGCGATTTCTATGCTCGTGATTTTCAGTCTGCTCCCGATTGGACTTCAAACAAATCAACGATCGATCGAACAAACGGCTTCGGCCGACATTCTTTCCGCCGTGGCGGCAGATTTGCGGGCAACGCCGGTCACAAATCCGCGCGGCAACGCTACGACTTCGATTCAGTTTGGAATCCCCATTCCAGCCGCAAGCAACACGGGGACAACAACTCTATTTTTCAATAGCGCAGGGCAATTCGCGCGATCTCAGCAACCGGATTCGCGTTACCTCGCAACAATAACGTTTGTGTCGAACGGCGGTGCTGCAAAGGCGGCGAGCTTCGCCCATCTCCAAATCACTTGGCCCGCGGGCGCCGCGACCACAAGCGCGCAGGGATGGGCAGAGATGTTCGCTGCGTTCGACCGCAATTAGTCTATGCAGAAGTCCGGCGACGCCTTTTCCCTCGTTGAGTTGCTCGTATCCGTCGCCGTACTTGCGATGCTGGTTTTACTTTTTGGCCGAATGTTTAGTAGCGTCTCCGCTGTAACAACCTCCGGCAACAAACGAATGGATGCCGAGGCTCAACTCAGACCCTTGTTCGACCGAATGGCGGTCGATTTTTCGCAGATGCTCAAGCGATCAGACGTCGATTATTACCTGAAATCGCCCACGTTTTTGCAAACAGGTAACGACCAGGTGGCATTCTACAGCGCGGTAACGGGATATTATCCGTCAACCGGCTCACAAAGTCCGATTTCAGTCGTGGGTTATAGAATCAACTCAACTTCCGGATCGACTAGCTTCAACAAATTCGAACGCATGTCGAAGGGACTTGTGTGGAATGGTGTTTCCTCAACTGACACTCCAGTCGTTTTCCTGCCGGTTACAATCAGCGCGACCTGGCCTGCAGCAACGAACGCGAACTCAGATCCTGATTACGAATTAGTCGCTCCGTACGTGTTTCGTTTCGAATATCATTACCTGCTCCAGAACGGCAATCTTTCCGATACGCCTTGGAACACGTCAGCCGGGCACACCAATGCGAGCGGAATGCGAGACGTCGCAGCAATTTGTGTCTGCGTCGCCACAATTGACCCCAAAAGCCGAGTATTAATTTCCGATTCGCAAATGACTACCTTGATTGGCCGACTGTCGGATTTCTCACCATCAATGACGGCAGGTGATTTACTCAGCCAATGGCAAACCGCGCTTGATGGCACAACGGACATGCCCCGCGTCGCGGTTTCCGCCGTTCGCGTTTACGAACGTCATTTCTACTTGCTCCCTAAATGATTTATCGACTCTTGCGACCATCGGCTCGAACCCGGGAAAACGCGGTCGCGCTTCTGATCGTTCTCGCGTTTCTCGTATTACTTGCGGGAATCACGGTCGCTTACCTTTCTCGAAGCGGCACCGATCGTCAGGTAGCGCATACAAGTTTCAATGCTACTAAATCGGATCAGCTGGCTCGAAGTGCGCTCGACATCGTCGTCGCCGACTTCAAACAGGAGATCGCGACCGCCGGAATGTCTCCCGTTAGCACGAACATTGGTCCTCAACGCAGCCCGAAGCCAGTCTCAGGTTCGATGCCCGTTATTCCAAACTTGATTCGCCGCAGCGTACGGTCAGATAGCATCTCAGCGCCTGCAGTTCCGAGCCGCGCATCGGCAGTAAATTCGACAGCCGATGCGTCGCTAAACGGTCGAACCGTGTCGCTGAGCCGATGGAACGGCCATTACTTGATTCCAAAATCAAACATCGGCGACACTACGTCTAATCCCATCACGTCTGGCTTTTCTGGACCAAACTACTGGGCGCCTGATTGGGTGATAGTAACTCGAGATGGCCCGATTAGTTTTAGCAGTTGGAACTCGAGTTTGTCAGATGCGAGCATTTCAAATACGAACTTTGCAATCGGGCGGTATGCCTATGTAGTCTACGATGAAGGTGGTTTATGCGACGCTAATGTGGTTGGACTGCCTTCTCCAACTCCGTCCGTAACCGAGCTCGGTCGAAAAGGTAGCGTGGGGCTTGCGGACCTCACTGGAATGAAGACTACATCCGGTGGCTCTACGCCCAATCCAACAACAATTAGCAAGATCGTAGCATGGCGTAACTACGCAACCCTTCAAAGTTCCGGTACGTTTCCGGCCCTATCACCAACACCAAACTCCTCGAATTTTCTAAACTATTTCCTGGACACAGGTCGCGACTTTCGATCCGTTGCGAATACGGTTTACAACGGCCGAACAGACCAGAGCTTTGCTAGTCGCAAAGAACTAATTGAGCTTTTTCGCAGCAGCATCTCAGGCAGCGTCAACATGCTGCAATTTTTAGGAACGTTTTCACGCGAGATTAACGCACCCACTTGGACCGCGGGTACAGCGTCTGTTACCCAAAGATTCGCGCTGGGAAATTTAGCGCTGGTGAAACCCAACCTCGCTGCGGCCTCAGCGTCTGACATTCAAAAATATTTTGGGCTAAAATGGAAAAATGGAACCGCGGGTAGTGCCGGAACCCCTCCGATACCCGCTATTCCAGGACACTGGCAATACGTCGGGCCGACCGGAAGCGTAATGTTGGCTCACATACCATCGTTCTCGACAAATCCGGAATTCTTTCAGCTTTTAAACTACGCAATCAACGGTACGAACTCGGACGACTCAACCCATATTTACACGGCTCTCTCAATAGGAGCTGCGATCATCGATCAATATGACGATGATACTGCCGCCGATCCCACAACCGGTACGACGACAACAGTGATAGAATACGGTGGAGGATGGGCCGTCGGATTGGAAAATAATGATCCGGCTAGGCCGAGCCCTTCTCCGTCGCCAGTTCCATCCCCGTTTCCCCCGCCCGCGGGAATGCTACCGACTCCCCCGCCTGCAATTCCGACCTACGTCATGCTGAACCGCCCATTTCGAAACGTTGGAGAATTGGGCTATGCATTTCGCACGTCACCGGCCGCTACACCAACGCCGTCGCCTAATCCGAAAACTATCGATTTCCTCACCGCAAGTAGTCCAGATGCTCCGATACTCGATCTTTTTACATACAATACAGCGACGCTTCGCGCAGGACCTGTAAACCTAAACACACAAAACGCAGCAGTGATTGCGGCGCTTCTAAAGAGTGCGATAACAGCGGAACCTTCAGCTTCGCCGATGGGCTTGACTGCTTCGAACAATGCTGCTGCCAGTCCAACTCCGAGTGCGAACATCGGAATTATCGCAGGCACCGGTAGTGGCTCCGAAGGTACGCTCAAGAAACCTGCTCTGGGCCGACAAGACATCCCGCGACTGGTTACCGCCGCTGGAAATTTTATAAGTAGTGCCAGCGAGGAACAGAAGGAAACGATCGCTCGCGCACTTGGGGAAGTTACACAAACACGAACATGGGGGCTGATGATCGATGTGATCGCACAATCGGGTCGTTATCCGCCGACTGCCGCGGGCCTCGACCAGTTCGTTGTTGAAGGTGAGAAGCGTTACTGGTTGCACGTCGCG
>Ga0210406_10006392_pt1 | contig 12227 bp, 9 predicted proteins | sample IncBWC30MmetaG_FD_155454 | JGI IMG/M metagenome (GOLD analysis project Ga0210406, IMG submission 155454) | Forest soil microbial communities from Barre Woods Harvard Forest LTER site, Petersham, Massachusetts, United States - Inc-BW-C-30-M | ecosystem: Environmental > Terrestrial > Soil >...
AGTCAACATGCAAATAACGAACAAGACTTTTCTCATAACGAAGCTCCTTGGTTGTATTTGTCTGAATCGTCGTTGACAGGAGGGGAACTGCGTTGTCGAGCCGACTTCGAACTTCCAAACAGGCGACGATGCTAACAGCGAGTGCAAACCGGCATCTGTCCACTTTTGTACACGCGAAACAGACAGATGGCCCGTGCGCCGCAGGAACTTCCGTGCCTCAACTCTTTTTTGTGGATTCGGTCCGCACGCCACGATAAATTCAGGGACTTATTGAGGGGCGCCAGGCTATGGGGGCTGAGCGGTCCGGTGGGTGACCGATTGGGGCAGCAGAGCGTCTGCCGCAGGAGGACGCGGAAGTCCAGAGCGGAGAAGAAGGAAACGCCTATTTGAGGTAAGTGCGGACAATTTGAACCATGTCCTCGGCAGCCTCTTCGGCGGACTTTGAATTCTTTGGCATATGGTTGAGGATGTGGTCTTCCATCAGTTCGCCCATCAGGCTGTTGATGGCGCCACGGGCCGCGGCGAGACGGTGAAGGATCTCGGAACATTGCTCGTCGCCGTTCAGGCCCTTCAGTACCGACTCAAGTTGTCCGATGACTTTCTTGGTCCGATTTACCAGATCCAGTTTTTCTCTAGAAAGATGCGACATTTTTCTTGACTATCCTACCCGGCTAGGGTATCCAAGTAAAGTACCTACCCAGTAGGGGTAGGGTACAAGGAACAATTCTAGTATATATGGAAATCAGACCACAAGAACCAGAACCTCCAGGTAGCGGCACCCGCCTGGAAATCTGCGACCGGCGAGCATAGCGCGGCGAATTCCCAAACTCCCGCTCGCTCTCGCGGACCACAAATAACACGAGCGAGTGGGAATCCCTGCTGTACGGATCTCCACCTGACAAATTGATTGGAAACTCGCGAGACCTCTTCCTGCGCGATCAGGATACGTGCGTCTCGCGGCAGGAGGAACCATGCGCATTATTACCGAGAATTTGCTGAACCCTACCCCAAACTCAAGCCTCTACTGCGTGTGGGTGCCGGTACACGACAACGGACACGAACGGCTTGCGGCGATCTGGATTGATCGGGCAATGACGGCGTTCAAATCGTGCGCCCCAGAGAGCGTCAATGGAACCAGTACGGGTGGAATCGTGTGTGAACAGGAAGAAAGTGAGGCGGAAAAACTTGGAAGCGTAATTGAGGAATAACGATAGGCCCGACCATCGACGGGCAGGGGTACATGTCGGTTGCAAGCGCTGGTCACTACCAATCCACGAATAAATCCAGGGAGAGAGTCATGCAGCAAGCAAAAGTGAGGATCTTGTTTTTGTTGATTGCAGGTTTCATCGGTGGCTTCGCCGCGCGCGCGGAAGTCGGCGGAAAAATCACGGGCGTGGTGAAGGATCAATCGGGGGCAGTGATACCGGGAGCGGCAGTGGTGGTTACGAATGCGCAAACCGGCGCGAAGCTGAGTGCTACGACGGATCAGGAAGGGGCATTCACGTTTCCGGTTTTGGCCGTTGGTCAATACCAGGTGGATGTCGCGATCGATGGATTTCAGCCCTACCGCGAAACGGGCCTGGCCATCGACATCAACAGCGCGCTGGTGCTGGACGTTACGCTGCAGTTGAAGGAGCAGGGTCAATCCGTCGTAGTTACCGAGGGCGCGGCGCAAGTGGAAACCACGGACACCCAACTGGGCCAAGTGCTGGGAAGCAGGAAAGTGACGGAGATCCCATTGAATGGGAGGAGTTACACAGACCTCTTCGCCACGCAAGTTGGAGTTACGCCCCTGACGACGAGCGGCGCGGGGAACAGCACCTCGGGCGGAGGTTTCGGGACGGTCCCCGTGGCCGGAGCCAGCAATACCGGACAATTTTCGATCAACGGGCAGCGCGAGGACGCCAACGGGTTTTCTATCAACGGTGCGAATGTCCAGGAAGGAATCGGGCAGCAGGCTGGAATTATTCCAAACCTCGATTCCATCGAGGAGTTTCGCATCCTCACCAGCAACACGGACGCGGAGTACGGGAATTATAGCGGCGGATTGATCAATGTGGTTACCAAGTCCGGCGGGAATGCGTTCCATGGCTCGGGTTTTGAGTTTCTGCGGAACACGGATCTCGATGCGAAAAATTACTTTTCTACCCAGCGCTCGGTCTTCCAACAGAATCAATATGGCGGAACGCTGGGCGGGCCCGTCAAACAGAATAAGCTCTTCTTTTTTGCGGACTATCAGGGACAGCACACCAAGCAAGGACAAGATACGGGAGTAGCGGCCGTGCCTAGCGCGGCGAACCGCGCCGGCAACTTTTCCGATTCTGCCACCTTCACTGGCAGAGTGAACGGACCCTACCTGGCTCAGACCCTTACGAACCTCTTGGGCTACCAAGTGACATCCGGCGAGCCCTTCTCCAACGTCTTCCCGGGGAATGTAATTCCGCAATCGGCGTTCGCTCTTCCTGCGACGAAGATGCTCCAATACATTCCCTCTCCCAATCTCGGGGCGAACAATTTCGAGTCGACCTCGGAGGCGCTGACGATCCACGATGAGAAGGCGGCGGGGCGCATCGATTGGAATACAAATCGATCAGGAAATTTTTCCTTCTACTATTTTTATGACAAATACAATCTCGACAATCCGTATCCCTCCGGCTTCGGCGGGGCAACGGTTCCCAATCCGAATGGCGGAGCCTTCGACGCGACGTCGAGCGGTTTGGATCAATTGTTTGTCGTGAGCAACACGAAGACGTTTGGCTCGACGCTGGTTAACGAGGCACGCCTCAGCGCGACCCGGCTGAACAACAATCTCGGTGTCCCCGAGGGCGGTGTTGGCACCACGCTTGCCCAGCAAGGCATTACGGCGGGGGGCCAGGGCATCATTCAAGGCGCACCGAAGTTTGCCGGGGTGGAGACGCTGTACTTCAACTCGTTTACGACGGGAACGGAGCCGTTCTTCGTCGCCCAGATTAACAACACATTCGATGTGAGCGATACCATCTCCAAAGTCCGGGGCAATCACACTCTGAAGGCAGGCGTCGAGTTCATCTGGTACAAGGTCAAACAGAATCCCGACCTGGTTGCCAACGGCACGTTCTCCTTCTTCGGCAGCGGCAACCAGTCCACTGGCAACGGCTTCGCCGATTTTCTACTCGGGCTTCCCGATTTCTACTCGCAACAGTCTTCGCCAGCATTCTATGAGAGCGCCACGAATGGCGGCATCTTCGCCCAAGACAGCTGGCGTGTCCGGCCCAATATTACAATCAACTACGGCCTCCGCTGGGATTACATCACTCCATGGGCCGAGGAGCATCATCAAACTACCACGTTCGTTCAGGGCGTGGAGTCTGCTACGTTTCCGGGCGCGCCGCTTGGCTACCTGGTGCCGGGCGATCCCTTGCCAGATGGTTCGCACATCCCCGCGGCGATTGCACCTTCGCCACTTAATAATTTCTCGCCCCGCCTTGGGGTCGCCTACTCTCCCGCTTTTTCTAGTGGATGGTTAAGCAAGCTAACGGGCGGACCGGGCAAAACCAGCATTCGTGCGGGCACCGGACGTTTTTTCACGGCCGTGGAAGGTTTGACCGTCGCGTACCCGACCGGCAATCCGCCTTATGGGCTGACTTACACAAGTCCTGAGGCTCCGGTGATGGCCACGCCGTTTGTCGGGGCGCTGACGGGAACGAGCTACATCCAGCAATTCCCAGTGAACGTTCCCCCATACAATGTGTCACCTACGAATCCCGATCCGAACGTGGATTGGTCGCGCTATACGCCGATCAGCGGCGCGGGCAGTGTGTATTACAAGAACAAGATGCCGTACACGATGTCAACGAATTTGACGATTGAGCGGCAGCTTGGTTCGAACACACTGATAAGCATCGGCTACATCGGTTCTCTCAGCCGCCATCTGCTGGCAGTTCATTCGGTAAGCCCCGGAAACCCGGCGCTGTGCCTCAGCTTGAGCCAACCGCAGGATGTAATGCCGGGTACACCCACCTGCGGTCCATTTGGTGAAAACACTGTGTATACACGGGCCAACGGGGCGGTTGTCAACGGAACCCGCTCCCCATACCCAAACACAATTGGCACGGACGCGGTGTACCAGAATATGGGCAACTCCAACTACAACAGCCTGCAAGCTACCGTGAAGCGAACAGCTGGGCGATTCACTTTCTTGGCGAGCTACACTTACGGCAAGTCGATGGACTGGGCTTCCAGCATTCAAGAGCAGGTGAATCCATTTGATTTCCGCAAGGAATACGCTATCTCCGCGTTCGACCTCAAACGCAATTTTGTCTTCAGCTACAACTATGAACTGCCGATCGACAAACTGTTCCGCGCCTCGAACCGCCTGACGCAGGGCTGGGCGATCTCCGGCATCACCCGGTATGCCACGGGATTACCGGTGACGTTTCAGAGCTTCGGAGATAACGCGCTGGTGCAGGTGCAGAATAATGGCGTGAACAGCGTCAGCATTGATCTGCCAAATTACAACCCTAGCCTGGGACCTTTGAACATCAATCATGATCCCCGCAGCAATCCGCTGGCGTTCAATACAGCACTTTTTTCGCCGAATCCGTTGGGAACGTTTGGAACCTCTTCGCGGCGTCTCTTTTACGGACCGGGTATTGACAATTACGACGTGGCTCTGCGGAAGCTCACTAGAGTGACGGAATCCAAGTCACTGGAATTCCGTTTCGAGACGTTCAACACCTTCAACCATGCCCAGTTCGATGGGGCGAACTCCGTGGACGGAAACATCAATGATTCCACATTCGGGCAAATCCTGAAGTCACAACCGGGGCGCGTTGGCCAAGTCGCCGTTAAATTTCTTTTTTGAAAGCCTGTATCAGTGGTCCGAATTGGAGGCCAGAAACTTCGCTGACCGTTACGCCGGAACTCCTTCCACAACCGAATCCTGGGCGGCGGTGGGGATGATCCGGTTTAACCGCCAGCCGGCTGCCGCAAACAAGTCGCGAAATTGTTTTTCGGTGCGCTCGCAGCCGCTGGGGAAAATCAGCATCTGGAGATCGAGGAACTTGCTCGGAGAGAAATCGTTGCCCGGCTGAATGACGCTGTCAACCACGAGGAGTCTGCCACCGGGATTCACGCCTTTTCGACAGGCTTCGAGCAGTTGGACGCAGCGATCGTCCGGCCAGTCGTGAATGATGTGTTTCATGATGTAGGCATCCGCGCCCGCGGGAACGGAGGAAAACATATCGCCGGAGGCGAGTGTGCAGCGCTCCATCACGGGCTTCAGCGGGCCGCTCCTGGCGCCATCGAGAACGTGGGGCATCTCATAGAGCGTGCCTTGCAGATGCGGATTCCTTTGCAGGATGGTCGCCAGCAGGAGTCCGTGGCCGCCAGCAATGTCCACGATGGTGCGGATGCCGTCAAAATTGTAGGCCTCGGCGACGGCCGGACCGTCGATCATGGATAGTTCGGTCATGGCGTCATTGAAAATCTGCGCTTCGTCTGGATGCTGCTTCAGAAATTCGAAGACCGGTGCGCCGTAAATCTGTTCCATGGCTTGCTTGCCGGTGCGGACGCAATAATCCAGGTGAGCCCACCCGCGGCCATGCCATTCTCTGCCGCTCATGATCGCGAAGTCCCGCAGGCTCGGAGTTGCGTCGCTGCGCAGAACGGCGGACATTGGCGTTTGTGAAAACTTTCTGTCGGGACCTTCCGAAAGCACGCCAACGCTGGCGGTGGCGCGCAGGAGGCGGTAGAGCGCCTCAGGATCGGCGCTGATCTGCGTAGCCAACTCTTCCGCGGATTTAGGATCTGCTTCGACGAGGTCTGGGATACCGAGTTGAGCGAGGCAGGAGACGGCGCCTGCGACGAAAATGCCATTCATAATTTGGAGTACGCCAACGTGTGCAGGCGGAGTTTGGGGCTGTGGCATCATTTTTGTTCACCTGGATTTCGGCTTGGGGACTTGTAGTTGCGCAAGTATACCTTGAACGGCCTCGCAAAATTCAAGATCGTTCTGGTAACTGATCATTCCCGAGAAAGGCTCGGAGCAAGACTCGAAAGTGATGGAGAATGCTTTCGCTTCGTTCAAGCAGAAGACCGAATCGGGTAAATCCCTGTGTGGTCAGCAATCCCGACGGCTGTGCAAATTAGGCATGAGCGGGCAACCCGACAGGACGCGACTTTTTATTTTTTAGCCAGAGGTGCTTTTTGCCGCGTTCCGGGTGCGCCGGCGGCCGATGCCGCCGGGGCCGATTCCTGGGCGATTCGCGCGCGTGTTTCCCTGGCTACGGGGCTATCTTTTCCAAAGGCATGCTCCTGAATGACCAGGGCCTTCTGATCCATTTCCTGGGCATTTTTCTGGAGACCGTTGGCCCGGTACTGATCGGCCAGATCGAGATAGGCTTGGGCCAGATTCAGATCAATGGGAGGGAGATTCCGTTCGAATATCTGAACGGCCTGTTCGAGGAGCGATTGGGCCTCGGTGTTTCGTTTTTGAGTTCTGCGCACCAGGCCCAAATTCTGCAAGACGCTGCCCAGCTCGGCGCCGGCCGCTTCGGGATCCTGCTGGAAAACAGCAAGAGCCTTCTGAAATCTCTGTTCGGCCTCCGGCAGGCGGTTCTCTTCCAGATAATTCCTGCCTTCGTTGTTGCAGGCTTTGGCGAAGTCCATGCGCGACGCGGAACCTTCTTTCTCAAAAATATGAATCGACTTCTCAAAAAGAGGCTCGGCTTCCTTCCTGCGTCCCTCGGCATGATAGACGAGAGCCAGCAGGTTCATCGTCAACGCCGAACGGTGATTCTCTAACTTGTTGGCCGCCGGCAGGAGCATGCGAAGCTGGGCTTCGGCGTCCGCATAATGCATCCGTTCGTAGGAATCACTGGCCTCCCGATACTGGGTCGCCCACTGGGCCTGCTCGTGTTGGCGGGCCACTGTCCAATAAGCGAGTCCCGCGACGATGGCTAGAAGTGCAGCTAGTATGCCCAGGCGCATGCTGTATCTCCGTTCTGCGGGTTTGGATCCTTACTTACACTCTGCCAGTCCATGTCCGTTTTCAATGTCAAATGTGACGGATGGGTTTCAATTTATCCAAGTTGTTACTGTTTGGCGGCACAGGACGGGATCGGTTCGGTCAAATCGGGGACAACGCGCATAAGATTCAGTCATCTTCCACAAGGCGAAGCTTTGTGAGAGAGGACGGTATGGCGAGCCAGGTTCATGACGCATTGCCCGGCGTGGGAGTCCCCGAAGACCGCACTGTGACCCCGACCGCGAATCAAAAACGCGCCGCATTTTCTTACACGAACCGAATCGCTGTAACCGTCTTCATTGGCGCTTTTCTTCTGTTTCAAGTCCAGCTGGTGGTTGGAAAGTATCTTCTGCCCTGGTTCGGGGGCACGCCTTCGGTCTGGACGGCTTGTCTTTTATTTTTCCAGGTACTTCTTCTTGGCGGCTATTCCTATTCCCATTTCGTCGCCATGCGGTTGGCCACCCCAAAACAGAGGAACTTGCATGCCGGATTGCTAGTCTTTTCGATTCTCGTGCTGTTTTTTCTGTCGTTTGTGTGGCCTTCGCCAATCACGCCCGGTTCCGCGTGGAAGCCGCAACCCGATGGAAATCCGACGGTGCTGATTCTGCGGTTTCTCCTTGCAAGCGTCGGGCTGCCATTCTTCCTGCTTTCATCGACCGGGCCGCTCCTGCAGCATTGGTTTTCACAAAGGAATCCTGGCGTTTCGCCCTACCGGCTTTACTCGCTTTCGAATTTGGGCTCGTTACTGGGCTTGCTCTGCTATCCGTTCCTGGTCGAGCCAAATCTGCACCTCCGAACTCAAGCCTGGGTGTGGTCATTCAGCTACCTTTTTTTCGTTGGCTTGTGCGTGTCTGTGGCTCCATGGGGGGCCGCGATCATCACCTCGGCGGCGAGGCCGTCGGAGTTATCCGCGGAAGAAACCTCGCCGCCCCCGACGCGTTCCCGACAAGTATTCTGGGTGAGTCTGGCGGCTTGTGGTTCCGCGATACTTCTTGCGGTGACGAATGTAGTCTCCCAGGAGGTGGCCGTATCCCCGTTTCTGTGGGTATTCCCGCTTTGCCTGTATCTGATAACGTTCATCCTTTGTTTTGAATACCCCCGTTTATACCGGCGCGGCCTATTGCAGTTATTTTTCTTCTTAACTGCCGCGGGTACCTGCGCAATGCGCTTAAGATCGGCCGTTGCTCCCTTAATTCCTGAATTGCTGCTGTTTTTCTCCGTCATGTTTGCGTGTTGCATGGTGGTTCACGGGGAAATCGCTTGCACGAAACCTCATCCGCGTTACCTGACGCGGTTCTATCTTTGCATCTCGTTAGGCGGGGCCATCGGTGGAATCTTTGTCAGCATCGTTGCTCCGCTGATTTTTCATGGCCTCTGGGAGTTTCCGATCACGCTGCTGGCCACGGGTGGACTGGTGCTGCTTGGCGTTCGGTGGGACTCCGAATCCTGGTGGTTCCGTTCGCTTCCCTGGGTACCCTTGGTGCTTTGCGCGGTGGTGCTGTGCCTGATTCCGCTAGCAGGGCCGGCGTTTGGGTGGAAGAGCATATCTGGAATGCCTCTGTGGTACTGGATTCTGGCGGGAGCGGTGATGATTGGCGCGGGGGTGCTCTACCGAATCGCCAGCCGGCAACCGGAACAATCTCTCGGCCGCTTTATTATGCGCGGGAGTGCGTTAGCGGCGCTTGGCGTGATCGCATTGGGATTCTTTTGGGAGGCGAAAGAGCGACTGTCGGATACCGTGGCGCGCTCGCGGAATTTTTATGGCGTGCTGGCGGTGGTGAAGGATACTTCACCCGCGGGCGATTTCCTGTTCCTTCGGGATCACATGACCGACCACGGTATGCAGTACACCGATCCTGCACTGGCGCGGGTCCCGGCGGGTTATTACGGGACCAACAGCGGAATCTCCATGTTGTTGCGCGATCAACCCGCCCGGCCAATTCGCGTTGGGGTTATCGGTCTCGGGATAGGCACACTGGCAGCGTATTCGCGGCCAGGCGACTACTTCCGATTTTATGAAATTAATCCTGATGTTATTCGGCTCGCCCAGGGAAGCGGCGCGTACTTCACATTCTTGCGCGATAGCCCAGGGGCGGTGGAGGTGGTACTGGGCGATGCCAGATTGTCGCTGGAACGGGAGGCCGCCCGCGGCGAAGCACAGAAATTTGACGTGCTGGTCCTGGATGCATTTTCTGGAGACGCGGTGCCGGTTCATCTTTTAACGCGTGAAGCGTTTTTGCTGTATCGCGCGCACCTGCGCTCCGAGGACTCCATTGTTGCGGTGCACATTACCAATCGAAATCTGGACCTGGCGCCGGTTGTTGCGGGTATCGCGCGCGAGCTGCGGCTCTCCTCTGTCCGCATCTACCGGCCGTGGCTGGAGAGCTACTCGGCGCAAACCGACTGGGTGCTTCTCTCGGCGAACCCCGCGTCGCTGCGGTTGCCCGGAATCGTGCAAGCTGGAAGAAGCGTTTCGGTGAGCAAAGAAAACCAGATCTGGACGGATGATTACAGCAACCTGCTGCAATACCTAAAATAAATGGACTGTTTGATGGAAGTTGAAGCCGACTACGAGCTCGATGCGGCTGATCCGATGCTGCGTTGACACTTGGCAGGAGCGGCCCTATACTCCGCGCCGGCTCTAAATCGAGGAAGAGCGTTCGCGCGGAGTGTTTCATGCACATTTTACCTTTCTGCAAGAGGTGGGCACGGGTCTTTATTTGCTTCGGCATTTTGCCGGCGATTCTGGTTGGCGCTTTTGCGTTGGGTGCTCGCGCGCAGGAGGCGCCGAAGTATCGAGTGGAGCCGTTCTGGCCGCAGGAGTTGCCGAACAACTGGATCATGGGGCAGATCGGCGGACTCGCTGTGGACCGGGAGGACCACATCTGGGTATTGCAACGGCCCAGTTCGAACACGCCCGACGAGATTGGGGCTTCTCCTACGCCACCGCGTTCTATGTGTTGCGTTGCGGCGCCTCCGGTGCTGGAGTTCGACAAGCAGGGACGTCTGCTCCATTCCTGGGGCGGACCCGGCGAGGGCTTTGATTGGCCCAAGAACGAGCACGGAATTTATGTGGATAGGGACGGATACGTCTGGATCGGGGGGAGTTCGCCGACGGACCGGCATATTCTGAAGTTCAAAAAGGATGGACATTTTGTAATGCAGATCGGGCATCCGTCATCGGATCCGCCCGACAGCATGCGCACGGACATTTTGGGAAGGCCGGCGGGCATCGAGGTGGATTCGGAAGCGCATGAGGTGTACATCGCCGATGGTTACATGAACAAGCGAATGATTGTTTTCGACTCGGAGACAGGGGCATTCAAGAGGCTTTGGGGAGCCTATGGAAACGCTCCAAAGGATACCGACCCGGGTGCGTATAATCCCGGCGCGCCACCGGGTCAGCAATTTCGCAATCCGGTGCATTGCGTTCACATCTCACGGGATGGGCTTGTGTATGTCTGCGATCGCGTCAATGACCGGATGCAGGTGTTCACAAAGCAGGGGAAATTCGTAAAGGAGTTCACGGTGCGCCCCGAAACATTGGGGATAGGTTCCGTATGGCAGTTCGCGTTTTCGGCCGACGAGCAGCAAAAGTTTCTGCTGGTGGCGGACGGCGAGAACAACGTGATCTGGACGCTGCGGCGAGAGGATGGCGCCGTGGTGGGCCAGACAGGGCACAACGGCCGCAATGCGGGGCAGTTTCACTGGGTTCATCAGATCGCGTCGGATTCCGAGGGCAGCTTGTATACGGGAGAAGTGGACACGGGCAAAAGGATTCAGAAATTCGTCTTGCTGAACGGCGGGAAGCCTCAGAAATGAGATGCCATCGAACCGGCGACGCGGAAAGGAAGCCAGGATGAATGAGGGGCAGAGCACAAAAGCAGGCTTAACTCCCGAGCAGCAGCTGCTCAACGACCTTTGGGAAGAACACCTGCGCCACGAATTCGCGACCCAGGATACGAAGGCCACCCTGGAGACCATGGTTCCCGATGCCTACGTGAACCACATCCCGGTGTTGACCGGGGGCGTCGGCCACGAACAGCTGCGCGAATTTTATTCGCGGCACTTCATCCCCAAGATGCCCGCCGATACGGACATCGTTCCCATCTCTCGAACCATCGGCACGGAACGCCTGGTGGACGAAATGATTTTTCGCTTTACGCACACCATCGAGATGGACTGGATGCTTCCCGGCATTGCGCCGACCGGCAGGCGGGTGGAATGCCCGCTGGTGGTGATTGTTCACTTTCGCGACGGAAAACTTTCGAACGAGCACATCTACTGGGACCAGGCTTCGGTGCTGGTGCAGCTCGGGCTGCTCGAGGGAACCAACCTGCCCGTCGCGGGGCTGGAAACCGCCAAAAAGCTGGCTGACCCCGGTTTGCCCTCGAATCATTTGATCGAACGGGCCAAAAACCGGACCCGGACGGCAAATTCTCCATCCTGACGGGGAAATGAAACAGACGCGATCCTGTAAAGAATTCGGTGCGTTCTATTTCTTTGGCTGCGCGGTTGGGGGCAGGATTCCGTTCAGGCGCAGGTACATGGCCGCGGCGCCGTAGTGGTCGGCCCAGCCTCCCGCGAGAAAAAAGACTCCCATCGCGCGGGGTCCCTGCACGCGGCCGAAGTCCACGTTGTCGCCCAACTTGGAGTCGTCCACATTCGCGAGGGCTGTGGAGCAGAAATCGAACGAGGCGCGGGCCGCGGCGAGCAGCTTGTCCTTGGGATCAGTTTCCTTGAGTTCGTCGACTTTGGGCGCGGGAACATCGGCAATCTTCGCGCACAAGCCGTTATTCGATTCGGCGATGTGGACGACCAGGTGGCCGAAACTCATCTGATCCGGGGTCGGCTTGTAGCCGAACTTGTCGGCGGGCATGGCGTCGATGGCGGCGAGGGTGTTTTTCTGACGAGCGGGAAGCAACGTCCGCAGCACGGTCAACACCGGATTTTTCACCGGGGCGACACTTTGCGGAGTTGTGGCGGGAGGGGCGGAAGATGACGGCGCCATCTGCGCGAGCGCAGAACCGGCGAATGCGCTCACGAAACCGAGTGTGAGAAGAATTCTTTTCATTTGGAGTTCCTCCTTAATGGTTCGATCGCCGCGTCGGACTCCCACCTTGCCGAAATCCGTTCTGGGCCAAAAACAGCCAAAATCATACACCCATCGCAATGGCTGCAGACACACGGAAGAAAATTCCCAGCCGAGGGCGAGGCAACA
>Ga0210406_10006393_pt1 | contig 12227 bp, 12 predicted proteins | sample IncBWC30MmetaG_FD_155454 | JGI IMG/M metagenome (GOLD analysis project Ga0210406, IMG submission 155454) | Forest soil microbial communities from Barre Woods Harvard Forest LTER site, Petersham, Massachusetts, United States - Inc-BW-C-30-M | ecosystem: Environmental > Terrestrial > Soil >...
AATTCTGAAACCACGAAGAACAAAGCATGAATCCCCATGGGTTTTAAGACTTGCTCTGCCACGCGGCGACTCGACGCAAAACCGTCGTCAAACGTTAGAAGCAAATTGCGTCCCCGAACTGGCTCACTACCTGAAATTAGCGCCGCAAACTGACTTGCCGAAACAAATCTCCATGAACGAGCCAGCCATCGCAACTGAGCCGCGAAGTGAACATCTTCGTCTGGGGCGATGTCATGGTAGGTCAGCACTCGAAGGGAATCCGCGCCGCCGCCTCCAAGCGCACGCCGGATTGCTTTGGCAGTCTTGAGTACGTGGTAGCCAGCTGCCATGACGCGATGATGCCGCGCCATCAGACGATCACCATCTACATTTCGCCGGTGAGCGAACCAGCAATTCAGCGGTCACCCTAGCCCTCAAGTTATGGCCCATGCGCACCAGCTCTCACCCGGCTATTGACGTAAATCACGTCGACCCAGTCGGTTCTGCCATTCATCGGATTTTTTGCGATGTGGCTGATGTCGTAAAGACGAAAGCCTGCTGGAAGCAGGAGACACTCAATGTCCGAGAAAGTTAGGCTTCGCTCATAATAGTCGTAAAACATCAGCTCGGTGATGACCACATCCACGTCGGCTAACCGCCGCCCAAAGCCCTCTAGCACTTCGGGCTCATGTCCCTGCGTATCAAGCTTTAGCAGATTTATTCGTTGAACTCCGCACGTGTTCATATACTCATCGAGACGCCCGATCCGTACTTTCCTCTCGTGGTTCAAAGACCGCTCATAATCGCTTAGAGCATCGGGGTCGGCCTTTGATAGCTCACTAAGGCGGACCGAATCAAGGCTACGTAAGTTTACTCTGTTGAATCCTGATATCCCGCTACTGATGTCATGCGTATAAAAGGTCGCCTGCTCGTTGGTATTATTACCGGCGGCAAATCTGTTTATTACGACACTACCCGCGGCATACCTATCAGCCACTGCCCCGAGTGGTCCCCAACACTCGCTCTGTGGTTCAAAGCAATGAATAACTGATACAGGCCACCAAGTTTTAAATTCTTCGAGCGTTGAACCGACATTTGCCCCAACGTCAAAAATGACAGGACGGCCCTCTTTGATTAGGAACTTGAGAGACTTCTCCCTATCGAACTTTTTAAGATACTCGGCCGTACGCTCTTGATTGGTGGGATAATTCGCCATGATTTGGGATCCTCTGAACCTTAAATTCTCAAGGTTTCGTCTTAAAAGATCACTACAGAATTGTTGTGCTGCGGTTCCGTTTCGTACCGTGCTTCGGAGCAATTACTTTCTCGCGCGCCTTCAAGAAGATGTACTTCAAAGCTCCGGCGGGAGAGGCACGCAATGCTCGAATTAAAGAGATAGCACCAACGATAAACTGTCTCTTCGCAATCAAATGTTTTGCTTTAGTTATCAACAAACCAGCATTTATTTCGCGCCAGAGCCGATCCTTATCCGACTCAAACATTTGCATGTTGTATACATGGTCACGCAGCATGACCAAATGATTGTGTTCGACTCTTTGCAAGTTTGATGAAATATTGGAATCCGCAATAATGTATTCACCAAGTGGATCAGCAATGAAGCGAAAGATGCCCCCATGAAACGCAATTCGGAGCCACATGTCATAGTCTTCCACTATCACGTAGTCGGGCGACTGATTAAAGCGAAGACAGTGGTCGTTGAGAAATTCGCGCCTCACGGACACTGCGGAAGTAGAAACCCTATTTCCTAGCCTCAACATAGCTTGATAAAAATCGGGCTCGAATGGACCATACTTCAACGGCATCTTACTACCTGTAGCAAGGACCGACATTGTCTCGTTATGGCACACAAGATCTAAACCTGGAACAGTTGCGATTATCTCCGCAACTTTCTCGAGCTTGTCCTGATACCATTTGTCGTCAGCATCCAGAAAGCAGACCCAATCTGCGATTGCAGCATCAATGCCCCGATTCCGCGGCGTCGCGGGCCCTCCAGAATTTGGCGCCCATTCGTAGCGTATCCGAGGATCACCATAAGATCTGACCACTTCTTCAGTGTTATCGCTTGACCCATCGTCCATTACCAATACTTCGAAGTCTCCGAATGTTTGGGCGAAAACAGAGTCAAGAGTAGATCTCAACGTACCGGCCCGATTGAACGTTGGGATGACGATCGAAAAAGCTGGCTTCACTTCTCTCAGGTGGGTCTCCAAGTATTGATTTCCATTCCTTGTTTGAGAAAAGCCTCAAAAGAAGGAATCGTCTTTAGCAGTCCGTCCTTGAGAGAAGTCTGTGGCACCCAATCCAGAGCCGCCGTCGTTCTAGATAAATCGGGTTGTCTCTGTTTCGGATCATCTGAGGGCAGGGGGAGAAATCGTAACTCTGATTTCGATCCGGTCAAGCTAATCACGGTCTCTGCAAGTTCACGTACCGTAAACTCTTTGTCATTTCCCAGGTTAAATGGGCCTGTTATTGAATCGGGCGATGCCATTAATCGCACGATCGCTTCAACCAAATCACTCACGTAGCAGAAGGATCTTGTTTGATCTCCATCACCATAAATAGTAATGGCCTCGTTTTGCAGCGCCTGAACGATAAAGTTCGATACCACTCGCCCATCATTGGGATGCATTCGAGGACCATAAGTGTTAAAGATGCGCCCGACTTTGATCGAGAGACTGTATTGTCGATGATAGTCAAAAAATAGCGTTTCCGCGCAACGCTTGCCTTCGTCGTAACACGACCGATGGCCGATGGGGTTTACGTGGCCCCAATAGTCCTCAGTTTGAGGATGAACTTGAGGGTCGCCATATACTTCCGAGGTCGACGCCTGAAAAATTCGGGCACGAAGTCGTTTCGCCAAACCAAGCATATTGATGGCGCCATGCACGGCCGTCTTGGTCGTCTGGACCGGATTCAGTTGATAGTGTATCGGGGACGCGGGACAGGCCAAATTGTAGATTTCATCAACTTCAACATAAAACGGAAAAGTCACATCGTGTCTGACTAGTTCGAAGTTAGGATTGCTCAGCAAGTGAGCAACATTATCCTTTGTCCCAGTATAAAAGTTATCCAGGCAGAGCACGTCGTGCCCCTCCGAAATCAGCCTGTCACACAAATGCGAGCCTAAAAAGCCGGCCCCCCCAGTCACCAAAGACCTCTTACGCAGGTTTTTCATGTATTTTCGACGCTTTTTAAAATTACGAGAAGGACACGAGCCGGCGATCGCGGCCAAGTGGAAATGTTAGTCTCATCAAGATTTGCACAATGCACTGATGCGATACTGCGCCTTTGAAATCGCACAAGCTACGTTGAGGCTTTTTCTGCAATGAAAGCTGCAAGTTGCTTCTTTTGTATACTAAACTCGACTAGCTTGTAGCCAAGCATCTGTAGAAACAGATAGTAGTCGCTAACCCTATAATAGTGGTCGCCGGAAACGTCGTCAGGCGGGAACAGCTCGTAGAAGTTCGAGCAGAATCTTCTTTCCTTCGCCATCTTCTTGATGATCCTTCGGACAATCGCGGTTATGCCAATAAAATTTTCACCGATCAGAATTAATTTGCCGCCTGGCTTGAGAACCCGATCTATTTCCGTGAGTAGGCGCAGCGGACTTGAAGCATGGTGAAACGCCGAGGATACAAAAACGACATCCATTGAGGTGTCGGTAAACGCCATGCGATAGAATGATCCAAGATTTCGGTGCAGCTTGGCTGGCACGCCATGGAACATTCGAACAGCTTGTGGGAATAGTAACTCCAGGCGGTGTTGACTAATCTCAATGGAATGCACTGAGCCGACGTTCGGAAGTTTTGACAGCAAGCTCGACGTCCACCCGATGCCGGAGGCTAGATCGGCGACGGCCAACCCCTGCATCGGTATTTGCGCAACGAACTGTTCGGCGATTCGGTATCCATCCATCAGACCGGAATTCTCGAGATGAGATTGAAGGCGCAAGAATGACGCGTCGCTGCCCTCAGCAATCCACCACTCCTTCGATCGCTCCGCTGTAAGATCATTCCAGTATTGCGAAGAATAGATTGAGCTCAAAGATTGTTCGTCGAGCCATTTCGCGATCGGCGGCAATTCACTATCAAGCATGGTGGAAATACCTGTGCAAGTTCATCCTGTGGCAAAAGCGTCGATTCCGACGAGTCGCTTCCAACGATGCAAATCGGGATCGAGAAAAAAAAATCCATCCAAGCCGCAATACGCCTTGGAACTCTCGGCGCCGGATTGCAAAGCCTCAGCTAATTCGGCGGCAGTGCTGACGAATCGCACTCCAGGTTGGCCGCGCACCGGACTAAAGTTCAATTCATCCGGGTTGAGCATTACGATAACCGCGAGTCCAGCGAAATAAGCGTCGACGGCAGCAGAAGTCAAATTGGTGGAAAACGCAACGTCGAAGTCGCCCAGAATCTCCCCTAGGGGATCGGTGGCTACCTTGAAGCGGAGAGCCGGAAAGTCTGCGGGATTTACGGTCCAGCTTGGGTGCGGCTTCACCGTAAAGGTCATATCCGCCGACATATGAGGGATTGCGGCCTGCAGAAGATACAACAGTTTTGCGGTGCTGGAGGCAACTATGTCACCTAAAATCAAAACATTACTCGTTGCCCCGAGCGCTCCCCCTGGGGGTCGCCTGGGTCGTAAATCGCTCAGATACCCGTAGCGAAGTGCCTCGCATTCGACGATCGCATCTTTTGGAAAGGACGCATCTAAATGCGCGTCGACTGCGGCTTTTCCGTTTAACGCGGTGAAATCCGGCTGTGGCATTGGATAAGTCTCTTCGGATAAAAGCGTCCGATTGTCACAGAAGTACCGCAGGTCCCAGTAACGCACCGTAGAGTGCGCGACGGCGATTAGCCGACCATGTCCATGCTTGCGCCATGAATGAATCAAAGCTCTTTCCCACGTCTGCCCTTCGCATAAATACAGCCCTTGCTTTTGCAGTGGAATATCGCGAAAAACCGCATCAAAAAGCTCAATCCATAACAAGTTCTCAGTGGCGACGCTGCCAATCAAAGATGCATACCAGTCCCGACGCATGACCGGCCAAAGTGAGATATTCGAAGCACGCGGCTGAAAGTTGGACCTTAACTGTTGGCCGTTCAGGCGAAAAGTCACGCAGACTAGCTTGCACCATCGACCCAGAACGCGAAATAGGATCTTCCAGGAAATATACCCATCGAGAAACGCATGGGAGCCCTCATCCTCAGATCGCCGATTAAAGCTATCCACCCAGATACGTGCAACTCGGGTATTTGGAACCACTGGCGATTGAATATAATGCTGCAACCAATTGGTGTGGTACCCGGAATCATGCAGCAGTCGAGGCAACCCTTCCCACTGACGGGAATAGAATCTGCCCTGCGTAGCGAGTTTCTCGTCTAAGTGGATGAAATAAGAGCAGAAGAATACTGCTCGATCAGTATCGAACCAAACTGCCGCGTGCTTTCGCTTAAACCGCCAGCGCGTCCCTACGTGTTTAATCAGACCTGTCAGTGCCTGCACCGTTTGGGGAAGCGCATGGTAAGCGGCTCTCGCAGTTATATTGCGAAGGCGATTCCCTGGCTTCCGCGGTGACGTATAGGAAATGCCCAGATTGCGACATAGACCGGCAACTGCTTCCTGAATGGAGCGATTCGTACTAACGACCTGGATCTTCAGGGGCCGATGCTCCAATACCAACTCCTCGAAGGCCAATAGGCGAATTGCATCTGTGACAGACGGTGATTTCCAGGGACTCTTCTCGACGAGAAGAGTCGTCCACCAATAGCTAAGGTTCTCCTCGAGAGCAAGATGTTCTACAAGCCGCCTGTCTCCGATTCGGCTCTCACCCACATCATGGATCCACGCAAGATACTTCCGCCGAAGCCCATCGGCATGTGCTTCCACATAAGCAAACAGCGACCGCACGCGATCCGTTGACTCGTATCCGTCCCAACGATAAGTGAGACCATCCGTTGCGGGCGGCTCGGCGGCGCAATCCCAGAGAGTCAGCGTCTGCCCGCTCAAAAAGCCTTGGCCATTAGTTTCTCGACGTTTGCGAGATCCGTCTTTGTATCGACCGACCTAGAATTGTGAATTGTCGGCACCATCCGCACCTTCAGGCCATGCTCGAGTACTCGCATCATATCCACGGACTCAGCGACTTCCAGTGGCGTCGGCGACATGCGCGTATATTCGAGCAGGAAATTTCTCCGAAATGGGATGACACAGACCTGTTTCCCCATGGGAATATCCGTCACCTTCGAACGTGTCGGAATCGGCTCGCGCGAGAAGTAAAGTGCGTTGCCACTCAGATCGCATACCACTTTTATGCAATTGCGATCCTCAAACTCGATCATCGATTCGATCTTTCCGAGAAGATTGACTACCAGCAAGGTTGGATCAGCAAGCATCGGATTGACCGCCTCCGTAATCATGTCTGGATGCGTCATCGGCTCATCACCCTGCACCATGACGACTATGTCATAGGTAGTCTTGTCTTCGCGCTCCAGAATTTCGAGCGCCTCGGCGCAACGATCCGAGGCGCGCTCATGGTGTTTACCGGTCATAATCGCGCGCCCGCCCAGAGCCCGAATGTACTCGGCGATCTCGCGGTCACAGGTCGCGACCGCACTAGTGGTCAGGATGGGGCTCCGGGACACCCTTTCATAGACATGGCCAATCATTGGCTTGCCCAAAAGCAGCGCCATTGGTTTACCAGGAAATCTGCTGCTGTCCATCCGCGCAGGAATAAGTGCGACGACCTTCATTGCGATTCCTTGATTCTAAAAAAGCGATCCATGACACGGAGTCGAGTATAGCGCGGGGCATCGATTCCAGGATTGTTCAAGCCTTCACATCCCTTTCTTTCTTCATAGGTACTTCGCTATTTCGCGAAATACAATTTCGTTTCCGAGCTGCGTGTAATGCACCCCGTCGTACGTCTTGGTTTCGTCAAACGCCGGGAAATCGATGACTGCCACACCGTTCAGCGAGCGATTGAATTTAATGGACTCCGCAAGACCGGTATAGAACGCGCGTGGTCTCTTTCTACGAAGACTAATCCCAGGAACGAGAGGGGGACTGTTCACAACGACGGTCGTTCCCTTCGTCAAGACTGTCTCGATGTTGCGCCTATAGGCATCGTCATACCTCATGGAAAACAGCAATATCTGTTCGCCATCATCAGAAGCGTAATGCTCAACGGCGCGCGAATGAGCGGTGTCCTTCCCCATGAAGACTTCGACCTGCCGCGCGGCATCGTCCAGGATAGATTGCTTTTTGGGCGTGAAATCCACAAACCCTACGTTGGTAACGATCGTTTTTGGGCTCAATTCGTTTAGAGTTAGAAAGTTAAAGAGAGTCGCCCACGTGGTAAGCTCCAGCGGGCGGCATATCAGTAAATAGCTCCGGCTGCTTTCGACCAAGGTTAGCAGCCGATCTGCTATGGAGCCGGAATACGTGGCGCTTATGCCTCGTGAATCAAAAAACAGCAGTAGTTCCAGATCATGTCGCGCACAATTAGAACGAATCACTCGATCGTAGCCACTGCGCAGTCTGTCTCCACCGAAGGTGATTTTCCCAAATGGAAGGCAGTTGAAATCAATTGAATTCATGACTGACTGGCGGCGTGGCCTAACATGACCGAGTCGATGGAATACGCCAAAAACCGATAACCTTCGGCGATTCGCTGCTCAAGCTGCCTCCGCGACGGCTCAACTACATGAATGCCACCCGCCACTCGAAACAGTTGCGCTCGCGATAGAATGCGCGTCATCAACGCCGTGAAATCCGGATGATGGAACTGTGCGGTGAGGCCCATCGACGCTGAAAGGTCGTATGGGCCGATTAGCACGGCATCCAATCGGTCGACCTGAAGAATTGCGTCGAGATCTTCTGCAGCACGAACATGTTCGATCATTGCCACCAATAGCGGCGCCTGCGCCTCTTCGCGGTAGCTGTCGAAATGCTTGCCGAACAGATTAGCGCGGGAGAAGCCGACACCGCGCGTGCCGACCGGTGGCCAACAGCACGCGTCGCGAATCTCGCAAAGTTGCTTCGCACTCTCGATCATCGGGACAATCACGCCTCCGGCGCCGGCGTCGAGTGCCTGCTTACAGTCTTTCGGATGGCCCTGCGCTAGACGCGCCAACGGCAACGTGCCACCAAGCTCGAGCGCACGAAACAGATCCGGGAGTTGATGCGCGCCGATCGAACCATGCTCCATGTCAATAGCGACCCAATCATAGCCCGCTTGACCCATGATCTCTGCTACGGACGCATGAGGAATCTGCATCCAGCTACCGATGGAGCGTCCTCCATTGCGAAGCCGATCCCGGATTTGCTGTATTTTGATTAATCTATTCATAACTCAGACTTTCAAAGGAAGCACCCAAATACTGGCCCTGCAGTTGCATATTCATTGGTGTTCGCCTCAGCAGAAATGGAACGTGATTCGTTTGTGCCGACAACAGATCGGTTGCGGAATCCCCTACCACCAGACCCGCCTTTGCTGGACATTGCAGGTGCCGCAATTCGTCGCATATTGCAGCGGCCTTTGAGATCGGTGCACCGTGGACCGCCTGAAAGCACGAGGCAATATTCAACGCTTCGAGAATGTGTGTAATTTCCCCTTGAGGCGTCGCGCTCAGCAACACGAAACACTGGCGAACGTGTTGCTTCTGCAAATACTCACGCACACCAGGCACCCACGGTGAATTGATCACCGCCTGCAATACAAGCTTTGAAAATCGATCACAGAACTCCCGGACTTTTGCGCCGGTGACGGTCTCACCTGCCCAGCTCAGGTACACCGGGATTTTTTCATACCGCGATACACCGCCATTAGCTTCATGATGCTCGCGGACCCGGCCTGCTATTTCCTTCCCATAAGGCAGGAAAAGCTGCTCAAAGCCGTCGGACTTAGCTGTCACGGAATCTTTGATTACACCATCAAAGTCCCAAAAAATTACTCGAGCGGCGCGAAGTAAACAAATCACATCTCGGTCGGCGTCAGGTAGAGGTGCAATCATTGTTACTGAATGGCGCTTACTGATTCCATCCTGGAGCGAATGGGTCGTGCCGGAACACCTGCACACACTGTCATTGGAGGAAGATCGTGGGTTACTACACTTCCAGCCCCAACCACAACCCCATCTCCAATTCGGACATTCGACGTGACAACCACGTTGGCCGCCAACCAAACGTTGTCACCGATTTCGATTCGACCTCGCCGATGACCCTGAAGCCGGATCGGCTTTGCTGGATCGGCAAATTCATGATCTGCCGCCCGAAGTACAGTGTTGGGTCCCATCAGGACGTCATCGCCGATGGAAATTTCCCCACCTGATGCAGCGAGCATTACATTATGGTTGAACGAACAGTTGGCGCCAATAGTCAATCGTCCACCTACGTGAGAATACAAATATGACCCACTCATAAAGCTACAACCTTGACCGACGCGAATACTGGAGAACCCCAAAATCGTAAGTCTTTCTCCAAAGTTGACCTTCCTACCGCAGCCGGCGAATCTAAACTTCCACGCGAACCGACGAATGTAGATGCCACCCATGCTAGATGGCCACCAGCTCATCAACAAATCAATCCACGCCAACGAAAACCTCCTGTCGAAACGCGTTCGACCTTTCAAAAGTCAGCTGAACGCTCGGTAATCTTGGCCTGGATTTCTCCAATTAATTGCAAGAGGCCTTGCCCCAAGTCCACGTGCATGGGCAACAGATATTTGCGCCCCAGCTGCGGCTCATACGCGTATGGCGTGCGCACATAGTGGCCTGGTTGACTGCCTTCGACGAATTCAACTGAATCCGGAATTCCCAGAATTTCCGCGAGCATCTTCATCAAGTCCAATACCCTCATGGGTTCTTGGCCGGTTAGTACGACGCTCTGATTGCGAAAGTCCGGCCCAAGCGCCGCCACACTAGCCCGTGCCGCGTCTTCAACATGAATGTATTCACGCAAGGCATCCGGACTACCCTCATAACGTACTATGCCGGTTTCCAGCGCCGCACGCACAATCCGCAAGAGACCGTTACTGTTGTCAGCTCGGGGCCCGTATAGTGAGCCGTAACGCAAAATCGTATAGTCCAGACCGTACGTGCGGCGGTATTCCTCCACATAGTGTTCAGCAGCCTGCTTGCTACACCGATAGAACCCTCCCTCACGGCTGTATACATAGACGGTACTTGCATAAACGAAGCGCCTGACACCATTCAGTCGACATGCTTCGAGTACCTGTACATTGCCGAGTATGTTGACTTGAACAGTCTCGACCGGCTGATTGCGCGCCTCATTAAGATCGGCTATGGCCGCGAAGTTGTACACCGCCTCAGATCCCTGAACAGCATCACTAAGTCGCTTGGAATCGCGCAAGTCACCCACAATCATTTCCTGATGCGGGCGCCTCCAAGGCGACTCGACGCGATCATAAATTCGAACCCGGTGCCCGGCTTCACTCAACTGGTCGGCGACATGAGATCCGAGAAAGCCGCTCCCGCCGATGACCGTCACAAATCGAGGTTCGGTGGATGTCGACATCACAGGCCCTGACTCTGAACATCGTATTCCACCTGTGGCACTTCACTTGCAAGCGGTTTGCCCGTGAGAAAGCGCACCGCTTCATCCGTGGCCTCGATTTCCATACGCGTGCGGCAATCCACGGACATCGAACCCATGTGCGCGGTCAACAGACAGCGATCTATTTCGGCTAGTGGGCCTTTATAGGGTTCGTGCTCAAAGACGTCAATGGCTGCGCCACTTAGGTGACCCGTTCTCATTACTTCCGAAAGATCGTGCTCGTTTATGATTCCACCTCGCGCAGTATTGATAATCATCGCGTCCCTCTTCATGGTCATCAATTGCTCTCGGCGGATCATATTCTTAGTGAGACGCGTCAACGGCAAGTGCAGAGTGATAATATCGGCCTCACTGTAGATTTGCTCTTTAGTAACCCAATCAAGTTTGAACTCTCGACTGAGCTCGTAGTTCGGTACGATATCGTTCACCAGAATCCGGGGCGTCCCGAAACCTTTCGTTCGGCGCAGCACTCGCGTCCCTATCCTGCCTACGCCGATCACCCCAATAGTCGTTTCAGCGAGGCGCCTTCCAAAAATACGCTGCCATTTTCCCTGGTGTATTTGCGTGTTTGCAATGTGCACGGAACGCAGCAACGCGAGCATTAATCCTAGCGTCAACTCGGCGACGGCCGGTGAGGGTGCTTCCGGCGTATATGAAACTCGAACGCCGCGTTTTTTTGCTGCCATGAGGTCAACGCCGTCCAAACCAACGCCGACGCGCGAGATCAATTTCAGATTGGTCGCACGCGCCATCACTTTGTCCGTGATCTTTTCGGTCCCCGCAATGATGACGTCGAAGTCCGCTACCAGCTCGGCCAATTGGTCCTCGGTGAGCTTGGCGTTGTGCGGATTGATCAAGTACTCAATGCCCGCGTCTTCGAGCATCTCGAGCGGAAGACGGTTCTTGTCACCGAAGGGCACGGTGGTAATTAGCGCTTTTGCCATTTGAATACCCGATTAGAGTGGATGTTTGCAGACAGCATCGGATTCAGGAATTCTTTGTTCAAGTACCCTCACCCGAACCTATGGCGATCCGAAGCCAGCGATCCCCTTCCGCAGCATCATGTTCGCCTCCTGCACTATCTCCATCCGTGTGGATCCGGCCAGCCACGGCAGCGCATACACGAAAACGGAAATCAGTATCAGATATAGCAAGCCGCCGATAGCCATGACCGCGGGTACGGGCAGCAAATTGCCCGCAACATCGAGTGCAGCACGGTGCGCGAACCATCCTAGCGCCAAGCATCCGAACAGGCTAACCGGCTGATAGACCCAGTCGAATCGCCATTTCCACATACGTGCAATGATGTAAGCGACAATGTTGGCTTGTATAATCTGCATGCCCACCATTTTGAACGCAAGCCCCTCGGAAGCCAATCCCAGACCCGGCACTTTCGCGTTTGCCGGCGCGAGCACGAGATACGTTACCGCCATGCTTAGCACCATGAAGACAATGCCAATGGTCACCTGAAGAGATACTCGTTCCGTCGCGTACAGCATCGTCCCGCCGATTTGACCCATTGATTGGTGGATGGGATACAAAAACATGACGACGAGAGTCGATGTTCCGCCTACATAGGCGACATTCAGTATCAGACGCAACAACTCTTCCGCCCATGGAGAGAGGAATCCCGCGATAATTGCTCCAACCAG
>Ga0210406_10006395_pt1 | contig 12225 bp, 12 predicted proteins | sample IncBWC30MmetaG_FD_155454 | JGI IMG/M metagenome (GOLD analysis project Ga0210406, IMG submission 155454) | Forest soil microbial communities from Barre Woods Harvard Forest LTER site, Petersham, Massachusetts, United States - Inc-BW-C-30-M | ecosystem: Environmental > Terrestrial > Soil >...
CTTTCGATCGAGTCTTGTCGTTGCTTCGCTTGCTTGCGAATCACCTGGGCGGCCTCCGCGTCACTCAGCTCGGCTTGCGCGCCTGATTTTTCGATCGCGGTATACTTCAGGGCCGATTTGAGCATGCGCAGGACGCCGAGCGTGGGCGCATCTTTGGCGCGCATCGCTTCTTTCAAATCGGAATCGAGACGCTCTTGAAGAGTCATCTCTGCAGGCTACGGCAACGAACCGGCAGCGCAACTCTGCAAAATCGCCTAACGAATCGCAAGCGACGGCTGTGCGATATTTGACGAGATGATCTGTCGCGGATGAATGGCAGCCGGGATTTCGAGCCAGCCAGCCTCGTCAAAGAACCAGGAGCGGCGCTCGAGTTTAACAAAAAGTGCAGGAGCAGATGAAAAGGTATCGATCGGAATTGCAAGCTCGCCCGCGAACGCGTTGCCGCGATAGCGTGCCATACCGACACAGCGTTCAGTGGCAGCATCGCGCAGTTCGATACGGCAAGAGCGAACCGGAAGCTGCACACTGAGACAACGCCAAGATTCCTCGACATCCCGGCCCAAAATATAAAGAGTCGGTTTTGCCGCTCGTGTCGGTTTCACGGAAAGCCGGAAAGCCAGGCGAAGCGTATGCGGTTGTCTCAAAATCGAGCGAATGGAACCATCCGCGATGGTTGTTTCGCGGGCGCGGAGCTTGAGCAATCGCTCGGGTCGGGTTGCGTAGGCGAGGAAGCGCCGGCGCGACAATTTGATTTGCGTCTTGTGACAGCGAATCGCGAGGAGTTTGATCGCGGTTTCGCTTTTTGATTGTCGCAGTCCCGTGGCCCGCTCGAAAAACGCAGCGCTCTTGCCATGAACCACGTAACTCCACGCAGACATTTGCAGGTCTTCGGGTAGAAGATCGTCTGAGACGAGTCGAAGCATCACCGCGAGCGCGCTGTGATCGGGATGAGTGTCAGCAATTGACGGAATCAAGAGATGGGTAGGCCCCCAGTCGACTATCATTGCCGCAAATCGCTCAAGCGTAGCTCGACAATCTTGCATCAGCAGATTCGTCAAGCCTTGGTCGGGTAAGGCGAGAAAACGCGCATCCGATGCGCGCACGCCAAGGACACGTAAAGCCGCCAACGCTTCGGCGCGACGCAGTTTTCCCCAGCGTTTGCGATCGGCCGCGTTCAATCGCCACCTGCGTTCAAGTACGCGCTGCGGCCACGGATTGTCGTCCCCATCCGTAGCGTAGATGACACGAATCGCCCCGCCAGCGCAGACAACGCGGCGCAAAGTGATGCTGCACGCAAGCGCTTCGTCATCCGGATGCGGCGCGATGAGCATCAAACGCGATGCGGAGTTAAACGCGGGAGTCATAACAGTGGCAGCTTATCCACGAAATCTAGCGGGCCGCGGCGACATTTTGAATTGAAACCTGCGGGCGATTAACTCGTTGCGCCAATTCTTTCGGCGCAATTCCGCGCCGACTCCGCTTCACTCGCCGAAACAACCTCGACATCTTTGCGCGTGCGCTTGAGCAAACCGGCGAGCACCCCGATGGAGCCAAGCTCGATAAATAATTCGCAGCCGCGCTCAAGCAGCCGCTCCATGCAATCAAGCCAGCGGACCGTGGCGGTTACTTGATCTTGCAAAGTGCGCCGAATTTCATCGGGAGTTGTTACTTCTTCGCCGGTGACATTGCTGATCACCGTGAAACGCGGCGTTTGTACGGGAATCTCGGCAAGTGCTTCCCCCAACTTCACGTAAGCGCTTTCCATGAGACGCGAATGATAAGCGCCCGCCACGGTGAGCAGCGTCGCGCGCCGAATGCCGTATTCCTTGGCCACGCCAATCGCAGCTTCGACTTTCGCAAGCTCGCCCGAAATCACGATCTGCCCCGGAGCATTGATGTTGGCAACATCGACATCTTCATCCGCAGCCAATTGGCGCACCTCATTTTCCAATCCACCGATCATCGCCGCCATTCCACCAACGGTTGCTGCGCAAGCTTCATCCATGAGTTCGCCGCGCTTCTGCACCAGTTTCAGTCCCGTTGCGAAATCGAATGTTCCCGCAGCTGCGTGCGCCGTTATTTCGCCTAACGACAATCCAGCTGCGGCATCGATCGGAAAGTCGCCGGCTAGCTCACGCAGAACCGCGAGAGAAGCAAACCCATGAACATAAAGCGCCGGCTGACAATTTGACGTCTTCGTCAGTTCTTCTATGGGGCCGTTCCACATCACCTCGCTCAGCTTTTGGCCCAGGATTTCATCCGCTTGCCCAAACAAGCGGGCCGCGACGGGAAATTGCTCGGCCAAGTCCCGCCCCATTCCGACGACTTGCGCTCCTTGTCCAGCGAACAAAAGCGCGACCTTTCTTGTCATACGCCGGTGTAGTTAACGCTCTTCACTTCTGAGCGCGAGCGCATTCTGTTTCTGGGGACCATAGGCCGGTGGCCTGTAGCAGCGAGCGCGACGGATACTTTTGCGCTTGCGCGCTCTGGTTGACTCGCGAGCGTAAATGCAGTTGTCGATCTTATGGCTTTCACGACGCGCGAGATTGAATCGCCTGATCCGGTGACGCGCGTGGTCGCGGCGGATGCGAAGTTGCGTCACGCCGACGATGACATCGGCGAAAAGATGGTGCTGAACATGGGGCCGTCGCATCCGGCGACGCACGGTGTGCTGCGGCTCGTGCTCGAACTCGACGGCGAAATCATCACAAAGGCGACGCCCGATGTTGGCTTTCTCCATCGCGGAGACGAGAAAATCGCGGAGAACATGCAATACAATCAGTTCGTCCCCTACACCGACCGACTCGATTATCTCGCGCCGCTTTCCAATAACGTCGCTTACGCGCTGGCGGTGGAGAAATTAATGGGCTGGGAAATTCCGCCGCGCGGAAAGGCGATTCGCACCATTTGCTGCGAAACCTCGCGCATTTCGTCGCACCTGCTCGGTCTCGGCGCGATGGCGCTCGATCTTGGCGCGATGACGGTGTTTCTTTACACGTTCACTGAGCGCGAAAAACTTTACGATCTTTTTGAATTGCTGACCGGCGCACGTTTCACCACATCATATACGCGGGTCGGCGGACAAATTCGCGATCTGCCCGAAACTTTTATCCCGCGCCTCAAGAAATTTCTCGATGAATTCCCTCCGAGTCTGAACGAATGCGACAAGTTGCTGACACGGAATCGCATCTTTGTCGATCGAACCAGGGATATTGGCGTGATTTCAAAGGATCGCGCGATTGCCTACTCGTTGTCCGGGCCAAATTTGCGCGGTTGCGGAATCGAACATGATCTGCGGCGTAAACATCCTTATTTGGATTACGAGAATTACGATTTCGACGTCATAGTCGGGAGCGCGGGAGACTGTTACGATCGTTACCTCGTGCGCATCGAAGAGATACGACAAAGCGCGCGCATTTTGCGGCAGGCGATCGACAAGCTTCCGAGCGGTCCGATTAACGTTGCGGACTGGAAGAACATGACGCCGCCGAAATCGCGCGTGATGACTAAGATGGAAGAACTGATCCATCATTTCATCGTCGTCACGGAAGGACTCGACGCGCCGCCGGGCGAAGTTTATTTCGCGGCGGAAAACCCGAAGGGCGAGCTTGGTTTTTACATTAATAGCAAAGGCGGCGGTGTACCGCACCGGCTGAAAATTCGGGCACCCTCATTTGTTAATCTCAGCATCCTGCCGGAGCTTCTGCCCGGCTGCATGGTCAGCGATATTGTCGCCGTGCTGGGGAGTCTGGACTTCGTCATGGGCGAATGCGACAGATGAACATGTCGAGGTTGCAATCAATGGCGGGGAGCGGAATGAAAGCGCTTCTCGTGCTCGTGCTCATGCTCGTAATCGGGATTTCGTGCGTTGGTAAGCGGATCACAAAAGCGAACGTGGACGAAGTTGCCGAGGGAATGTCGAAAAAACAGGTGGAATCGATTCTGGGCCCGCCCACGTCCATCGACAACAAGGATTTCCTCATCATGAAGAAGACGACCTACGTTTATCGCCAGGGAAAAGATGTAGTGACGATCGTCTTCAAGGACGACAAGGTGCAAGCGAAGGACAGCACGTTGTCCGAATAAGCCTTCTCTTCAGTGGACTCGACGAGCACGAACGTTCCCGCCGAGCTGGAGCGGAAAATGGATGAGGCGATTGCGCGTTATCCGCTAGATCGACAACGAAGCGCGGCCATGCCGCTGCTACATTTGTGGCAGGAACATTTCGGCTTCATCAGCGATGAAGGTGTGAATTGGATCGCGGCCAAGCTCAACTTGCAGCCGATCAACCTCCTCGAGCTGGTCACCTTCTACCCCATGTTCCGGCAGCAAAACGCGGGCAAGAAGCACATCCGTGTGTGCCGCACGTTGAGCTGTGCGATGGCGGGAAGTTATCGGCTTATGGAAAAATTCTGCGAAGTCGCCGGCATCGGCCGCAAGATCGATCCCGCAGACGCGGGACACAACCCCATTTCTGTCAGCGCGGACGGAAATTACAGCATCGAATTCGTCGAATGTCTGGCCAGTTGCGGCACCGCGCCGGTTTGCATGATCGACGACGATCTACATGAAAATGTGCAGCCTGATGCGGCGAACATTCTTTCCAATCCGCAACCCGCAATTCGCAATCCGCCATCGCCTCACCCGCTCGAGCATCGGCTCGTTTTCAAAAACATTGGGCGTCCGGATTGGAAGACCGACATCGGCACATACATCGGCGACGGCGGCTATGAGCAATTAAAGAAAGCCGTGACGATGTCGCGGATCGACATCGTCAACGAAGTAAAGACTTCGGGCCTGCGCGGCCGTGGGGGCGCCGGATTTCCCTGCGGCGTGAAGTGGAGCTTTATCAAGCCGGATGAGAAGAAGCCGGTTTACTTAATCGCCAACGCGGACGAATCCGAGCCCGGGACCTTTAAGGACCGCTACATCATTCATGAGGATCCGCATCAATTGCTCGAAGGCATCCTGATCTCCTGTTTCGCCCTCAATGCGCACATCGCGTACATATATATAAGGGGCGAATTTCCCGAGGGCGCAAAAATCCTCGAGCACGCCATCGAAGAGGCGCGTCAGCACAATTTCCTTGGGAAAAACATTTTGGGCTCAGGCTTCGATGTCGATGTGTATATCCATCGCGGAGCCGGCGCTTACATTTGCGGCGAAGAAACTGGCCTGATCGAATCGCTTGAAGGCAAGCGCGCTTATCCGCGCATCAAGCCACCCTACTTTCCGGCCGTGCTCGGTCTCTATATGTGCCCGACGATCGTAAACAATGTCGAGACGCTTTGTCATGTGAAACACATCATCGCGATGGGCGGCGCGAAATATTCCCAGTTGGGCCGGCCTAACAACACCGGCACCCGCATCGTCTGCGTGAGCGGCGACGTGCAACGCCCGGGTTATTTTGAAATTGAAGTCGGCGCCGTAACGATGGGGCAGCTGATTTACGATATGGCCGGCGGTTTGAAATTCGGACGAAGGCTAAAAGCGGTCATCCCAGGCGGAAGTTCCGCGAAAGTTCTGCGCGCGGATGAACGATTCAAACTCAAGCAAAAACAACCCGATGGATCGACAATCGAACGTGAGATGTCGATCGATGAAATCGCGATGGATTTCGATTCGCTCACCGCGGCGGGTTCGATGGCTGGCTCCGGCGGTGTGATCGTGCTGGATGATTCGCGCGACATGGTCTGGACGCTCAACAACATCAACGAGTTTTATGCGCACGAATCGTGCGGTCAGTGCACCCCTTGCCGCGAAGGGGCGTTGTGGATGAAAAAAATCACCGATCGCATGTTGCTCGGGGGCGGTGTGATTGAGGATCCGCGAACGTTGAAAACAATTGGCGATAATATTGCCGGCCGAACCATCTGCGCTTTCGGCGAAGCCTGCGCCTGGCCGACGCAAAGTTTTGTCGAGAAATTTCCGGATGAATTTACCGCCCGCGCCGCGAAGCCAGCCCCACCGCCGTTGCCACCGGAATACACACCGGAAGAATTAGTCGAACACGAAACAATTCCAACCAGTCCGCTCGCACACGATCCGGGTTGGGAAAAAGCCGGCGCCGCAGGAACGATTTAATTCTTACTCTTTCTCATGCTCCTGCTCTCGCTCTATCCTGGGAAATGAAAGCGTATTTTGATCACGAAAGGCTGAGTGCATATCAACTCTCACTCGCCTTTAACGAGTGGGTCGGCGAATTCCTCAGCTCAGTCGAAGCAAAGGATCAACTTGATCGCGCCGCGACAAGCATTCCGCTGAATATTGCTGAAGGGAATGGAAAGTTTTCCAAGAAAGATCGCGCCCGATTTGTCGATATCGCGCGCGGGTCAGCCCTCGAGTCGGCAGCGAGCCTTGATGTCTTGGTTTCGCGTAAGTTAACGACAAAGGCGCGTGTTGATCCCGCAAAACACCAATTGGTTCAAATCGTGAATACGCTTATTGGGCTGCCGAAAGCGCTCGGCTACTGTTTTGATTCTGGAACCGCGATGATGCGCGAGGAACCGGACTTCGCATTCGGTTCTGAGCAAGAGAAAGAGAAAGAATAGGATTGAACGATGAGTGAGGGATCGACGGCACCGCCCATGTTCCATGTCCAGATCGATGGCGTGTGGCGCCAGTTCCCGAAAGGCACGCGCGTGATCGAGGCATGCGAGCAGGCCGGGAGTTATGTCCCGCGATATTGTTATCACAAGAAGCTGAGCTCGCCTGGCAATTGCCGGATGTGTTTGATTGAGATGGGCATGCCGAAACTCGGACCCGATCGCAAACCCGAGCTCGGCGCCGACGGCAAACCCGTTATTAACTGGATGCCCCGCCCCCAAATTTCGTGCGCGCAGGATATCGCCGATGGAATGGGCGTGCACACAAATTCGCCGCTGGCGAAAGAATGCCAGCGCGGCGTGATGGAATTCCTCCTCATCAATCATCCGCTCGATTGTCCAATTTGCGATCAGGCCGGCGAATGCCGTCTACAGGAATTTAGCGTTCAGTACGGGACGGCTGAGTCGCGTTTCCTCGAAAATAAGGTCAAGAAACCGAAGAACGTCGTGCTCGGGCCACGCGTCACGCTCGACGATGAGCGCTGTATTCTTTGCTCGCGCTGCATCCGCTTCTGTCAGGAGATCGCGAAGGACGACGTGCTTGGCTTTGTCGATCGCGGCAGCCACACTGTCCTCACCGCGCATGCTGGCAAGCGGCTGGAAAATAACTATTCGCTCAACACCGTGGACATTTGCCCGGTCGGCGCACTCACCTCAACGGACTTCCGATTCAAGATGCGCGTCTGGTTTTTAAAGGAAACGAAGAGTATCTGCACCAGCTGCGCGACTGGTTGCAACACGCTTATCGGCACGCGCGAGGATATTATCTACCGCCAAACGCCGCGCGAGAATAATGCGGTCAACTCTTGCTGGATGTGCGATTATGGGCGGCTCAATTTTGGCTATCTCGAATCGGAAAACCGATTGCTCGAGCCGCGTATCTCTTCCGAAGAGAAGCTGGCCGCGGTCGATTGGAAGACCGCGATTACCCAGGCCGCGCTGCAACTGAGACAATTTAGCGGTGGGGAAATCGTCATCGTCGCGTCTGGACGCATGACCAATGAAGAACTTTGGTTGACCAGGCAAATTGCGAGATCACTCGGCGTTCGCTCCATCGACATCGTGCCGCGCACCAGTCCTGGCGATGACATTTTGCTCAGCGAAGACCGCAATCCGAATGCAAACGGCGCGCGACTGATCCTCCAGTTGGATTCAGAGCCGGGCGCAAAACTCTCCGCGATTGCCGAAGCGGTACAATCGGGACACGTAAAAGCGCTGATCGCGCTCGGCGAGAATCCAACCAAATTCGGAATTTCGGTCGAACAGCTTTCGAATCTGCCCGCGTTCATTGCCATGGACATTTTGTCAAACGCTGCGACCGAATACGCGACCGTCCTCCTTCCCTCTTCTGGTTTCGCGGAAAAACGCGGCTCCATGATCAATGGCAAGGGCCGCTTACAGCGATTGAATCGCGCAGTGCGCCCGCCCGGAACCTCTCGAGATGACTGGGAAATTCTGCGTGACCTGCTGCAAGGGCTCGGCGGCAGCAACGGAATTTATTCGATCGAAGATGTTTTTCGGGAAATGAGTCACGCCGTTCCGGAATTCGCGGGATTGAGTTTGAGCAAAATCGGCGACCTCGGCGTGCAAATCATGCAAGCAAACGAATCCCCTGCTCCACCTGTCGATTCCGCGGCGGAAAACATCGAAAAAGCAGAATCGGAACGGCCGCCAGGGCGTTAGCTCTTTCACGCAACCTGTAGCCTCAGTGCTTTAGTGTGCGCTGTCCTCAGCGCATTTGATATGGACGTGGTGACACCGCGTGTGTTATCCGCCGAAGACAGCGGACGCTACAGAGCCAAGTGATTTTTTACGTTCGATCGATTCGCACGATCTCGCCGGCATATGACAGTCTTCGGCGCGACTGATGAGGCCAGCGCGCACCGGATTCTGAAACACGTAATCCCACTTGGCGGCGTAGCTCTCGTCGCTCCGCAACAGACGATCATGAAACCCCGGTTGCCAGAAGGAAGAGAGCTTTTGGCCCGGCCGCTTTACAGGTTCGCGTCCCATTGAAAGCAGAACGCGATCAAGTTGAATGCTTACGGTCCCACCGAAATCCTGGAGAAGATCGGGCGTTGTAAAGCTGCGCCTCTTACAACACACTAGAGCTGCAAGATCGACATGAATTTTGTTTTTATCACCACGTCGCTCCTGAAAATCATCGGGATGATCTTCATCGTGATTTTGCCGATGGTTTCCTACGCCGTTTACGCGGAACGCCGCGTCAGCGCGCTGATTCAAGACCGGGTGGGACCAAACCGTGTCGGGCCCGCTGGCCTTTTTCAACCGATTGCCGACGCCGCCAAATTCTTGTTCAAGGAAGATTTCACCCCCGGCCACGTGAACAAATTCTATTACTGGCTGGCCCCCTGTCTGGCCATGGTGCCCGCGATCACCACCATCGCAGTGGTGCCGTTCGGAAGCTCGCTGCTCGGGGTGCCCATGGTGATCGCGGACATCAACGTCGGTATCTTGTATGTGTTCGCCATCGCGTCGTTAGGCGTTTACGGCATCGTGCTGGCGGGTTGGGCCTCGAATTCGAAATATCCCTTCCTCGGCGGTGTGCGCTCGAGCTCGCAAATGATTTCCTATGAGCTTTCGCTTGCCCTGGCTGTCATTCCGGTTTTTCTGCTGGTCGGAAATTTGCGCCTAACGAATGTGGTTCGCTATCAAATCGAAAATGGGTGGATGATCGCGCCATTCATCGGCGACTGGGCAAACCTCGGCAAATGGCTGCTCGCGATCCCAATGATCATTTCATTTTCTGTTTTCACCATCGCGGTCTTCGCCGAGACCAATCGGGTCCCGTTTGATTTGCCCGAAGCCGAGCAGGAACTGGCTGGCGGTTATCACACGGAATATTCTTCGATGAAGTTCGCGCTCTTCTTCCTCGGCGAGTACGCCGCCATGATCACTGGCTCGGCCATCATCGTCACATTATTTCTCGGCGGCTGGCACCTTCCGCTGCCCTCCTGGCACCGCGGCTTTCACTGGCTAGTTGTCGATGGAACAGCACCGGGTTGGCGAGGTGTGGCCGGTGGTTTGTTTAACATCGCGACGTTTTTCGCGAAAGTCGCCGCGCTTCTTTTCGTGTTCATGTGGGTGCGCTGGACCCTGCCTCGCTTCCGTTACGACCAGCTCATGCGGCTCGGCTGGCTCTTCTTTTTTGAGATCGCCCTCGTAAACATCTTCATCGTTGCGGGCATCGTCGCGTATCTGCCAAATGAATGACGAAACCAGAATGACGAAGCCCGAAAGAAATCCTAATGACGAAGGCCGAAGCGTGAGTGGTTGCGGTAAGGCCATTCGTCGTGCGTGCCTCGTCATTCATTCGTCATTCGTCATTCGTCATTCGGGTTTTTAATCATGGCCATCACCGTTGCACGTCCGAACCTGAATTGGCGCGAGCGACTTTATTTGCCGGCCATCGCCGCCGGGATGATGATCACGATCAAGCATCTCAAGAACAGGATTTTCGGCCGGACGAAAGTGACGATGCAGTATCCGGAAGAAAAATGGGATAGCAGCCTGCCCGAACATTATCGTGGCGCACCCGCGCTCGTGCGGGACACGGCCGGTCGTGTGCGCTGCGTCGCCTGTCAACTTTGCGAATTCATCTGCCCGCCGCGTGCGATCAAAATCATTGCCGGGGAAATTCCATCGACCGACCGCTTCGCCAAGGTCGAAAAATACCCCGAGGAATTCGATATCGACATGGTCCGCTGCATTTTCTGCGGGATGTGCGAGGAAGTTTGCCCGGAACAGGCGATTTTTCTCCGCAAAGATTACGCTATCACCGGATTCACCCGCGAGGAGATGGTGCATCACAAAGACAAACTGCTGGAGATCGGCGGCGTGATGCATGGGGTGGTTCTCAAATGGAATGAGAAGAAATGAGCAGAACTGGAGTGCTGGAGTATTGGAGGAATGAAGTTGTGGTTAGCGGCACGAATTCACTACTCCATCACTCCACTACTCCATTACTCCAATAGCCAATGCCTCCTTTCTTATTTTGGTTCTTTGCGCTGCTCATGCTTGTCTTCGGCGCAGCTGTCGTCGTCAATCGCAACCCGATCGCGAGCGCGCTCAATCTCGTGGTTTCATTTCTCGGTCTCGCCGCGCTCTTCGTGTCGCTCGATGCCTTCTTCATCGGCGTCATTCAAGTGCTGGTCTATGCCGGCGCGGTCATGGTCCTTTTTCTTTTCATCATCATGTTGCTCGACCTGCGCGCGGAAAGATTGCGCAAAATCAATTGGGTAGCGTCCACCGGCGGAGTTGCGGTCGCACTCGCCTTGCTCGTCCAGATTTTCTATGTGATCGGCCATCTTAGTTTTTCAAAACAAAATTTCCCGCCGCTGGCAGGATCGACAATCGACGACGTGCACAACATCGGTCTGGTGCTTTTCGGAAATTACAATCTGCCATTTCAAATTATCGGGGTTCTTGTCCTGGTGGCGACGATCGGCGCGGTCCTCTTGAGCAAACGCGAGCCTCGATAACATGGTGACGCTCGGCCACTATCTCATCGTCAGCGGCATCCTCTTCGTGATTGGCTTCGCCGGCGTGATGTTGCGCCGCAATCTCATCATCATTTTCATGTCGCTCGAGCTGATGTTGAATGCGGCGAATCTATCGCTCGTCGCTTTCTCGCGCTTTCACCTCGAGCCCAGCGGAGTTCCGAATTACAACGCGCAAGTTTTTGTCTTCTTCATCATCACCGTGGCGGCGGCTGAGGTCGCGGTTGGCCTCGCCATCATCGTAGCGTTGTTTCGCGCGCGACAAACCACGCACGTCGAAGACATCAACACCTTAAGATTTTGATGGTTCGCCAAGTACCTCAAAGACAATGACGAATGACGAAGATCTAATGACGAAGGAATGACCAAATCCGAACTCCAGAAAGAAATGCGCAGCGCTCCTTCGTCCTTTGAGCATTCGGGCTTAACTCGTCATTCGTCATTCGTGCTTTGTCATTTCACCTATTCGCGTCGATTCGCGCAATTCGAGGGCTGATCTAATGAACCCAATTTTACCCTGGATCGTTCTGCTCCTGCCGCTGGTCTCAGCTGGCACCATCACCTTGTTCACTCGCCGGTTCAAGGCGTTGAGCAGTTTGACTTCGGTTACGGCCGTTCTGGGAAGCTTCCTTTGCAGTTGTTTGATCTTCGGACAAAAGGGTCTCTCAGGCCCGGGATTGAAATGGATTGATTTTGGCACGGTGTTCACGGTGCCGTTCGGTTTTGTCTTAGACGATTTGAGCCGGATGATGCTCGTGCTCGTCTCGGGAATCGGCGCGTTAATCCACATCTATTCGTTAGGCTACATGCGAGACGATGACGGCAAGTCCCGTTATTTCGCAGCCCTCTCGCTATTCATGTTCGCCATGCTCGGGATCGTGCTCGCGAACAACTTTGTCATGCTCTTCATTTTTTGGGAACTGGTCGCCTTTACTTCGTATCTACTGATCGGTCACTGGTTCGAGCGCGACGCTGCCGCCGACGCCGCGAACAAAGCATTTCTGACGAACCGCATCGGCGATTTCGGATTCATGCTTGGCATCCTGATGGTTTGGATGTCAACCGGCTCTGTCATCTTTGCCGAGATTGCTCCCCGATTA
>Ga0210406_10006396_pt1 | contig 12223 bp, 6 predicted proteins | sample IncBWC30MmetaG_FD_155454 | JGI IMG/M metagenome (GOLD analysis project Ga0210406, IMG submission 155454) | Forest soil microbial communities from Barre Woods Harvard Forest LTER site, Petersham, Massachusetts, United States - Inc-BW-C-30-M | ecosystem: Environmental > Terrestrial > Soil >...
GGAGACGCTTTTGCCCTCGGCGCTCGCAGACAGCTCGAGCAGGTCGGTGTAATCTCCGAGCGCACTCAATCGCGTCTCGGTCACCTTTAATCCCAAGCTTTCGGCGAAAGCAGGCGCGTTCACCTCGTTGACGTCGCTGCCGCCGGCGTTTTGCAAAAAACCCTTCAGCACTGCGCGCGTGACTGGTCCAGTATCGAGCTCGTTCACTTTGCCGCTGTAATTAACTTTCAGTTCGTCGACGCGGCGAGGCGCGACTTGGGAAAGAAATCGGCCGAGCTTTTCGCCGAACCGGAGATGCGGACCGATGATCGATAAAGTTTTCGCATCAAGGCTCGGCATGTTAACCGCATTACGGATTGTTCCCTCGAGAAGCGCGGCCCGAATCGATTGTGCGATTTCAATTCCAACACCTTCCTGTGCTTCGGTAGTGGACGCTCCGAGATGCGGCGTCAGAATCAAATTTGGCGCGGAACGCAGCGGCGAATCTTCCGGCAACGGCTCAACTTCGAACACATCGAGCGCCGCGGCAGCCACCCGTTGATCTTGCAACGCCGTCGCCAGCGCGGGTTCGTCGATCAATCCGCCGCGGGCGCAGTTGATGATGCGGACGCCGCGTTTCATTTTCGCGATTCGCGCCGGGTTGAGAACGTGCCGCGTTTCATCGGTCAAGGGTGTGTGCAGTGAAATGAAGTCCGCCGTTGCCAGCAAATCATCGAGGTCCTCCATCAGTTCTACCTGCAAACTGCGGGCGCGCGCCGCGGAAAGATAGGGATCGTAGGCGACGACACGCATTCCGAAAGCGATCGCGCGCCGGCTCAGCTCGCTGCCGATTCGGCCCATGCCGATGACTCCAAGCGTCTTGTTGTAAAGCTCAACGCCTTCGAAATCTTTCCGGTTCCACTTTTTGCTGCGCAAACTCGCGTCGGCCTGCGGAATTTTCCGCGCGACGTTTAACAAGAGGGAAAACGCATGTTCAGCCGTGGAAACAGTGTTGCCGCCGGGCGCATTCAGCACCAGCACACCGCGGCGGGTCGCTGTTTCCACGTCGACATTGTCGACCCCAACGCCGGCCCGTCCGACGACGCGCAGTTTTTTCCCAGCTTTCAACACGTCACCCGTCACTTTCGTTTCGCTCCGGACGATCAGCGCCGCGAACTCGGGGATGACCTCGATCAGTCTCTCCGGCGGCAAGTTCGTTTGCGTGGAAACTTCAAGCGCGCCTTCGCGCGAGAGTTCGTCGATTCCACGCTGCGAGATTGCGTCGGCGATGAGAACTTTTGGCAGGGTCACAGCAAAATGTTCAACGTTCAATCGCGGCGGCGCAACTCCGCGACGACTTCGATTTCGGCGGTCTGCGGAAACATGTCGAACGGCGTGACCAAGTTGATTTCGAAGCGCTGTTGCAGGTCGGCCACGTCGCGGGCCAGCGTCGACGGATTGCATGAGATGTAAATGAGCGTGGCCGGCGCTGAAGTGGCAATCGTTTCGCGAACGCGCACGCTTATGCCAACGGATGGCGGATCGACAATCACGACGGTCCGGTCGGCATTTGAATTTTCCAGGGCTGCTCGGAGTCCGGCTTCGACGTCACCGGCAACATAATTTTCTTTCGGACCGGCGTTTTCTTTTGCCGCGGCAATTGCAAACCGATCCCAATCGATTCCGGCGACGCGCTCAAACTTGTCGAGCAGCGCCTTAGAGAAGAATCCCGCCCCGCAAAATGCGTCGACGAGCAACTCCTGGTTCACCGGGGCAAGATCGACAACGTGATCTCGCAGCGCATCGGCGACAGCCTCATTCGTTTGGGAAAAAATCCGCGGGCCGGACTTCGCGCGAAGCGTGTAATGACCGTCCGGAACTTGGCGGGCGCGCAATTCCGCCAGCTCGCGGTTTATCTCGTTCATCGCGATCGGACATTGTTCGACATCGATCAAGCGATGCGAGTCGCGCCGAAAATATCCGATTACGCCGTTCTCGGCGTGAACGGTGATTCGATTCCGATAGGCGTATTCAAGCGGCGAGGGGACAATCGGACGCATTGGCACGTTTTTAAGTTTTCCGATTCGCTGCAAGAGGTCGCGAACCTGGCGTGATTTAATTTCGAGCTGATGCGTGTAATCGATGTGCTGGTAGGCGCAGCCGCCGCAACGACCAAAGTAGGGACAGCACGGTTCGACGCGATGAGGCGAATGTTTCTGAAGATCGACAATCTCCGCTTCGGCGAATTGCTTCTTCTCGCGCGTGATTTTTGCGGAAACGAGCTCGCCCTCGATCGTGAACGGAACAAAAACGGCCTTGCCATTTTCGCGCGCAACGCCTTTCCCGCCGAAGGCGAGGTTTTCGATTTGGAGATCGACTATTCGCAAGAGTCGACTTTAACGGCGCCGGCCCAGCGCCGCATTTATTTTCGGCTACGAATTTGAATTCGCCGACATCACGCGATCGATTGCGGCTTCGAGGCTTTCCATTTTGACTGGTTTAACCAGGTGCTCGGCGAAGCCGGCGTCGAAACTTTTCTCGATGTCGCCATTCATTCCAAAACCGCTAATAGCGATACCGGTGATGCCCGACATTGCGCGCAAATAAGTCATGAGCTCGATGCCGCTTCCGTCGGGAAGGGCAATGTCGCTGATGAGAAGATCGAACGAGCTCCGCGCAGCTGCTTCCATTGCCGAGCGAACATTGTGGGCGGCGGCGACCAAATGTCCGCGTCGAACCAGCAAACGTTCCAGCGCAGTGCAAGTGTCGAGATGATCATCGACCAGCAAAATTCGCAGCGGTCGAGTTTCGGGTGCAGGCATCGCCATCTTTACCACGCGCATCGGCGGCGCTACCGTCTTCAGCGTTAACGTAAAAGTGGACCCGCGATCGGGGCCTTCGCTTTGAGCAATGAGCGTTCCGCCGTGTGCCTGGGCGAGCGATTTCGAAATCGCGAGACCCAGTCCAAGTCCACCATAACGCCGCTGAAATGCCTGCTCGCCTTGCTCAAACGGGTCGAAGATCCGGTTCATGATCTCCGGTTCGATCCCGATGCCTGTGTCGTGGACGGTGATCACGAGAGTTCGCGGCTCGGGATTGGTGGTAAAAATCGTGATCTCGCCGGTTTCGCCGGTGAACTTAATCGCGTTCTTAACCAGGTTCCAAATGATCTGTTGAAACTTGGCCGCGTCCGCCAAAACGTGATGGGCGCCGGCCCGCAAATTGACACGAAGATTCAAACGGCGGTCCCGGGCTTCCGCGCGACAAATTTCCACGACGTTCCCGATGATCTCGTGCGCGTCGAGCGAACCGAACCGCAATTGGAGCTTGTCCTTCGCGATGCGGGTCAAATCGAGCAGATCGTCGATCAACTGACTTTCGAGTTCGACATTGCGACGGATCATCGACAAAGAACACTTGGCGAGCTCCGACGGCGTCATTTCCGTTTCGAGCGCATCGAGGGCCGCGATCACTGGTGTGAGCGGCGTGCGCAGCTCGTGCGAAAGCATTGCCAGGAAATTATCCTTGGTGCGATTGGCCGCCTCGACCGCTTCTTTTTGTTGTTCGATCGCCGCTTGCGCACGGTTGCGCTCGGCAATCGCCGCCGCGATCGCCATGGCTGTGATCGTTAATGCTGCCGTCCACAACTGCAGCATCAGGAGCGATCGATTCTCAGTCTGCATGACGAACGGCCCGAAGTCATGGAGCGTTCCCCAAAGTGCGATCGCGGACAGAATGAAAACTCCGGTGGCGGTCTCGCGCGGCGTAAAACGAAACGCTGTCCAGATAACGATCGGTCCGCAAAGAAAGGAAACGGGATAATTCCGCGCTGAAATTCCGAACCAACCGCCGAAAACAATTTCGGCGAGAACGACCAGCAGCAAAAGCAGAACGCTGACCTCGATTACCCCGGCGCGATCCCATTTGCGCTGCGTGGACGGAACACTCCAAAGCAAAAGGAGCGGCACGACAACCAAAACACCCGATGCGTCGCCGAGCCACCAAGTTATCCACACTTGCCAGTAGTTAGACCACGAAGCGAACCCGCCCAAGGCCAGACTCGTTACGCCTAATGACGGACTGAGGGCGGTGCTGATCGCCGCGGCGAGCGCGAATTTGAAAACATTTTGCGGACGATCGAAAACTTGTGTCGCGCCGGCAAATCGATTGACCAGCCATGCGCCGCAAAGCGCTTCGAGCGTGTTGCCACCGGCAATCCCGAACGATGTAAAAATATTTCCGGCCGTCGTGAGGTTGACGAAAAACGCGCCGATGAAAATCGCCGGCCAAACGCGGTAGCCGAGAATAAGCAGCGCAGCGAGCGCGATTCCGGCCGGCGGCCAGACGGGTGAAGCACTGGCGTTAACGAATGCCAGTTTAAGTGCGAGTTTGCCGGCGACGAAATAAATCAGCGTCAAGACGCCGATTGCTGGCAGCGTGGGAGTTTTCCTGGGATTCAACATTAACCCGACCGCCTGTGCGAATCGCGTTACCTGTTACGCCGCTTGCAGGCGCGGTCAACCGATTTGTGAATAACTTTGCCGGCGTGCCGGACGTGGGAAGCCTAGTAATCGCGGCAGTACGGATACTTCGATTCGTTGCCAAGTTCGGGTGCGAATTCAGAATAGCCACCGTGAATCCACGGAATGTCGTTGCGTAAAACCGGCCGGTAACTGTCGTGATGAATCGGAGCCGCAAACGTGAAAATCTCGTAGAGGCCGGTGAAATGTCGCGCCGTCGAGCGTCCGAGCCCGCGCATGACGCCATAACCCGCGGCCGCGACGTTGCCTTCAGTCTTGTTTACTTTGCAAATTGAGTCGGGCAGTTCGGAAGACGCGAAAAGGAAATTTGAGAAACCGCGGCCAAGTTTGCGGGTCGGTCCGTAATCGTTTCCTGGAGGATCTTGAATATCAGCGAATGTGTTTGCGACAAGAGCGATTCCAACCAGCGCGACGAGCAAGAATTTTTTCATAGGGGGGTCGATTGATCTAAACAATTTCTTCGTCGCAAAAGCAACCTTCATTTTCGGAGTCGTCAGCCGTGCGGTGGACCTTGAAAATAAAACAGCACCGAGCGGCTCGCGTCGAAAAATCCGTGCGCGATGATCGCGATCCAAAGATTTCTTCCAGACCAGAGCACGGTGAGTCCGAGCAAAATCCCGAGTGTCCCGGTGATCAACATGCCGAGCGGATTCTGGTAGGCGTGCGACACGCCGAAGAGAATTCCTTGAATGATCAACGCCACGACCCAGGCCGCGCGACTTCCGCCGAAAAACATCGCGAGTCCTTGCATAAGAAATCCGCGGAACATGAATTCTTCATAGAACCCGGCGCCGATCAGTACATAGATCACCATGACCAAAGTGAGCGTGAGATTTCCCTGGACCGCGGCGAAGCGGCTGAGGTCTCGATGAAACCCGGCTTTCTCCGAAAGATAAATCCCGCCGAAAAAAATCGCGGCGAGCAAAACGCCGATCGCAATTGTGCGCAGCCAGTTTTTTGGTTTCTTCAATCCGATGTCGGCCAGCCGTTCGCCGCGCAGCTGGATGAGCACGCACGCGAGCACGACTTCTAACATTTGAACGATGAGTCCGAACGCATAACCGCCCTCCATCGTTTTCGGCGTGTAAATCGCCTCGGCCGCGATTTCCAAACCGAACACGGCCGCGATCAGAATGATGATGTCGACGAAGTAGCGATAGCGCCGCGCGGTGCTTGTTTGCACCGCTTCCAGTCTGGATTGCTCCGATGTCATCCGTTTGGATTAAGATAGAATCAGGAAACCAGGAATCGAGGAAAAGGGAATGACGAGATGGACCTGTAGAGCCGCTAGGGCAGCGGAGAGCGAATGCGGGAGCATCGCGAATCAATCGAGGAAAGGGAAACCGTTCGTCAACGCCGAAGTCTCACTTCGCTGACGCGGTTTCTTTCGGCGCGAGGGAGGCGACGATTTTCTCAAAGCGCGGATCGCCGCGGAGCGGGTCCCAAAAAGGCAACAGTTTTAGTGCGCCATAGCTCAGCATTTGCGATGCGTTGGGAGCACGCAGTCCGGCTTCCAGTTGCTGCAAGGCAAGCTCCTTGTCGCCCGCCCACGCTGCGGTGATGGCGAAATATTGAAGGACGCGACTGCCGTTCAAGACGTCTTTTTCCAGCGGCGTGAGCGCGACTGCTCGACGGCCTTCGTCCAAGGCCAGGTCTTTCCGTCCAAGAGCAGCGTCGATTAAGCCGAGGACGCAGAGCGTTCGGCCATAGTCCGGCTGCGCCTGCACAATCTTTTCCTGCTGGGCGCGAGCGGCTTCAAACGCAGTGCGCGCTCTTGCCTCATCTTTGGTCATGCGCGCCAGCAGACCTTCGCCAAAGCTGCGGCTCAGATTAATCGTCTCGGCCCAACAGGGATTGTCGCCCAGCGCGACGAGTGCTCGTTCGGCCGCAGCCGGATCGCGTTCGGCCAGAGCGCAACAGAACCAGACGTCCGCGGCGCTGGCGATGGCGCTCGGTCCTTGCGCGAGAATCGCATCAATCGTCTGGCGCAGGGGCCGGGTGTCCGCTTTCCAGTAGGCGTAAAATTCTGCACGAGTGGCCCGCGTTTCGACGTTGTCGGGCACGATCGCTAATGCGCGATCCAGGGCAGCGATTGACTCGGCATAGCGTCCCAATTGTTGGTAACTGACCGCGATCTGTTGCAGAGTAAAAAAGTTGCGCGGGTCCAGCTCCACCGCGCGCTCCAGAGTGCGCAGACCTTCCTCCTGCTGGCCGCGCCGCCGCAGAATGTAGCCGGTGAGTTCGAAGAGACGCGGATCATTGGGTAACGCTCGCCGCGCAATCTCCAATTCGGCCAGGGCGCCGGCATAGTCGCGCAGCCCGTAATATAGATAGTTCGCGCGCGCAAAATGCGTTTCGGCAGCATCCGGTCGCAGCCGGGTCGCGGCCTGCACCGCAGCTTCTGCCAGGGCAAGCCGGGCGGGAGTGTGATCAGATCCCAATACTGCATAAAAGTATTCGTGGGCATAGGCGAGCTGGCAGTAAGCGTCGAAAAATGAAGGATCGCGCTTCACCGCTTCATCCAGAAGTTCAATTGCCTTCCGCCGGTCTGGGTCGGCCGTCACGCTGAAACTTGTTGTGAGAAGAAGTGACTTCGCCCGGCTGTAAAGGTCGAATGCGGCCAGATCGGTCGTGGGCGGCTGCTCGATGGCTTTTTTCTCGTTAGGCGAGAGCTTGGCTTGCAGTTGATCGGCAATGGCCTTGGCGATTTCGCTTTGGATGGCGAACACATCGGCCAGATCCCGATCGTAGGTTTGCGCCCACAGATGCGCGTCGTTGCGGGCATCGATCAACTGCGCGATCACCCGCACTTTGTTGGCCGCGCGTTGCACACTGCCCTCAACAACGTGCGCCACACCGAGTTGCTGGCCGATCTCGCGCAGATTGCGCGGCGCGCCGCTCTTGTACTGCATTACGCTCGTGCGGCTGATCACTTTCAAGGCGGCGATTTTTGAAAGGTCAGTCAAAATTTCGTCCTGCACGCCCTCGGTGAAATAAGCGTTCGCTTTTTCTTCGCTCAGATTTTCGAACGGAAGAACCGCGATGCTTTTATCCAAAATCGCTGACATTGAGTGCGTGGGCCGGCGGAGAAAGAAGAAAGCGACGGCAATTATCGCGCCCAACACAATGAGCGCAGCCGTAATCTCCGTCCAACGCACACGCGCGCGATGTTTCCTGACCGCCTGGAGTTTGCTCGGTAGTTTCGGATTACCAACTTCATCCGAGTAAAGATTGGTGACGCTCACTCGGGCGTCGTGTTTCACCTCGAATGTGCCGATGTCGTGCAGAAACGGTCGCCAACGATCGTAGTTCTCTAGATCTTCAGCCACGTGCTTCGAGAGAAGGATGTGTCCGGCGTCGCCACAATCCATCACTCGTTGGGCCAGGTTGATGCCGGCGCCGGCCACGTTCGTCCGTTCGTTCATGTCCACTACACCACTGACCGGCCCGCTGTGAATTCCCATCCGGACTTGCAGGCGCGGGTTGTCCTTGAGCGCGCGGCTAATCTCAAAGGCACATTGCGCCGGTTCCTCCGGACTCTTGTAAAAGACCAGCGCCATCCCGTCGCCGGTCGGGATTTTTAAGATCCGATTGGCCGCTTCCGCTTTTTGGAATTGCTCGGACAAGCGAACAATCCCATTGAGTTCATCAACTCTGGCGTGTTGTTCGTTAACTGAGAGCTTCGAATAACCAACGATGTCGAGGAACAGGACGTGTGCGATCTCCAGCTGAATTTCTTTCTTAACCTCGGCGACCACGTCGTGAAGTTATCTGAAAACAAAGCAATTGATAATTTCGCTTTTGTTTGACCGTCCAGCTCAAAACTCGCGCGCACTCGAGATCACAATTTGCTCATTCTTATGCAATCGATGTATTCTTTTTCAATTTCTTAGTTCCCGTAGTTCAACGGATAGAACAAGGGTTTCCTAAGGGCAAAACGCCACTTTTGCAGACATCCGCCTAACGAATCAGCGATCCGCAAATCGATGTATTTAAGCTCGTTGACTAATTGTTAGGTTCCTCACCCGTAATCACCAATCTGCACATTTTTACATGCCCGGGTGACACAAAGGGTGACACGAAATTTCAGCACGGTTTTCATTTGTTTGGCCGCTCGTCACCAGTCGCACTTGGTCGGGGCTGATGAGAATCATGGAAACCGTTCTTCAACGCCGAAGTCTCACTTCGCTAACACGGTTTCTTTCGGCTTAAGCGACTGGACGATTTTCTCAAAGCGCGGGTTACCGCGCAGTGGGTCCCACATGGGACTTAGCTTGAGATCGCCATAGTCGATTCCAGCGGGGACTTCCGCTGATCGTTCCAAGATCGAGAGGACCCGGTCGGGTTCTCCCATTTGCATAGCAATCTTAGCCGACCATTGTTGAGCCCAAGCCGCTGCCACCGCATCTTTCTTAACAGAGTCTAAATTCGCCGTGCGTTGCGCGATTGCGAGTGCGGTCTTTTTGTCGCCGAGTGCTGCATTAGCCCATGCTAGAACTAGACTACCGTTTGATCGTTCCGACTCACCACCAAACAGACCTTGAAATTCGCTCCGAACCTGTTCCCACGTCGTGTGGGCAGAAGAATTGTCGCCGGATAATTGTTGAAGCCACGCAAGTCGTGCCTTCTTGTAGATTTTACCTTGTGGCGATTCAGCGTGGTCAGGATTTGCAGCCTTGGACTTCAAAGCGAGGATGGCATCCCCATAGCGGCGTTCATAAATCCACTGGCCGATCTGGCTATTGAAAAACGGCGAGTTCGTATCAAGCCGCAATGGCGTTAGAATTGCCGCCGCGGCTGGCAAATCGCCCCGCGCCTGGTAAACATCAGCTTTGTTTACAAGCGCACCCACATCGCCCGGGGCTATAGCAAGAATCCGATCACAAACACTTAACGCCGCCTCATATTGGCGTAAATCAAACAGGGCTTCCGATTGCGAGTCCAAAAGCTCGACATCGCGGGGGTTGAGTTCTAAGGCTTTGCGAAAGTAATTGAGACAGCGTTCCCACTCGCCTTTGCGCCGGCAAACGAGAGCGAGAGCACGAGGAATTTGGCTGTTGTTAGGCGAAAGTTGCCAGGCTTTCTCGAACGACGCTATGGCGCGGTCGTAATCGCGCTCACAGTAATACTCGAAGAAACCTTGCGCCAGACACGCTTCACCGAGGTTTGCTTGCAGATCGATGGCGGTGGCGACTGCATGCCTCGCATCCTCGCGCAGCGTGACAGGATTATCTGTGATCTCGTTAAAATAACCGAGCGCGTTCATGTGGCCGAGCCTCGCCCACGCCAGTGCAAATTTTGGATCGAGTTTGACCGCTTCGCCGAAATACTTGATGGCCTGGAGGTTGTTAGCAGGGGTCCAACTAAGAACACTAGAAGCTAAGCCGCGCAAGTAGGCATCGTAGGCCGCGGAATTCGTCGTCGGTTTTTCTTGAATCGCATGCTGCTCGATGCCGGTGAGTTTCGCTTTCAATGCCTCGGCTACGTTGGTTGCCACTTCCCCTTCAACCCCAAAGATGTCATCGAGTTTGCGATCGTAACTCTCGGCCCATAGATGTTCGTCAGTTGCTGCGTGAATGAGTTGCACATTGATATGCACCTGAACGCCCACTTTCTGCACGCTGCCTTCGAGAACATTTGCGACACCAAGTTGCCGAGCAATCTCATGCAAATTGCCCGGTCGGGCGGAATATTGCTGCGTCGAGGTATGGGAGATGACCTTCAGCGCGCCGATCTTGGCCAAGCGCGTCAGGATTTCATCCTGAATTCCTTCGGCGAAGTAGGCGTTGTCGGGATCGCGGCTCAAGTTTCCGAATGGAAGAACTGCGATCGATTTTTCCGGCACAGACAGTGTCGGCGGCACGCGATTACGAGAAAACATTGCGATGCCAGCGACGATTGCCGCGAACGCGAGCAACGCTGCCGTCGTCACCGTCCAGCGCATCCGCGCTCGGTGCTTCTTCAGAGCTTCGAACTTTTTCGGCAGTTGCGGATTGCCCACTTCATCCGCGTGCAGATTCACAATGGAGAGCCGCATCCCATGCTTCACTTCGCATTCGCCCAGATCATGCAGGAGCGGCCGCCAATGTTCGTATTCTCCCAAATCGTCGGCGACGCGTTTGGAGAGAAGAATGTGCCCGGCGTCGCCGCAGTCCATCACCCGTTGCGCCATATTAAGACCGGCCCCGGCAAGGTTGGCCTGACCGTTCACATCGATCACGCCGCTGACTGGGCCGCTGTGCGCTCCCATTCGAAGTTGTCGGTGTTCTTTGAGAGCGCGACTGATCTCGAGCGCGCATTCCACCGGCTCTTCCGGGCTCTTATAAAAAACCAGCGCCATCCCGTCACCGGTCGGGATCTTGATAAATCGGGCCGCGGCTTCGGCCTTTTGAAACTGCTCGGAGCCACGAACTGCCTCATTTAGTTCATCGATAGCGGCGCGTTGCTCGTTAATCGAAAGCTTTGAATAACCAACGATGTCGATGAACAAGACATGCGCGATCTCCAGCTGAATTTCTTTCTTAATCTCAGCGGACATCCGGTGAAGTTACGTGAAAACAAATCAATTCATAATTTCGCTTGTGGCCGGCCGTCGAGAACAAAGCTGGCGGTTCAGGAAAGCGAACCGCGGTGAGCAACTTGCTCAACTTCCTTCAATCCGTTTATTCTTCCTGGATTTTTCGGTTCCCGTAGTTCAACGGACAGAACAAGGGTTTCCTAAGGGCAAAGCGCCATTTCCGCACGTTTCAGCCTAACGAATCAGGCGCGCGCAAATCGCTTTAATCTAACGTGTTGACCCATCGTTACCTTCCTCACGCGTAATCACCAATCTGCACATTTTTATATGCCCGGGTGACACAAAGGGTGACACAAATTTCAGCACGGTTTTCGTTTGCTTGACCGCTCGTCGCCAGTCGCACTCAACGCCGAAGTCTCACTTCGCTGACGCGGTTTCTTTTGGCGCGAGCGAGGCGACAATCTTTTCGAAGCGCGGATCGCCGCGGAGCGGGTCCCAGACCGGGAACAGTTTCAAGGCGCCGTAGCTCAGCATGATTGACGCAGCGGGAGCACGCAGTCCAGTTTCCAGTTGCTGCAACGCTAACTCCTTTTCGCCCGCCCATGCCGCCGTAATCGCGAAATATTGAAGGACGCGGCTGCCGTTGTTGACATCTTTTTCCACCGGTGCGAGCGCGATCGCCCGCCGGCCTTCTTCCAGGGCCAGGTCTTTGCGCCCCAGAGCACCATCGATCATGGCGAGCACGCAGAGCGTGGGCCCGTAGTCGGGCTGCGCTTGCACTCTTTTTTCCTGTTCCGTACGAGCCGCTTCAAAAGCAGCGTGCGCGCGCGCCTCGTCTTTGGTCATGCGCGCCAGCAACCCTTCCCCAACGCTGTGGCTCAGATAAATCGGGGATTCGCCCCAGAAGGGACCGTCGCCCAGCGCGACAAGCGCTCGTTCGGCCGCAGCCGCATCGCGTTCAGCCAGCGCACAAATGAACCAGGTATCTGCTGCGGGAGCGATCGCGCTCGGCGCTTGCGCCAGGATTGAGTCAATCGTCTGGTGAAGCGGCCGCGTGTCTGCTTTCCAGAAGAGATAAAACAGTTCACGATTCGCCCGCGTTTCCACGTTGTCGGGCACAATGCTGAGCGCCCGATCCAGCGCAGCGATCGCCTCGGGGTAACGCCCCAAAACTTGATAACTAAGC
>Ga0210406_10006397_pt1 | contig 12222 bp, 6 predicted proteins | sample IncBWC30MmetaG_FD_155454 | JGI IMG/M metagenome (GOLD analysis project Ga0210406, IMG submission 155454) | Forest soil microbial communities from Barre Woods Harvard Forest LTER site, Petersham, Massachusetts, United States - Inc-BW-C-30-M | ecosystem: Environmental > Terrestrial > Soil >...
GAATAACAATTGTTGTCGTTTCAATCGCTCCTCGTCCGGATCGGCCCAGTCGTTCTTCACCTCTCCCGCTTGCGGGGGAGGTCGCATCGCATCGAAAGATGCGATGCGGGTGGGGGAACCTCTATCCACACGAGCAGTATGACTCGCGGCGACACCCCCACCCCAACCCTCCCCCGCAAGCGGGAGAGGGAGCCCGGCCCAGTCTTCTGTCCCTCCACCGTCATTCCGGGATGCGCCCTCTTGGGCGCAGGCCCGGAATGACGAAACTGAGGAGATCGCTGCCGCGACGCCCCGGAATGACGATGTGGATGCATTATCCCGGAATAACAATTGTTGTCGTTTCAATCGCTCCTCGTCCGGATCGGCCCAGGAAAACCCGTCGATCTGGCGAAAGCCGAGCCGCACGGCGCAATGTTCTCCGTTTCCCTCCTCCAGCGTGTTTTGCGCAAAACTGAAGGACACGTCGATCTCGCGCACCTCGACGCCGTTGTTGCGGGCATCGCCGACGATCTGGGCCGGGGCATAAAAGCCCATCGGCTGCGAGTTCAATAGCCCGCAGCAGAAGGCATCGGGGTGATAATGCTTGAGCCATGACGAGACATAGACGAGTTGCGCAAAGCTCGCGGCGTGGCTTTCCGGGAAACCGTAAGAGCCGAACCCTTTGATCTGCTCGAAGCAATTTTTGGCGAATTCGGGCGCATAACCGCGCGCGATCATGTTGCCGATCATCTTGTCCTCGAATTTGCCGATGGTGCCGACGTTGCGGAAGGTCGCCATCGATCGGCGCAGCCCATTGGCTTCTTCGGAGGTGAATTTCGCGGCCTCGATCGCGATCCGCATCGCCTGTTCCTGGAACAGCGGCACGCCGAGCGTCTTGTGCAGGACTTTATAAAGCTCATCCTTCTCCCCGTGCTCCGAGATCGGTGACGGGTAGTTCTCCTTCTCGACGCCGTTGCGCCGGCGCAGATAAGGATGAACCATGTCGCCCTGGATCGGGCCAGGCCGCACGATCGCGACTTCAATGACGAGATCGTAGAAGGTCCGCGGTTTTAAGCGCGGCAGCATGTTCATTTGCGCGCGGCTTTCGACCTGGAACACGCCGAGCGATTCACCGCGGCACAACATGTCGTAGACGCCCTTGTCGTCCTGCGGGATGCTCGCCAGCTCCCAGCGCTCGCCCTTGTGGCCCTCGATCAGATCGAAACATTTGCGGATGCAGGTCAGCATGCCCAGCGCCAGCACGTCGACCTTCATCATGTTGAGCGCGTCGACGTCGTCCTTGTCCCATTCGATGAAGGTGCGGTCATCCATCGCGGCGTTGCCGATCGGCACATAGCTGTCGAGCCGGTCCTGGGTCAGCACATAGCCGCCGACATGCTGCGACAGATGCCTGGGAAATTCGATCAGCTCGGTGGCAAGCTCGACCGCAAGCTCGATCATCGAATTTTTGGGGTCGAGCCCCGCCTGGCGGACCTGCATGTCGTTGAGGCCCTTGCCCCAGCTTCCCCACACGGTATCGGCGAGCGCCGCGGTGACGTCCTCGGTCAGCCCGAGCGCCTTGCCGACATCGCGGATCGCGCTGCGCGGACGATAGTGAATGACGGTTGCAATGATCGCGGCGCGGTGGCGGCCATATCGCCTGTAGACATATTGCATCACCTCCTCGCGCCGCGAATGCTCGAAGTCGACGTCGATGTCGGGCGGCTCCAGCCGTTCCTTGGAAATGAAGCGCTCGAACAAAAGATCGACCTTGGTCGGATCGACCGAGGTCACCCCTAACACGTAGCAGACGGCCGAGTTCGCCGCCGATCCCCTGCCCTGACAAAGGATGCCCTGGCTGCGGGCGTAGCGCACGATGTCGTGCACGGTGAGGAAATAATGCGCGTATTTGAGCTCGGCGATGAGGTCGAGCTCCTTGCGCAAGGTGGCGCGAAGCGTCTCATCGATCCCTCGGTGAAAATATTTTTCAGCGCCTTCCCAGGTCAGGTCTTCCAGATGCTGCTGCGCGGTCTTGCCCGGCGGCACCGGCTCGTCCGGATATTGGTATTTGAGCTGATCGAGCGAGAAATGGATGCGGCCGGCAAAGCGCATGGTTTCCGCGATCGCTTGCGGGAAATCGCCAAACAGCCGCGCCATTTCACCCCGAGGCTTGAGATAACGCTCGGCATTGGCTTCGAGGCGTTTGCCGATCATGTCGATGGTCGTCTTCTCGCGGATGCAGGTGAGCACATCCTGTAAGGGACGGCGCGCGGGATGGTGGTACAGCACCTCGTTGGTCGCGAGCAGCGGCACTTTTGCCTTTGCTGCGACATGATGGAGCCGCGCCAGGCGGCGCCGGTCATCGCCGCGATAGAGCAGGCTTGCCGCGAGCCACACCCCATCGGCGCGGCTTTCTTGCAGTTGGCCCAAAATCTTGATCGCTTTTGCCGCCTCGAACCGATGCGGCAGCGTCATCACCAGAAGCTGGCCTTCGGAAAATTCCAGGAGGTCATCGAGCTTGAGATGGCATTCGCCTTTCTCGATCCTTTCAATGTCACTGCCCCGCTTGCCGCGGGTGAGCAGCTGGCACAAAAGGCCGTAAGCCGCGCGGTCGCGAGGGTAAACCAGGATATCCGGCGTGCCGTCGATGAAGACAAGGCGCGCGCCGATCAGGAGCTTTGGCTTATATTGAACTTCCGGGTTTTCGAGCTCCTTGTAGGCCCGCACGATGCCGGCAAGCGTGTTGTGATCGGCAATGCCGATCACGGCAATCCGCAATGCGCTTGCCTGATGCACATAGGCGCGCGGATCCGATCCGCCGCGCAGGAACGAGAAATTCGTGGTGATGCCGATCTCGGCATAGTCAGGTGTTGGCTCAACGCCGACGGGATTATTCATGCGAACAGCCCATGCACGAACCAGTTGGCGGGCTTTGGCTTGCCTTCTTCGGTGACGAGCTCGCTGCCGTAAAGGCCATCGCGAAAGATCCAGAAGCGCAAACCCGCGGCGTCCTCGATGCGGAAATAATCGCGCGTCAGCATTTGGCCGTCCTGCTTCCACCATTCCATGGCGATGCGTTCGGGCCCTTCCACCCGCACCACCGCATGAACCGCGCGCCGCCAGGTGAAGTGATGCGGAGGCCCGTCCGGAACCGTTGCAAACGGCACCTTGATCGGCTCGGGCTTTTCAAACAGCCGCAATGGGCGCAGCGGCGGCTCGCTCTCGGCACGCACCGGCCACGCCGCTTGCGTTGCCGCGGCAAGATGATGCTGCGCCGGTAAAGTCAACATCGCGCGTTCCGGAATATGGGTGTCCTGCGGCAGGTGCACGACCACGCGGCGGCCGCCGATGCGCGCGGCGATGCGGTCGATCAATGCCGCCAGCTCGTCATTGTCATGGACATTGGCATCGAGATCGCGCTGCTGCTGCACGACGATCTCGGTGCGGCTTGCGGACAGGCGAATGAGATCGAAGCCGAAACCGGGATCAAGCGGATCATTCAGGGTCTCTAGCCGTTCGCGAAACAGCCGGTCGATCACTTGAGCCCTGGTCACCGGCTGTCCGGTGTCGACCACAATCGCGCGCACCGCGCCGTCGGTGCGGAAAAAACTTGCCTCCAGCCGCCGCGCGCCCTTGCCCTGCTTGGCCATCGCCGCAACCAGCATGTGCGCCAGCCGCAATAGCGTCATCGAGATCACGCTTTCGGTCACGACCGGTTCGGCAAAGCGCTTCTCGACGATATAGTCCGGCGGCGGCTTTCGCGGACTGATCGGCGCATCGCCCTCGCCCAAGGCGTGCGCCAGCAGCGTCGTGAAACGGCTGCCGAAGCGCGCGGTGATTTCGTAAGGCGCGCGCGTGGCGACATCGCCGATGGTTTTCAAGCCGGCGCGGCGCAGGCCGCGGGTGATGGCCTCATCGGCGCCGAGCGCGGATACCGGCAAAGGCTTGACCGCCTCGGCTTCCTCGCCGTCCTCCACGATCTTACTGGGGCCAGCGCGCGTCAGCGTGCGGGCGCAGATCGACGTGCCGGCAATCGCCGCGCTGACGACAAAGCCTTGGCCGGTCAGCGCGCCGCATATTATTCGCATCAAGGCGGCCTCGCCGCCGAACAGATGGGCGCAGCCGGTGATGTCCAGGAACAGGCCATGCGGCGGATCGAGCGCCACCAGCGGCGTGAACCGATCGCACCAGTCGGCGATGTCGCTCAAGATTTTGGCGTCCGCCACCTCATCGGCATCGAACACCACAAGCTCGGGGCAGATGGCGCGGGCATTGGCGAGCGGCAGCCCGATCTCAAGGCCATGTCGCACGGCTTTGTCGTCGAGGGCATAAATCAGCAGCGCGTTGTTTTGCTTGGCGACGACGACGCTGGGGCTGTCTCCTTTCACCTCCCCCGCTTGCGGGGGAGGTCGGATCGCATCGGAAGATGCGATCCGGGTGGGGGAAATCCTCTCCGCACGGACAGCATGGCTCGCGGAGATACCCCCACCCCGGCCCTCCCCCGCACGCGGGAGAGGGAGCGGACCGTCTGTGTCGCGAAAGATATATTTAACTTGCGCGTCGTCGTTCTGCGGAAGCGCGCGCTTGATGCGGTCGATGGGCAGGCGCGGCAGCCACAGGCTGAGGATACGCCGCTGGTTCCGCGAAAAGGCACTCATCACATTTCCATTCCATGATCCACCGCCCGACAGGGCCATGACGATTGCGAACGAGCTCGGCGTCGAACACCGGCGCGCCCCACGCGCTCCAGTCTGCGGAAGGCGGCGAATGCGCCGCGCGCACGATCCATCTGGTCTCCGCCGTCGAGGGTTTTTGCTGCGCCGCCACCCGCAGCAAGAGGCCGGTGACGCCGGAGGCCTGCGCTGTCAGCGTCAGCCTGCGACTGGCGACAAGATCGAGCTGCCGCACCTCGCCCCAGACTTCCAGCACGACAGCGCCGACCGCATCGCAGGCCAGCGCGTCGGCGGCGGTTCGCAACGCGGCCTCGGCATCGGCCGCGCGCACGCTCACCACGCAGCGCGGATCGAGCCCGAGTTCGGCCCATCCGCTCATCGATAGCCGGCCCAATTCGATTTCGCTAAAATCCTGCCGCACCCAGACCAGCGGCCGGCGCGGCGCCACGCGCCCTGCTAACCCCGCAATGAATCCGGTCGCCGCAGCACTCTGATGACCTTCGCAAAACACCTCATGCACCGCGGCGAGCGCGAGACCGCCCCGCAGCGCCGCATCCGCACCGGCGTGTCCAAGCGCCGCCTTGTGTGGGGCGTAGCCATCGTCATGCGCTTCGAGGCGCTCGATGTCGCCGCGCAAAGACGCAAGCGTGCTCGTGCGTGCGCTCATCATGCGCCGCTTCCTCAAATGCTGGTGGCCGTCACTGGTCCTATGAGAACCAGGAGCTGGCCCATTTGTTCATGATATGTTCTAATATAAAGCTAACAGGGACACGAGAGTCAACCGGAATTGACGCTTCAGGAGATTTACCAGTGGAATCAAAGGGATTCATGCACTTCATCACCCTCGATCGCGACACCGATTTCGACGGCTGGCGAAAGGCCGCGCGGGCGCTAGCGCTGAACGAGATAAAACCGTCCGATGTGACATGGATGGTGCGCGGCAACGCGCTCACATCGATCGGACCACCGGCGACAGATCAATCGCTTCAAACGCCACAAGGAAATTTTCATGGCAGCTTCAACGTATCGGCAAAATTCGTCGAGCTGGCGCAGTCCGCGATCCTGCACCGCGATCCCACCCGCTTTGCCCTTCTGTATCGCCTGGTGTGGCGGCTGCGCAGCCATCATGACCTCTTGAACACAGCGACCGATCCGGACGTCGCGCAGGCGATCGCCATGGCCAAAGCCGTGCATCGCGATCAGCACAAGATGCAAGCGCTCGTCCGCTTCCGCGAAATCGGCCGTGAGCAGAACTCGCATTACCTCGCCTGGTTCGAGCCGGAGCACCACATTGTGGAGGCGACCGCGCCGTTCTTTGCGAGCCGTTTTGCCGACATGCCGTGGTCGATCCTCACCCCCGATGTCTGCGCGCATTGGGACGGCCATGCCGTCTCGATGACGTCAGGCATAGACAAGGCCGAGGCGCCGACCGAAGACCGGCTCGAGGAAGTTTGGCGGCGCACTCACGCGAGCATCTTCAATCCGGCCCGGCTGAAGGTGAAGGCGATGCAGACGGAAAGGCCGAAGGAGTATTGGAGGAACCTGCCGGAAGCCTCGATCATTAAACAGTTGATCGCCGATACCGAATGCTGGATTGGCGCAGGGATCGCCAATGCCGGAACGAAACCACCGCAACGGCCGGAGCCTTCGATGCAACGAAAATCCGTAAGCTCAATCGAAAATATCGCAACGCTGCGCGAGGAAGCGGCCTCCTGCCGGGCCTGTCAGCTCTGGAAGGATGCGACCCAGACCGTATTCGGCGAAGGCCCGCAGGATGCGAGAATCATGCTGGTCGGCGAGCAGCCCGGCGACAAGGAAGACCTCGCAGGCCACCCGTTCGTCGGACCGGCCGGCCAGATGCTGGACCGCGCGCTGCAACAAGCCGGCATCGATCGCAGAAAAGTCTACGTCACCAATGCGGTCAAGCATTTCAAATTTGTTCCGCGCGGAAAAATCCGTCTGCATCAGAAGCCGAATACGGCTGAAATCAAGGCGTGCCGATCATGGTACGAGCGCGAACTTAATTCGATCAAGCCCGATCTGGTGGTGGCGATGGGCGCGACATCAGCCCAATGCGTGTTCGGAAAAATCACGCCAATCAACAAGAGCCGCGGACGCCTGATCGATCTTGCCGACGGGATCAAGGCGCTGGTGACGGTGCATCCGTCCTATCTGCTGCGGCTGCCGGATGAGGACGCCAGGGTTCGGGAATACGAACGCTTCGTCGATGACCTAAAAATTGCCGCTGAGCTGTTGAGGAGAACGGCACGAGCGGCGTAAACTCTCTTCTCCCTTCTCCCCTTGTGGGAGAAGGTGGCGCGGACAAAGTCCGCGCCGGATGAGGGGTCTGTATCTGTGGAGAGAGACCCCTCACCCGGCTTCGCTTCGCGAAGCCACCCTCTCCCACAAGGGGAGAGGGAAAGATGCTTCGCGCACCGCCTCCGGGACATGAGGAAAAATCACGCCGCCGCGGCGAGGTTGACGGCGGCTTCCGCAAGCGAGGTCAGGGTCTGGTCGGTCTTCTTCTCCTCCTGCAGGGTCTCGTCCAATAGCCGAGCCACGTCCTTCATGCCGAGCTGCTGCGCCCATTGTTTCAGCGTGCCGTAGCGGGAGATTTCATAGTGTTCGACGGCCTGGGCCGCGGCCAGCATGCCGGCGTCGAGCGCTTCGCAGCCTTTGTACTCCTCCATGATCTCCTTGCCTTCGCACAAAGCCCTGCCTCCCCGGCGCGCTTCACGCTCCTGTCACAAGCACCACGCTAAAATCCTGCCCATTGGGATAAGGGGAGTTTGACATGAGCGATATGGCGTTACCCGGTTCGATCGAGCCCGCCCTGCGCAGGGGTCCTGATCTCGACAAAGGCTTTCATCCACTGACCGGAATTATCTACATGGGGGTGGTCGCCGCTGCCCTCTTGTTCGTCGCCTACAGCATCTATGCCGACATCGATGCGACCGGCACCAGGGTGACGAATTATCTGCCCTATCTCCTGCTCCTTGTCGCCTTGCTGATCGCGCTCGGCTTCGAGTTCGTCAACGGCTTCCACGATACCGCCAACGCGGTTGCGACCGTGATCTATACGCGCGCGATGCCGGCCCACATCGCCGTGGTCTGGTCGGGCATGTTCAATCTGATTGGCGTGCTGCTATCCAGCGGCGCGGTCGCCTTCGGCATCGTGTCGCTGCTGCCGGTCGAATTGATCCTGCAGGTCGGCTCCAGCGCGGGCTTCGCCATGGTGTTTGCGCTTTTGATCGCCGCCATCATCTGGAACGTCGGCACCTGGTATCTCGGACTGCCGGCGTCGAGTTCGCACACCCTGATCGGATCGATCATAGGTGTCGGCATCACCAACGCGCTGTTGCGCGGCCGCGACGGCACCTCCGGCGTGGACTGGACGCAGGCGACCAATATCGCCAAGGCGCTTCTGCTATCGCCGCTTTTTGGTTTCGCGTTGGCGGCGATCCTTCTCTATGTCGTCAAGCTCATACTGCAGCGCGCGACTCCTACGCTGTTCGCCGAGCCGAAGGGCGATCAGCCGCCGCCGTGGTGGGTCCGGGGCATCCTGATCCTGACCTGCACGCTGGTCAGCTTCTTCCACGGCTCGAACGACGGCCAGAAGGGAATGGGCCTCATCATGCTCATTCTCATTGGCACGGTGCCGACCGCCTATGCGCTCAACCGGTCGATGCCGTCGAGCCAGATCGAGAAGTTCACCGCAAATTCGGCGGCGGCAAGCAAGGTCATCGAGGGCAAGGCCGCCGGCTATAACGTCATCGGCAACCCGCGACCGGCCGTGACCAATTATGTCGCGCAGCACCAGATCAATGAAGGCACCTATCCGTCATTGGCGGTGCTGGTGCGCGATATCTCCAACCAGGTCACCCAGTACGGCTCGCTGGCGAAATTCCCGGCGGAGGCCGTCGGCAACACCCGCAACGACATGTACCTGGTCTCCGAGGCCATTCGCTTCCTGATGAAGGACAAGGAAGCCGAGCTTTCGGCCGCCGACGTGGCCACGCTCAACAGCTACAAGGGTTCGCTCGACAGCGCGACGAAATTCATTCCGACCTGGGTGAAGATCGCCGTCGCCATCGCGCTCGGCCTCGGCACCATGATCGGCTGGAAGCGCATCGTCGTCACCGTCGGCGAGAAGATCGGCAAGACCCACCTGACTTACGCGCAAGGCGCCTGTGCCGAGATCACCGCGGCCGCGACCATCGCGGCGGCCGATGGCTACGGTTTGCCGGTCTCGACCACGCACGTGCTCTCATCCGGCATCGCCGGCACCATGGCGGCCAACGGATCGGGGCTGCAATGGTCGACGATCCGCAACATCGCCATGGCGTGGGTGCTGACCCTGCCGGCGGCGATGGTGATCTCCGGCACGCTGTACTTCGCGTTTTCGCACGTGTTCTAGAGCATGATCCGCTGTGATCCAGCTTGACAGCGCGCGTCTATCCGGAGAGCATCGCCGATGTCGCCCAAAGCGACATATTGCGTGAAACCATGAGCAGAGGAGGTTCGATGACGCCACCTCAGCAGATGAGCCGCGGAGTGCGATAGTATCCGTTCGGACTATGGCATAGCGGCAAACCACGCGAACGGCACGCCGGGAAAAGGTTAAGCGGGCCGCATCAGTGAGGCATGGCCCCTTACCTTCCCGGCGGTGTTTTTTGGCCGCCCGACCTCTCGTCCCTCGGGCCGTCCCCTCCATCCGGTCGAAGCGCCGGCCGGCGGTTTGCGTTTGGCCACGCCCGGTCAGCTCCCGCGCGCGCGCCCCTCGTTTTGCGAGGTTTTCGGCGCTCACGATTTGCTGCAATCTCATGACTTCCGAACCGAACTCAGGGAGCGTTCATGACTGGCGCGAGGCTCAAACATTATGGCTGGGGGCGCGAAGGCGAAGGCATGAGCGCAGAGGAACAGAGGTTCGTGCTCGGCCGCTACCATGCGAAATTTGCGCGCGACGAATTCGAGACGATCAAGGTCCCGCGCCTGGAAGAGATTGTGTTGAGGGCGCCGCGCGCGGTGCCGCCGGCCTCACTCGCCGCATTTTGCACGAGCGAACGCTACGACCGCGCCGCTCACACCTACGGCAAGTCCTATCCGGACTACGCGAGAGCGATGCTCGGCGATTACGACTGCGCGCCCGATGTGGTGGCTTATCCTCGCAACGAGGCGGAGATTTCCGCCGTGATGGATTGGGCCGGCGATATCGGTGCCTCGCTGACGCCGTTCGGGGGCGGATCGAGCGTCTGCGGCGGAGTCGAGCCGCGCGTCGACGGCATCAAGCACAAGGCCGCCGTCACGCTCGACATGCGCAATCTCTCTCGCGTCGTCGAGCTGGATCCAATGTCTCGCGCCGCGCTGATCGAAGGCGGCACCTATGGTCCGGCTCTGGAAGAGGCGCTCAAGCCGCACGGCGTCACCTTGCGGCATTTTCCGCAGAGTTTTGAATATTCGACGCTTGGCGGCTGGATCGCGACGCGATCGGGCGGTCATTTCGCAAGCCTCTACACCCATATCGACGATTTTGTCGAAAGCCTGCGGATCGTGACCCCGCGCGGCATCGTGGAGACGCGCCGATTGCCGGGATCGGGTGCAGGGCCCAGTCCGGACCGCCTGTTCATTGGTTCGGAAGGCGTGCTGGGCGTGATCTCGCGCGCCTGGATGCGATTGCAACCACGTCCAAGATTCCGCGCCAGCGCATCGCTCCGCTTTGCCTCCTTCTTCGACGCGGCGCGCGCCGTGCGCGCCGTCGCGCAGGCCGGACTTTATCCCTCGAACTGCCGCATTCTCGATCCGCAAGAGGCCTTCAACACCGGCGCAGCCGAAGGCGGCGTCGCAATCATGGTGCTGGCATTTGAGTCCGGCGATCATCCGCTGGATGCCTGGATGGCGCGCGCCCTTGAATGCTGCACCGACCATGGAGGAACGCCGGAGCCTGCAAAGGGCAGCGACGCGCATCTGCAAGGGCCGGCGGGCATCTGGCGCAATGCCTTCATTCGCATGCCCTATGCGCGCGAATTTCTGACACAAGCGGGCCTCATCAACGATACGTTTGAGACCGCCATCACCTGGGATCGATTTGAAAGCTTGCACGACACCATCAAAACCGCGACCGAGCGGGCAATTGTCGAAGCCACCGGAATCAAGGGCGAGGTCACCTGCCGCTTCACCCACATCTATCCGGACGGGCCCGCCCCCTATTTCACGTTCCACGCCCTCGGCCGTCACGGCGCGCTTCTTGAGCAGTGGCAGGCCATCAAGACTGCGGCCAGCGATGCGCTGATCGCGGCCGGCGGCACCATCACCCACCATCATGCGGTCGGCCGCGATCACAGGCCGTGGTACGACCGACAGCGGCCTCAGCTTTTCGCCGCCGCGCTTCGGGCAGCCAAGCAAGAACTCGATCCGCACGGCATGCTCAATCCGGGAGTGCTGATCGATCCGTAAAGCGCGTGTGCCGCAACGCCTCAAGCGGCGAGCGAGTTCTCCACCAGCCTGATCCAGTACGAGGTGCCGAACACGATCGCCTCGTCGTTGAAATTATAGGCGGGATGGTGCAGGCCGGCGCTGTCGCCGTTGCCGCAGAAGATGAACGCGCCCGGCCGCTGCTCCAGCATGTAAGCGAAATCTTCCGCGCCCATCATCGGCGACATCTCGCGCACATTGCCCTCGCCCGCGATTTCCTTTGCCACCCGCATCGCGAAATCGGTCTGCGCGGCATGATTGCTGGTCACGGGATAGCCGCGCTCGTAATTGAGATCGATCTTGGCGCCGGTCATCTGGGCGACGCCGGCCGTGACCTCGCGCACCCGCTTTTCGATCAGTTGCCGCACCTTCGCCGTCAGCGTCCGCACGGTGCCCCTGAGCACGGCGGTTTGCGGGATCACGTTGCGCGCATTGCCGGCGTGGAATTCGCAGATCGAGATCACCGCCGAATCCAGGGGATCAACGTTGCGCGAAACGATCTGCTGCAGCGCCGTGATCAACTGCGCGCCGACCATTACGGAATCCAGGCATTTGTGCGGGCGCGCCGCATGCCCGCCGAGCCCTTCGATGTCGATGTCGATCGCGTCGGTCGCCGCCATGATCGGACCGGAACGGATCGCAAAGGAGCCGACCGGAAGGCCCGGGTTATTGTGCATGCCAAAGACCTGGTCGATGGCGAAGCGTTCCATCAGCCCGTCCTTGATCATCGCGGCCGCGCCCGCGCCGCCCTCCTCAGCCGGCTGAAAGATCACCACCGCATCCCCTGCGAAGTTCCTGGTCTCGGCGAGATAACGCGCGGCGCCGAGCAGCATCGCGGTGTGGCCGTCATGGCCGCAGGCGTGCATCTTGCCGGGCGTCTTCGAGGCGTAAGCGAGGTTGGTCTTTTCCTCGATCGGCAGCGCGTCCATATCGGCGCGAAGCCCGACCACCTTGATATCGCCGCCGGCAGGCCTTCGGCCCTTGATGACGCCGACCACGCCGGTCCTGCCAAGGCCGGTGGCGACCTCGTCGCAGCCGAACTCCTTCAGGCGATCCGCCACGAATGCCGCAGTGCGATGCACATCGTAGAGCAGCTCGG
>Ga0210406_10006398_pt1 | contig 12222 bp, 10 predicted proteins | sample IncBWC30MmetaG_FD_155454 | JGI IMG/M metagenome (GOLD analysis project Ga0210406, IMG submission 155454) | Forest soil microbial communities from Barre Woods Harvard Forest LTER site, Petersham, Massachusetts, United States - Inc-BW-C-30-M | ecosystem: Environmental > Terrestrial > Soil >...
CATCGGGCTAAGCGGCGGGATCGACTCCTCACTCACCGCGGCAATCGCGGTAGACGCCGTTGGCAAAGAGAACGTGCTGGGCGTCGGAATGCCGGGTCCCTATTCTTCCGAGCACAGCGTTATAGACGCGCGCGATATGGCGCGCAACCTCGGCATCCGTTTTGAATTGATCCCCATCCGCGACCAATATGAGGCATGTTTGTCCGTGCTGAATCCTTTGTTCCATGATGGCGCCGTGGGGGTCACGGAAGAAAATCTGCAGTCCCGCTTGCGGGGCCTCACGCTGATGGCGTTATCCAACAAAGGGGGCGCGCTGGTGCTCACCACCGGCAACAAGAGCGAGCTGGCGGTCGGCTATTGCACGCTCTACGGCGACATGTGCGGCGGCCTGGCGGTGATCAGCGACGTTCCTAAAACACTGGTCTATTCGCTAGCGCGCGTGGCCAACCAACGGCACGCCGATGCCATTCCCGAAAATGTCTTCGTCAAGCCGCCCTCCGCCGAGCTGCGGCCCGATCAGAAGGACACCGACTCCCTTCCCGAGTACGATGTACTCGATCAGATTCTGCGCGGCTACATCGAGAACAATGAATCGCCGCAGCAGATTGCCGATTCTCTTCATCTGCCTGTCACTTTGGTGCGCGATATTGTCAATAAAGTGGATCGCAACGAATACAAGCGCCAACAGGCGGCTCCCGGCCTAAAGGTTACAACCAAAGCGTTCGGCATAGGCCGGCGCTTTCCGATCGCTCAAAGGTTTTCCGAATGAAAATGTTCTACACGCCAGCCAAAATCCGCATGATCCTGGGACTGATCACCGTGCTATTGATCGCGGCGCTTTCCTCTTCGCAGCCCGTGCCCCGTGAAAAGGTCGGCTTGCTGCCTGACGGAGCGTTTCTGCTGAACAGCGGCTGGCGCGTCAAGCCGGCCGGTACACAGGTCCCGCTCGACACGCTGCCGATGTCCTCGGTTCTGTCCGCCGATGGACGTTTCCTGATGGTGCTGAATGGCGGTTATCGGCCGCCCTCCATCACCGTGCTCGACACCAAAGATGGTCATCAAATCGGTCAAACGCCCGTCGACGACGCATGGCTCGGACTCGCGCTGTCCACCAATGGCAAATTGCTTTGGGTGGGCGGCGGTTCCAGAGCCGCGATCTACGAATTCTCGGTCGATGAGAATGGCCGGCTCCGACCAACTCGTACCTTCGACATGGTCAAGCCCGCCGACAGGACTTATCGCGATTTCATCGGCGACGTCGCCGTTTCGCCGGACGGCCGCCTGCTCTACGCGTGCGACCTGTATCACGACACGATCCTGGTGGTGAATCCGCAGTCCGGCATGGTCATCGATCGCTTCAAAACGGGCCGCCGGCCCTATCGCATTCTCTTTCACCCCGACGGCAAATCGTTCTTCGTCACCAGCTGGGCCGATGGTGCGATGTATCACTATCAGACCAACAACGGCCAGCAACTCCAGATGGTCCGCATCGGCGCGCATCCTACCGATATGGTCTGGCGCGACGGAGGCGCCATTTCAGAAGATGGCGACCAGGCCAAGTGGAAAGCGCGGATCTTTGTTTCGGCGGCGAACACCAATAATGTTTACGCCGTGGCGGTCTCCGACAGCGGAGATCTCAGCGTAGTCGAGTCCATCAACATTGCGATGACTCCACGCCATCCTCTGGGCATGACCCCCAGCGCTCTCGCCCTGAGCGCCGACAAGAACACTTTGTATGTGGTTTGTTCAGATGCAAATGCGGCCGCCGTAGTCGACGTTAAAGAAGCGCGCAGCGGCGTGCTCGGGTTTATTCCCACCGGTTGGTATCCCACTGCGGCTAGAGCGTTGGCCGACGGACGGCTAGTGGTCCTAAATGGGCGGGGTTCCCGTAGCTATGCAAATCCCAAGGGGCCTAATCCGACCGTTCGAGCCACGCCGGCCTATCGTGGCGATGCGACCGTCGAATACGTTGGCCGTATTCAGACCGGCTCCGCATCAATCATCCCGCCGGTCACAGATGAAGCGCTGAACAAATACACAGCGGACGTGCTGGCCAACTCGCCTTACAACGACGACATGCTGGACAGCCAGCCGGATTACCTTCCTCCGATCGAGCACATGCTTTATATCGTCAAGGAAAACCGCAGCTACGATCAGGTGCTGGGCGATCTGGGCAAGGGCGAGAGCGATCCGTCGCTATGTCTGTTCCGCGAGAACGTCGGGCCGAATCATCACAAACTAGCGCGCGAGTTTGTGCTGTTCGATAACTTCTATGTCAACAGCGATGTGAGCGCGGACGGGCACAATTGGTCAACATCAGCCATCGCTAACGACTATGTCCAGAAATTGTGGCCTAACAGCTACGCCAATCGCCGCCATCATTATGACTACGAAGGCGGTGAACCGGCGGCGCTCCCACCGGCCGGCTATCTATGGACCAATGCCGCCGCCCACGAGATTTCGATGCGGAATTACGGATATTGGGCGACGAATCTGCCGAAAGCGGCCGAGGACGGCGCGGTGCAGATCGAAGCGGTGCGAGATCCGGTGCTGGCTAAAGTCTCCGACATGAAGTATCGCGCCTTCGATCTGGATTATCCGGACGTGAAGCGCGCGCAGGCATTTCTCCAGGACCTCAAAGAATTCGAGAATGCCGACAAGCTGCCGGCGCTGATGTTTATGCGACTGGGGAACGATCACACCAATGGAACTGCCCCCGGCAAGCTAGCGCCGTTTTCGTCATTTGCCGACAACGATTACGCGCTGGGCCAGATCGTGGAAGGCCTGTCGCGCAGCAAGTTCTGGAAGAGCACTGCGATCTTCGTCCTCGAAGACGACGCGCAGAACGGACCGGATCACATCGATTCGCACCGCTCCGCGGCTTATGTCATTTCGCCCTACACGCACACTGGAACCATTGACAGCAGAATGTATAACACCACCTCGATGCTTCGAACCATGGAGCTGATTTTGCATCTGCGGCCCATGACTCACTTCGATGCCGGAGCCCGCCCGATGCTGGGCGCTTTTGCCAAGCAAGGCGTGTTTACGCCCTATCAAGCCGAGAAACCGCGCGTTTCACTCGAAGAGCACAACCCTCAGAATTCGACGACCGCGGCCCGATCCGCGCGGCTCGACTTCAGCGATGCCGATCTGAACGACGATGACGAACTGAACGACATCCTCTGGCTGGCCCTGAAGGGGACCAATCCACCGCCGCCCGTGCGCAGCCTCTTTGGGAGATAGTGCAAAGAATCCATCTCTGCTTCGTCTGGCACCAGCACCAGCCCTTCTACAAGGATCTGGCGACCGGCGAATACCGCTTGCCTTGGACCCGTTTCCACGCGCTCAAGGATTATTACGGGATGGTCAAGATCCTGGAGGAATTTCCGAATGTGCACCAGACCTTCAACCTGGTGCCATCCATGATCGTGCAAGTGCAGGAATACGCCGCCGGTCAAGCGCGCGACCCGTTTCTGGATTGCGCCGTCAAGCCTGCCGGGAGCTTGAACGAGGCCGAACAGGAATTCGTGCTGCGCTACTTCTTCCAGGCCAATGTGGGTCGCATGATCTATCGCTATCCGCGATACGGCGAGTTGTATGATGCCTGGCAACGAGCGGGCCGTAATCCACAGCGCGCCCGGCGGATCTTCAGCACGCAGGACCTGCGCGACCTGCAGGTGCTTTCGCAGCTGGCCTGGTTCGATGAAGAATTCCAGGCTCACGATCACGAGGTGAAAGCTCTCATCGCAAAGGAGCGCAATTACTCGCTCGACGACCAAGCCGTGATGGCCAGCAAGGAACGCGAAATCATAGCGCAGGTGGTGCCGGTTCACAAGGAATTCGCGGCGCGCGGCCAGATTGAGATCTCCACCACGCCCTTCTATCATCCAATTCTGCCGCTGATCTGCGACTCCGACATCGCCGCCGTTTCGCATCCCGGTATTTCGCTGCCCAGACGGTTCCGCTATCCTGATGACGCTCGCTATCAACTGAAGACCGCACGCGACTTCATCGCGCGTGAATTCGGACGCGCGCCCATCGGGCTCTGGCCCTCGGAAGGCTCTGTCTCCGATGAAGCGCTGGCCATTGCCGCCGAGGTTGGTTTCGAATGGGCCGCCACCGATAACGGCGTGCTCGCCCAAACGCTGCACCGGGCCGCTGGTCCCGACGTGACCTATCGCTCCTATCAATGGCAGCAGGGAGATCACGGGCTGCGAATGATCTTTCGCGATCATTTCCTGAGCGATCTGATCGGGTTCGAGTATTCGAAGATGGGCGCCGCCGAAGCCGCCGATCATTTCCTGGATCGCATCCGTGCCAACGCCAATCCCTTATTGGTGGGGGGAGCCGACGTCTTGGTGCCCATCATTCTGGATGGCGAGAACGCTTGGGAATATTACTATCAAAACGGCCGCCCATTTCTTCGGGAGCTGTATCGCCGCATCAGCAACTCGCTCGACATGGTGGCGCTCACAGTCAGCGAGGCGTTGAAGTTGGATAATCCCAAGCCGCTCGATCACATCTTCCCGGGATCTTGGATCGATGCCAACTTTGACATCTGGATCGGCGCGCAGGAAGACAACACGGCCTGGGAATACCTACTGCGCGCGCGCCAGAAGTATGATGAGCTGGCGTCGAGCGTGCCTGAAGACAATCGCCGGCTGGCCTGTGAAGAACTATTGATCGCCGAAGGCAGCGACTGGTGTTGGTGGTATGGCCCCGAGCATCAGTCCGAGAACCGGCGCGAATTCGACGAACTCTACCGGCAGCATCTAACCAACGTCTATCGCGCGCTCAATCTTCCGGCGCCCGATGAATTATCGCACCCGATCCTGACGACTCATGCCAGGGATCTTCATGAGCCTCCCAACAATCCGATTCATCCCGTGATCGATGGTGAAGTTACCTCCTATTTCGAGTGGATGGGCGCAGGGCATTATCAGATCGACGCCCGCTCGGGCGCGATGCACGGCCAACGATCCGGAGTGCGCGATCTTTTTTACGGCGCCGATGAGGAAAATCTCTACCTGCGGCTCGACCTGGATGGCGCGCCCGAGACCCGGATCGAATTACGGACAACTCAAGGAGGTGCGATCCCGCTGCTGGGCAATCCGCAGGTCGAATCAGCACACCGCAAGATTCTCGAACTGCGGGTCCCTTTTCAGCTTCTCGGACTCTCGAAGGATCAGCCGCTGCGCTTCCAACTCGCAGTCGGCGGCGATATCATCCCGGCAGATGGATGGATCGAATTAAACCCGACTTCGTGATTACTTGCGGCTGGAATACTTGTTGATAATGCCCAGCAGCCGGGATGCGGAAGCCGGCGGCCGAGTGTTGCCCAGAACGATGTCGCTATTGGATATTTCCTTGCCGTACAACTCCTTGTTCCAATCGTCGTCAGGCCGCAAGGTCGCGCCCTCCAGCGAAATCCCGGCAAAAAGCCCGCGCGCACGCGAATAGGTCAGGATCTCGGCGTGCATCTGAGCATCCGTCGCGGCTGAAGAAGTGCGCCCTACCGGACCACCCGCCGCGGAGGCATCGCCCCCGACGGTGAACTTACTCTGAAGCAACTTCTTCGCACCGCCCTGATTCATGACCAGCAGCACAACGTCCGTCTCCGATCCGCCGATCTGAAAACCGACGCTGCCGCCTTCCACACGAATCGAGCCCGGCGCCGACCATCCCACTCCACTCGCCTTCCGGCACGACATGAAACCCTTGCCATATTTGGCGCCGACGATGAACGCGCCTTTTTTTAGCCCGGGTACGATCACGATACACTCGGACTTCGCTAGCAAGTCCTGCGGAATGCCTTTGTCGGGAGCGGACATGATTTCGGTCATCACATCGGCCGCCGCGTCCAGCCGCTTGGGAGCATCAGCAGCGCCGTAGAGCATACTGCCAGTCATTGCAAGAATTGCAAGCCGCGTGAGCTTCATCAATTTTCTCCTCAGGCCTGATTCTACCAGGGCGGCGGCCCGATATGATGGAATTTGGGACTCCGGATCCTTATACTCGCGGCAGCACTGATAATGGCTGCGTCGGCGGCGGTCGATCCAGCGGCCGCAAACGTTAGCAGGAAGCTCGAAATAATCCAGAGTGGAAAGGCGAAGCCGGGCTCGGTGTTTATCTTCACGTCCGCTGAGCTGAATGCGTGGGCGCGAGGCAAGGCGCCAATGGTTGTGCCCGAGGGATTGCGCCAGCCACGGTTGGAACTCGGAAACGGCCGCGCGACCGGTTATGCTCTGGTGGACTTTCTAAAGTTGCAACACGGCGCGGGAATCGAGACCAACTGGCTAATTGCGAAATTGATCCAGGGCGAGAAGCGCGTGATGGCGACTGCAAGCATTCAAGCGTCTAACGGACGCGCCACAGTTCACCTGGTACGCGTTGAGATCGGCGGATTGGCGGTAAGCGGCGCGACGCTCGATTTCCTCATCGATACTTTCTTTCGGCCGCTTTACCCGGACGCGAAGATTGACGAGCCCTTTGAGTTGTCCGATCGCGTGGACCGCATCGTTGTGACGCCGGCAGACGCAAGGGTTTATATAAAAAAGTAATACGCGCGCGCTTTACTTTTTCTTCTTGGCAGGTTTCCTGGCGGGGCTGCCCATGGCCGTACCCTGATTCGTGATCGACCCAATGCGGCCCGTCTTCAAGTTGACGGAAACGGTATCTCGCACCCGGACGGGACCGCCGTCGGCTGTTTTGAATGTGAGGGTAATTGTCCGTGCGTCGGTTTCCACGGAGATATAACCGAAATCGACAATGGGGTTGATCTCGAGCGTGTGATCTCCGACGGTGATCGGCGCCGGAGGTAACTGCTTGGGAGTGGTCGCGGCAAATCCGCCGCTCCCGGCGACGAGGTAGGGAGTCTGTTGACCGTTAGGGAGGTTCCGGGTGAAGCGTTGGTAAAGGTGAGCGTGGCCGGATAGCAAAACGTCAGGCCAAAGGCCGGCCGCCTTACAGCAGACATCCAGATCTTTCATGATGCCTGTCGACCCGCCATGTTTCGCGTCGGCCGACAATGGGGGATGATGAACAGCGAGAATAATGGCGCGCTTCCCGGCTATGCGATCGGGCTTCAGACGCGCCAGTTCGCTCTTCAGAAAATCCAGTTGATCGTCGACGATCGGGAAATGGCCGCCTTGCGATGAAATGATTCCGGGGCCATCCAGCACGTTGCTATAAAGTCCAATGATCGAAACAAATGGGGCGTCGAGCGTGAAGTATACGCCCGGCTGCGTCATGACGCTCCGAACCAGGCCGCCCGAGTCAGGCGAAGGACCGGGCTCAGGCGCGCAGAAGTTGGTCAAGAAGGCATCCAGCGTGGGAACTTGAGGCGCGCTAGAACCCGGACCGAAGACCATTCCATCGTGATTGCCGGGAATAGCGAAAATCGGCCGGTCGTAAGCTCGAAAGGGCTCGTAAAACTGATCGTAATAATATTGAGCTTCGCCGAAGTTATAGATCACATCACCGAGGTGAAAGAAGAAGGCCGGACCGTTCGCGCCCTGATTCTGAATCTCGGTCACCATGGCGTCGGCCACAGCCGCCTCATGGCCGATCGCGGTCGCGGCGGTCTGCGACCGGTTTACTTTGGCGGCTCCAGTATCGCCCACGGCGTGAAAGGATATCTTGCCGGCGGCCTGGATCGCGTTCAAAATGTCTTGGGGAATAAAGTCAGACAGATTCAGGGCGACGCCGCTTCGGCGGCGAGGTATCGGCTGAACTTGATTCTTGTGAGCCAAAAAGTATGGCGAGTTGTAGTAGGCCGAACTGGTATTATCTTCGCGAAATTTGATCTCGTCCGGTCCGGGTTGTGGATCAGCATAGAACTGGCCTTGCGGCCCAATCATGTTTTTGGTCAAGCAAGCACCTCCTCCCGAATGCGATCCGCGGCGTCCTTGCCCATCTTCACGCAATCGGGAATGCCGATGCCGCGGTAAGCGTTGCCCGCGAGATGCAGGCCAGGGATAGTTTCGACGATGGCTTGTGTGCGCTCGACTCGCTGTTGGTGCCCAACGGTGTATTGCGCCATGGCGTTGGGCCAACGCGCGACGCTGCGGAGGACCGGCTCGGCTTGGAGTCCCATGATGCGGCGAAGTTCGTTGCGGGCGGCCGCCACCAGCTCATCATCGGTGAGAGCCAGTCCATTGCCGCCGACGAAGCAGCGCAGCAGCACCATGTCAGCCGGCACGCGGTGGTTGAACTTGTTGCCGACCCAGGTGCAACCCATCAGATATTGACGCTCGAGCTTCGGCACCAGGAAGCCGTGGCCATTCAGCGGATGATCGAAAGTGTGCTTGCGATAACCCAGCGCAATCGTGATGGACGAAGTGTAGGGAATATCGGAAAGCAAGCCTGCTAATCCGGGATGCAAAGATCCCAGCACTTTCGCGCAATCCCCGGCGGGCGCAGCCAGCACGACGTTATCTGCCTCCATCCAATCGCCATTTACGCGCGCACGAAACCCGGAAGAATTGCGCTGCAGCTCCTCCACTGCCCCATGCACGACGTCCGCGCTAGGGCGCAGCTTGTCGATCAATTCACCTAGGCCATTCTTCAGCGTCCACAGGAAGGATTTCGGGTCGGTGGGTTGGGGATTTTTCGGCGCGGCCAGCACGCCACGAGTCAAGCTTCCATACTTCGACTCAATTTCAACGAAGCGACTGAGCACGCTATTGACGCTCATCTGTTTGGGATCGCCGCCATAGACTCCGGCCAGAAGCGGCTCGGCCAGATAATCGATCGACTCCTGGCCGTAGTGATCCATCAGGAAATCGTAAACAGACCGGTCGGGGCGTTTTCCGTTGGGCCGTCGAAAGAATTCGAGGCCCATCCGCAGCTTGGTTCCCCAACCGACCAGACTGGTTCCGACTAACGGCATGATCTTGGTAGGCACCATCATCATGAGCCCGTCGGGAAGCCGCACCAGCTTTCCGTGCTTGACAATGTAGGTGATGCGGGAATGATCGTTAGAGCCGATGATCTGATCCGCCAAACCCAGCTCACGGATGAGATCCATGGCCCAGGGCTTGGCCGCCATGAAGCCATCGGGCCCGGCTTCGAGCACGCAGCCCTGTTGGATCGTGGTGCGAATAACGCCGCCGAGTACCGGGGCTTTTTCCACCAGGGTGGGGCGGATTCCAGCCTTCGAGAGGTAGTAAGCGGCAGAGAGACCGGAGATCCCTCCGCCCACGATCAGCGCTTTCTGAGGCACTACCTACAGTTTAAACTCGTGGACAATATCAACCACGGCTTTCACGTGTTCCACCGGCGTCTCCGGCAGGATTCCATGACCGAGGTTGAAAATGTGCCCTGGCCTTGAGCCGGTGCGCTTGAGAAGCTCGAGAACCCGCATCTTCAGCTCGGGCAGGGGCGCGAACAGAACGGCCGGATCCAGATTGCCTTGGACAGCGGAGCGATAGCTGATGTCCATCCAGGCCTGGTCGATATTGACGCGCCAATCGACGCCCATCACATCGCCGCCGGCGGCGTGCAGCTCGCGAAAGAATCCAGCGGCTCCGGTGCCGAAATGAATGACCGGTACGCTTGCCGTCCGGATGCGCTCGATCAGCGCACGCGAATAAGGCGCGACGTAGCGGACGTAGTCGTCGGGGCCCAGAGCGCCCACCCAACTATCGAAGACTTGAATCGCGCGGGCGCCCGCCGTCACCTGCGCAATCGCGAAGGGACCCAGCACATCCACCAGCTTGCCCATCAGCCGCCGCCACAGGGTCTCATCGCGATACATCATCGCCTTGGTGCGGATGAAGCTCTTGGACGGGCCGCCTTCGATCATGTAGCTGGCCAGGGTGAAGGGCGCGCCGACAAAACCGATCACTGGTACACGCCCGGCCAGCTGCCGGACGACGAGCTGAATAGCCTCGCCCACGTAGCCCAATTCATCTGTGTTCGAAATCGACAGCGAGTCGACATCGTCGGAAGTCCGCACGGGATTGCCGATGACCGGTCCCTCGCCGGCCACGAACTTCAGTTTGAGCCCCATGGGCTCGACCGGGAGCAGCAGGTCGGCGAAGATGATCGCGGCGTCCACATCCAGGATCTCAACCGGTTGCAGGGTCACCTGCGCGGCTAGATCGGGCCGTTTGCAGATCTCCAGAATACTCGCCCTGGCGCGGATCTCCCGGTATTGTTTCATGTAGCGGCCGGCCTGGCGCATAAACCAGACCGGCCTAACATCGGTCGGCCGGCGGCGGCACGCATCTAAGAATCGACTGTTCATTGAAGCCATTCGCATCGTGTACCCGTTTTGTCTTCGCAAAAGAACACGCGAAAGTCTTTCGGTTTGTGTTGAGCCGTCCAAAGAGGCCCTAAGATATAGTAGGGCTTGGCCCAAGCCTCACTGTCAATAGTTTTGGGCGTAATAACTGAAGTCGATAGCATTCCTTGGGCGGGAAAGCCGGTTCTGGGGTCCATAATGTGGCTAAAAAGCTTTCCTTCGGCACGGAAAAACTTCTCGTAACTGCCTGATGTGGACAGGGATTCGTCCTTCAGAACGACGGATGCGACGGGTTTGGACGGGTCTCTGGGGTTCTTGATATCCATTTTCCAGCCTGGCTCGTTGGGCGGAGCGCCGATGGCAAAGATGCTCGATCCGCCCCCTGAAACAAGCGCGTGCTGGACGCCTTGATCCTTTAGAATCTGCGCGATGCGGTCGACCGCGTAGCCCTTCCCAATGCCGCCGGGGTCGAGCTCCACACCCCGTTTTGCAAAACGAACCCAATGGTGGGAGGGATCGAGCAGGATGTTCCGATAGCCAACCATGTTCATGGCACCGCGAACCTCGGCGCGATGCGGGAGGTGGCCGGTGCCTTTATAGAAGCCCCACAGCTTCATCAGAGGGCCGACGGAAATGTCGAAGGTTCCCTCGCTGGCACGGCTGTATTCGACGCAGGCCGACAGTAATTCAAATAACTCTGTGGAGGCGGGGAATGGCCGATCGGCGGCCTGACGATTCATCTGGCTCCACTCGCTGTCCGGTTTGTAGTTGGAGAGCATTTCGTCCAGGCGGCGCGCCTCTTCGAGGCCTTGGGCGACGGCAGTTTGGAGGCGGACGCGATCCTCCCCGTAGGCGATGATGGAAAAGCCGGTGCCCATGGCGTCGACGCTGCCGTCCAGGCGGATGAGTGCAGGGGAGGTGGCAACTAGCGGCGAAATTAGCGTTGGCATGAGTGCCAACGCGGCACGCAAGAGTGCGTGCGCAACGATAAATACTTTCATTCGCGGGGCCGGCCCTTCTTGATGCGCTTAAGCAATTGAGGGGCGTGCGGGCCAATGGCGGTTGAGGCGTCGGCTTCGAAATGCAGTTCCGGCACACGGAAGAGCTCCAACCGGCTGGCGATTTCACGGCGCAGGAAATTGGTGGCGCGATTAAGCACAGCCAGCGTATCCTTGGGATCCGACCCATCCGCCATGGCGATGCGCACGAAGGCGTGGCGCTTATCGGGGGAGATCTGCACCTCGGTAACGGTAGCCGACCCCATGCGCGGATCGGATAGCTCGAAGCCGATCAATTCGGTCAGTTCCTCGCGGAGAGCCTCGGATATTCGTTCGACGCGATGGTCCATCACTCCATCCATTCGACCGCCGTTCCGACCAGCATGCCGCCCAATAGCGAGGAAGCCTCGCGCTCGACCAACTGGAGGACTTGTTCGGCGCGCGTGTGGTCGCTTGAAACGGTCACAGCGGCGATGAGCGCGCGCTGCCACAGATCCTGGTAGTCGATTTCAGCCACCGCCACGTTGAACTTGCCGCGGAGACGGTCCTTCAGGCTCTTGACGGTGTGCCGTTTGTCCTTGAGCGATTGCGCGCCTTCAATGTGCAATTCAAGAGTCAATACCCCGACGCTCGGCATGGCCTCAGCCTCAAGCCATGACCTCCGCGGCAACCCGCTCGGTGGCGAAGGCCTCAATGATGTCATTAGGCTTGATGTCGGCGAAATTGCGAACAGTCAAGCCGCACTCGAACCCGGTCTTGACCTCGCTGGCGTCGTTCTTGAAGCGCCGGAGGGATTCCATCTTGCCGGTGAACACCACCACGTTATCGCGCAGAACACGAACTTCGCTGTCGCGCTTTATGAGGCCGTCGATCACCATGCAGCCGGCCACATTGCCGACCTTGCTGATGCGGAAGACCTCGCGCACCTGGGCGCGGCCCTGATATACCTCTTTGAAGACCGGCTCAAGCATACCG
>Ga0210406_10006399_pt1 | contig 12219 bp, 13 predicted proteins | sample IncBWC30MmetaG_FD_155454 | JGI IMG/M metagenome (GOLD analysis project Ga0210406, IMG submission 155454) | Forest soil microbial communities from Barre Woods Harvard Forest LTER site, Petersham, Massachusetts, United States - Inc-BW-C-30-M | ecosystem: Environmental > Terrestrial > Soil >...
GCATCCAGACCTCCAAAAAGGGCCGGACCTACCGGACAGATCGTGCGCTACCTAAACCGGACATATCGTCTGCTACCGACAGTGGCAAGGGCGGAGGCTTGTCGCAAGACGCGTCGTCGCCTACCCTTCGCGCTTTCAACCCAAAGGATACCGATGAAGCCTGTAAGCGGTGTTGTCGCAGCGGTTGGCCGCACGCCGCTCATCAAGCTTCGCGCCGCCTCCGAAGCCACGGGGTGCACGATTCTCGGCAAGGCGGAGTTCATGAACCCGGGCGGGTCGGTCAAGGACCGCGCGGCGCTGGCGATCATCAATGACGCGGTCGCGCGCAGCGCATTGCATCCTGGCGGCGTGATCGTCGAGGGCACGGCCGGCAACACCGGGATCGGCATTGCAATGGTGGCGAGCGCGCTCGGCTATCGCGCCGTGATCGTCATCCCCGATACACAGGCGCAGGAAAAGAAGGACATGCTGCGCCTTGCCGGCGCGGAATTGATCGAGGTCCCAGCCGTCCCCTATTCCAACCCCAACAATTACGTTCGCTATTCGGGACGGCTCGCCGAAGCGCTCGCCAAGACCGAACCCAACGGCGCCGTCTGGGCCAACCAGTTCGACAATGTCGCCAACCGCCAAGGCCATATCGAAACGACCGGCCCGGAGATCTATAACGATCTCGACGGGGCCGTTGACGGCTTCGTCAGCGCGGTCGGCACGGGCGGGACGCTGGCTGGTGTCGGCATCGCGCTGAAAGAGCGCAACCCGAACATCAAGATCGCGATTGCCGACCCGTTGGGAGCGGCGCTCTATTCCTTCTACACGACGGGGGAACTGAAGAGTTCCGGCTCCTCCATCACCGAGGGCATTGGCCAGAACCGCATCACCGCCAACCTGGAAGGCGCGCCAGTCGACTTCGCCTACCAGATTGCCGACGAGGAGGCGCTGCCGATCGTATTCGATCTGGTGGTTCAAGAAGGGCTGCTGCTCGGCAGTTCCTCCGGCATCAACATCGCCGGCGCCATTCATCTCGCCCGCGAACTTGGTCCCGGCCACACCATCGTGACGCTGCTCTGCGATTCCGGCGCCCGCTATGCCTCCAAGCTGTTCAACCCGGCCTTCCTGCGCTCGAAGAATCTGCCCGTCCCGGATTGGCTCGAAGCAAAAGGCGCGTCGCCTCAGGTGTTCGTGCAATGACACAAGCGCTCTTTCGCGAAGACGCGTATCAAGCCGAGACGGAAGCGACCGTGCTCGTGTCCGAACCGCGCGGCGTTGCGCTCGATCGGACGGTCTATTATCCGCAGGGCGGCGGACAGAGCGGCGATCAAGGGATGCTTGAGCTCGAAGACGGGACGGTGCTTCCGATCGTCAATACGATCTACGACTCGGACCGCGCGACCATTCTGCACATCCCGGCCGAAGGAGCCGCCCTGCCTTGCGTGGCCACGCGCGTGATCGCCCGCATCGACTGGGACCTGCGTTACAAGCGCATGCGCGCCCACACTGCGCTGCACCTCCTCTCGGTCGTGGCGCCCTATCCGGTGACGGGAGGGTCCGTCGGCGACGCGGACGGGCGGCTCGATTTCGATTCGGGCGAGGCGGCGCTCGACAAAGCGGACATCGAGCGCCGGCTCAACGAGCTGATCGCGCTCAATGCGGCGGTGAGCCACCGCTGGATCGCCGACGCGGAACTCGAGGCCAATCCCAGCCTGATCAAGACCATGTCGGTCAAGCCGCCGATGGGCACGGGCCGGGTCCGCCTGATCGCCATCGAGGGCCTGGATCTTCAGCCCTGCGGGGGAACGCATGTCGCGCGCACCGGCGAAATCGGCCACGCCTCGGTGACCGGAATCGAGAAAAAGGGCAAGATCAACCGCCGCGTGCGCATCGCGCTCGGCTCTGCCTAAGCGGATCGAAGTCCCATGCCCTCTCGCAACTTCCTCACCACGGCTGAACTCGCGGCCGAGCTCGGCGACGCCAATCTCGGCGTGATCGACGCGTCCTGGCACCTGCCCAATACCGGACGCACCGGCTCGGCCGAATTCCGCATGAAGCACATCCCGGGCGCCGTCTTCTTCGACATCGACTTGATCGCTGACCACGATCAGGATCTGCCGCACATGCTGCCAAAACCTGACGCGCTCGCCAAGGCGATGGGCGCGCTCGGCCTCGGCGACGGCATGCGTTTCGTGGTCTATGACGCGCTCGGCCTCTATGCCGCGGCGCGGGTCTGGTGGACGCTGCGCGCTTACGGCGTCGAGGATGTGCGCATCCTCGAGGGCGGTCTGCCGAGATGGATCAAGGAAGGCCGGCCATTGGAAACGGGCGATGCCAACCCCAAGCCGCGCGTCTTCACGCCGCGGCTCGAGGACAAATTCGTCGCCTCGCTCCACGAAGTGCGCGCGGCGCTGGCGGACGGTTCGGCGCAGGTGGTCGACGCACGCCCGGCCGATCGCTTCCGTGGGCTCGCCCCCGAGCCGCGGCCCGGCGTGAGAAGCGGCCGCATCCCCGGCAGCCTCAACCTGCCGTTCGTCGACATCATCGAGCATGGCTCCCTCAAGTCGGCGGACGCGCTTAAGGCTGCCTTCGCGGAGCATAAGATCGATCTTGCGAAGCCGATCATCACCACCTGCGGATCGGGCGTGACCGCCGCCATCCTGGCGCTGGCGGTGGAGGAAGCCGGCGGGAAGGTCGAGGGCCTCTACGACGGCTCCTGGGCCGAATGGGGCTCGCGCGCCGACTGCCCGGTCGTGACCGGGCCGGAGTAAGCCCTGGGCTCGGTCTTGGTACAATCCGACGCGCGAATCGCTCGTGAATAAACGCCAATAAAGGCGAGTAAACGAGCGTAAACGCTAGTAAATTTGCTAGCGTTTACTAGCGTCTATTTATCCGAATCGGGACTTTTCAATGGGTTACGGGCGATTCAAATAAGGAAATCTCGCGCCCTTCACCTCAGGTTGTGTTCGCCCCGTTTCGAACGCGACCCATGGCTCCAAGGCAATCCTTATCTTCTCGCCGTCGGCTGGCAGCCCGCCACCGGAATCCGGCGAATAGAACTTATAGCACGAGTTCCGCTTTTCCAGAAGGATTTGTCGGCTTTTGAGTTTGGCTGTTGTCCGCGACCGAGGGCCGCGCTCGTTCGCCGGCGCCGCCTCGGGTGGCCCGCCCATGACGCTGACTGACGAATGAGGTTGAGCGATTGCACAGGTCCGAAGGTTCATCGACTCGCTTGCGGACGCCGCGCGACAAGCGGGCATGGATTCGACATTGACGAGATGCTGCACCAGCTAAATAAGGCACCCCATCGCTCGCGGGCACCTGGGAGGCAAGTCTTCGGCTTTTAGTCTTCGAAAAAGCGTTCCAGATCCGGGCGGCGCTCGATGATGGCTCGCGCCCGCTCCTGCAGCTTGCCGTTGACCCGCTCAAGAAATGGAGTGCCGACCTCCACATGCGTGCTCTGTTCCAGCGCGATTTCGTCTGAAAGGTCGCGCAGCTCCGGATGCCTGTCCGAAAGCTCCTTGATCTTCTCTCGCAGGAAAGCGTTCTTCTGCCGCAACTCGTCGTCCATCATGGCTGCTTCCTCACTACGCTGCTTGGGCTCGTTCGCCAGCAAAGCCCTCGCGCCGTCAGTCGAAGCGCGGGGCTGACGCGCGCCCGTTTCGGCGGGTGGCCTGGGAATGGCGCCCGTTTAAACTACAACTTGGCGCTGCTCACCTTGTTCCGCGGCCTTTGCCGAGCCACGCCGTGTCGGCGCCATCGTCGATGAGGATGTTGCCGACCGCGACGGCGCTAGCGCAAGAGGGCCAATCGGTTTCGGTAATCGGCTGGCTGCTGTCCTTCCTAACGGCAAGCCACGGTCATACCGTGAGACGATTGGCGATCGCTTGCCATGCGTGCAGAGCGTGCTCGCGCCGATAACGCCACAATAATCTATTCTTTATAAAATGTAATTTATTGAGATAACACACAATAATTTCTTCTTTATAAAGTGTAATTTATTTGCTACGCTTTATTTATTATAGGAGACTGAACTCCTTTAGACAACTAAGGAGGAGACAATGCGCTTATTCTTAGCAGCGGTGGCGGCTGTCGGACTGTTCAGTTCTGCTGCGTTCGCCCAGACTGATGGACACTATTACAGACACGCTCGACATCATAAAGCGGCTGTTATTAGCGCCGCCGTGCCCAGCAACGCGGAAGCGTCCGTTCCTGCTATGCCGGTGGACCCGGACAATGGCCGTTGCCATAACACGCACTGGACGACCTGGGATGGGGTTCAAAACATCACCGCGTGCAACTGGTTTTAGCCTAGGTTTGCAGCTTCCGCTTTCGATTATCCTGGCGCTCCGATCCCGCCCTGAGATGAGAACAATCAGAGCCCGCCGGAACAAATCCGGCGGGCTTTGTCGTTCGCTGCGTTCGCGCGCTCGATCCAGCACGTGACTGCGGCGGCGACCGGGCCTGGACCGGCGTTCGACCGTTGAGATGCCGCCAGACTTGTGTCCCGTTCGACGCCAAGGTATCTGAGATAAAAGGGGCAAACCTTGTCGCCCGCGGCGAACGCCTTCATGGCGATCGTGCGGGCTCGAACGCGCAATCCCGGCGACTTGACCCGTCGCCTCGGCGCCCGTCGCCTGAGCGCCACACTTCTTCGAGAGATTGACGCACGGAGACCCCGGTGGCGGACGCCTTGCTGGTTTCAGACCGCGTGCGTCGTCGCTCGCGTCGGCCTCGGCCGGTCGCCCGCCATGGCCTCGACCACAAGCCGCCCTAGCGCAACAAAATCCTGTTTGCGAGGCGACGTGCGCCGGAAGGCGAGGCCGATCGTCCGGCTGGGTTCCGGCGCCGCAAAACGCAAGAGCTTAATCCGTTCGTCCCGCACTTCGGCGTCGATTGCGACTTCTGGTAAGAGCGTGACGGCGTAGCCGCTGGCGACCATTTGCATGATGGTCGCCAGGCTGGCGGCGCCGAGGCTCAGCTGCATGGCTAACTTCTCGGGCGGGCAAAAAGCGAGCGCCTGGTCGCGCAGGCAATGGCCTTGTTCCAGCAGAATCAATCGGCTGTGGTCGACGTCCTGCGCACTCACCCGCGCCGTTTCGGGGTGGGGATCGCCGGCCGGCACGGCGAGGAGAAAAGGATCCTCGATGAGCCGAATGACTTCGACGTCCGCCTCCGGCGCCGGCAGCGCGAGCATCACGGCGTCGAGATCGCCGGCGACAAGCTCCTCGACGAGCGACTTGGTTTGGGACTCGCGCAATTTGACAACTAGGTCGGGGTGGCTGGCCTGCAGAAGCGGCAGCAATTTCGGCAAGAGATAGGGCGCGAGGGTGGGAATGACGCCGAGCTTCAATTCTCCTTCGAACAGCCGGCCCTGATGGCGCGCGAAATCGACGAGGTCGCGGGCGGCCGCCAGCACCTCATCGCCACGCTTGGCGACCAGGACGCCGATCTCCGTCAGCGCCGCATCGCCCGGCCTGCGGTCGATAAGCTCGACGTCGAGCTCCTTCTCCAGCTCCCGAATTTGCATCGATAGCGCCGGCTGAGTGACGGCGCAGGCTTCAGCGGCGCGGCCGAAATGCCGGTGGCGCGCGAGCGCTTGGAGATAGCGCAATTGGCGGAGGGTGATCATGACTTCATGATAAGGTTATCTTATCGCCTAGTCAATAGATGCAATTGGACCTTATCGCAATGGGGCGCCAGAGTGGCGACGTGTTCAAGAGAAAGGAAAGTCCGATGATTGAATATCGCACTCTCAGGACCGCGAGCCGAGCGGTCGGGGATCCGGCGAACCAGCTCATCGTTGAACCGCGCGGACCCGTTCTGATGGACGATCTTCAGCTTCTGGAGAGGCAGGCGCACCGCATGCGCAAGCCGCGGATCACGGTTCTCAGCGGGTCGGCCGGCTATGACGCCCCGACCACGACGATCGACGTGACCGACTATCGCGAGATCAAGGCGTCCGCGCAGACGGCCAAGAGAACGGATCGCTCTCTGTCCTCGGCCGCTGCTTTGGTTGCTTTTGCCGCGGCCGCCGTGATCGCGATCACGCTCTCGCTCGCGCCTGCGTCCGATGGCCCAGCGCCGGTCGCTGGACCGCTCTCCGGACACAGCATTCTGCACTTTCCGCGGTGAGTTTCGTCCCGAATTCCGATCTTACCTTAAGCAACGACCTGCAAATGGAGAATCGCGATGTCCTTTCGCAACTCGACTCTAGCGCTAACGCTGGCTGTCGCCGGGGCTTGCTTCGCCGGCTCTGTAGCCCATGCATCGGTCTTCGAGGGCGAGCAGTGCTCAGCCCATATCATGACTGGTCATCCGGGCATAAACGTCACTGTCCCCAATGGCGCCGTCTTTCGCAGCCTGGAGGAAGCCCGAAAAGATGCTCTCAATCGCTGCAGCCTGACGAATTTGGCATGGGGGGCAATGTGCCAGACATGGTGTGTTCCCGTCGAGCGTCAGAGAATAGCAGATCAGACTTACCCGTCGGTCCAGTAACAATGGTCTCGGAAAAGACGGGCGACGTCGCTGAGCGCGGGGCAGGTTCGGCCCGAGGAGTCGAGGCGGCCGTTTCCGCGCCCCAGCGTGCGCATAGAGCTAAACAGGCTAATCTGGCGGACCATTCGCCCGCAGGCGCGACGCCATCAATTCGTATTCGTCTATGGTATTCGTAGGCGCGATTTCGGCTCGGATCAGAGCGTCGACGCGCTGGTCAAGACGAGCTATCTGTTCGCTCCGTTTCCCAACCGGATCCACGACGGGAGATCGAAATTCTCAAGAACGCTCGAAGGAAGAAGCCTATGCGCCAGCTGCTGATCGTCGCCGGATGCCTGATGGCCGCCATGCCTCTCGCCTGGATCGCCGCGAACACGGTCAGTTCGCCAGCCAGAGGCAAGGAGCCCAGGTTTCCTCAATTGACCTTGGAGCAGCTCAACGACCAGCAGCGTCCGGTCGGCGAAAAAATCGTGAAGATCTCGAGCGTAGGGCTTGGCGGCCCGTACAATCCCATGTTGCGCAGCCCGGTCTATGCGCAACGCATGTACGACCTGCTCGATTATCTGCGCTGGCATACGTCCGTGCCGACCAAGCTCAACGAGATGGCTATCCTTGTCGTCTCTCGCCAATGGCTCTCGCAGGTGGAATGGTATGCGCATGCCCCGTTGGCGAAGAAAGCGGGCCTCGCCGATTCGATCATCGCCGACTTGAAAGCCAACAAACGGCCCGCTGGCATGAGCCCGGAGGAAGAGGTCGTCTATGATTTCGTCACCGACTTGACGACCAAACATGCTGTCTCGGACGAATTGTTCGATCGCGCGAAGACGCTTCTTGGCGAACAGCAGGTCGTCGATCTGACTGGGGTGGCCGGAACCTACGTCGGCGTCGCCATGCTGCTCGCGATGGCCGAACAGGGCGTGCCCGCTGATAAAGAACCGCCGTTCAAAGACGGCGAGCCCTGATGGCTCTGGTGTTGCCCCTTCCGGGACCGTAAGCGACACCGGGGGGCGTCGCGCGCACAATTCACGCGCCAGGTCGAGGGCCTGCCATGAGCGCGAAGACAACGGTCAACATCGGTCTTGTCGGCTGCGGTTTCATGGGCCGCACGCATTCCAACGCCTTCGCCAGGGTCAATCAGTTTTTCGAGCTCGACGCGCAGCCGGTGCTCAAGGCGGTTTGCGCCCGCAATCCGGCGACCGCCAAGGCCTTCGCGGCCAATTGGGGCTACGAAAGTTTCGAGACGGACTGGCGCGCTCTCGTTCGCCGGCCGGACATCGATCTTATCGACATCGCAAGCCCCAACGATACGCATGCGGAGATCGCGATCGCCGCTGCCGAGGCAGGCAAGATGGTGATGTGCGAAAAGCCGCTCGGCCGAAACGCGGCTGAGACCCAAAGGATGGTCGCGGCGGTTGAGGCGGCCCAGCGCCCGAACATGGTCTGGTACAATTTTCGCCGTGTCCCGGCCGTCACGCTCGCGAAGCAGCTGATCGACGAAGGCAGGCTCGGGCGCGTCTTCCACTATCGCGCCAAGTTCCTGCAGGACTGGACCATTTCGGCCGATCTCCCGCAGGGCGGCGAGGCCTTGTGGCGCCTTGACGCGAGCGTTGCGGGCAGCGGCGTGACCGGCGATTTGCTCGCCCATTGCATCGATACGGCGATGTGGCTGAACGGCCCGATCGACAAGGTCACGGCGATGACGGAGACGTTCGTGAAGGAGCGAACGCACACCCTCACCGGCCAGAAGCAGGAGGTGACGATCGACGACGCCGCGGCTTTCCTCGCCCGCTTCGCCAATGGCTCGCTCGCCACATTCGAAGCGACCCGCTACGCGCGGGGACACAAGGCTGAGTACACGTTCGAAATCAACGGCGAGAAGGCATCGATCTCATGGGACCTGCACGATCTCCACCGCCTGCACTATTTCGACCACAGCGACGAGGGGCGGCTGCGCGGCTGGCGCTCGCTGCACATCACCGACGGCGACCATCCGTATATGCAGCACTGGTGGGTGCCGGGCCTGCAGATCGGCTATGAGCATACGTTCGTCCACCAGGTCGCGGACTTCCTTGGGGCGCTCGCCCGCGGCGAGGCGGGGAGCCCGACGTTCCGTGAAGCGATGGCCACCGACTTCGTGACGGATGCAGTGCTGCGATCGGCGAAGTCCGGCCGGTGGGAAGAGGTCGCTGCGTAAAGGTTGGCTGGCGGGAGCCCATCGGGCGCGCTGCGCACGGATGGAATCGTCATCGCGAGGAGCGCAGCGACGCGGCGATCCAGGAGTCGCGGGGCGCACTACGTTCCCCTGGATCGCCGCGTCGCGCTGGCGCGCTCCTCGCGATGACGCGAAGGCCGGCGCTAGGCCGGCCTCCGATCCCTTGGCGATCTTTCTCTCGGCTACTTCCCACCGCCAATGCAGGTCTCGACGTTCTTGGGCGTGCAGATGTCGAGCCCGGTATAGGTCGGGTCGGGCGGCGGAGCCTTGCCGTCCTTCATGTCCTTCAGCGCGTACATGACCTTGTAGCCCATGTCGAAAGGCCGCTGCCCGACATTGCCAGTCGCGAGACCCGCCCTCAGGTCGTCGAGCTGCATCGGCAGCGTGTCCGCGACCGCGACGGCGATCTGGCCGCTCGCGATCTTGTCTTTGAATTGGCCCATCGAGTTCTTGTAGGCGTCGACCAGAAACTCGCCAAAGCCTCCAGTCGCGACGAAGGCGTCGAGCTTGGGGTCCTTGTTGAGCAGGTCCTGCTCCATCTGCATGGCGAGAGGGAAGTCGTCGTTCGTGTATTGCGGACAGCCGTCAACTTCGGTCCATCCATTCTGGCCGGTCAGCTTCTCGCCCGGCGCTTCCGCGCTCTTCTTACCGGCCAGGGTGTCGCGCACGCCTTGCATGCGTTCGTTGTGGTTCGCCGCCGCGGCGCCGCCCGACTGGATGCAGATCGTGCCCCCCTTCGGCTTGGCCTCCAGCACGAGCTTCGCGAGATTGACGCCAATGTCATAATTGTGCGTGCCGATGTAAGTGGCGCGCAGGCCCTTGTCTTTTTCGAGAAGATCCGAGTCCCAGGTGATGATCGGAATGTTGGCGACTTTGGCGCCTTGCAGCGCCGCGGCGATCGCAGCCGCGTTAGCCGGCGATACGGCGATCCCGTCGACTTTCTTCGTGATGAGATCGCCGACGATCTGCGCCTGCTCGTCGCCGCCGCCGTGCTCGTTCGGGCCGATGTAAAGGCATTTGATCGCCCCCTTGAGTTCCGCCTCCGCCTTTTTGCAGCCCGCCAGGGCCTGGTCGTAAAACGGATTGTTGGTGCTCTTGGGTACGAGCGCGAAGGTGTAGGGATCAGCCGCCCGTGCAGCCGCTGAAGCGGCAAGCAGCGCGCCAGCAGCGACGGCGCAACACAAAGACACTCTCAACATTGTCGTTCCTCCCGTGACCTGGGCGCCAGCGCCCTCGTGCAAAGCGAACAAGCTTCGCGCCCGACCCGTTTGTTCGGACCCTCCGTCGCTCTCTCGCTAGCATGTCAGGATCGAACAGAACGGAGTCATGCGCAAGGGTTCGATCGCATTTACGGAGCGCCGAAACCCATTGCAACGCTCCACCACCCAGCCGATGCTCTCGAGCGCCTCAAACTCGGTCGCCGGATCCTCTCCGACTACATTAGGACCAGGGTCGGAGAGTTCGGCCCGCCCCGCCGGAACGCCCGGTGGCCGCCGCCGTCAGTCAGCGGTGATCCACGAGCCTCGCCAGCCGGTCTCCGCCAGCCTGAATGAACGCCACCAGCGCGATGAGGACGACGATCACCGCGATCATGACGGACGTCTCGAACCGCTGGTAGCCGTAGCGAATCGCGAGATCGCCGAGGCCCCCTGCCCCGACCGCGCCCGCCATGGCGGACGCGCCGACAAGCAGCACCAGCGTCACGGTGAAGCCCGCAATCAGGCTTGGCAGCGCTTCCGGAACAAGCGCCTCGCGGATGATGGTCCAGTTTCCACCACCCATCGCTCTCACCGCCTCGATGAGGCCGCGGTCGACCTCGCGCAGCGCGACCTCCGCGACGCGGCCGAAATAGGGAATGCCCGAGATCGACAGCGGCACGATCGCCGCCGCCGTGCCGATCGACGTTCCGACAATGATGCGAGTGAGCGGAATCACCGCGACCAGGAGAATGATGAACGGCAGCGAGCGGAAGCCGTTGACGATCGCGCCGACACTTCCGTTGACCCATCGGTTTTCCCAGAACCCCCCGGGCGCCGTGCCGACGAGAACAAGCCCGAGCGGCAGGCCGACGGCGAAGCTGATCGCGCCCGAGACCGCCGTCATCACAAGCGTCTCGCCGAGCGAGCCAATGAGACGGTCAAACGGCAGGGCGAGCATGGCCGAGGATCTCCACGGTTGCGCCGCTGAGCTTAAGGCAGCGTTCGATGCGCGCGACAAACTCGGACGAAGGGGCGCGCAGGGAAAATAGGATCGTCGCAACGGCGCTGCAGGATTCCCCCAAGGTCTTGGCCCTCAAGATGACAGGAAGGGCGCCCGTCTCGGAGGTCAGTTCGGCGAGCACGGGGCGCTCGGCCAACTCGCCTTCGAGGATGATGCGAAAGACCGTGTCGAACCCGGGCGCCCAATCCTCGCCGAGACTTGCGAACCATTCCCGCTCCTCGGGCGCGTCGTGGCGGGCGGAAGCAAGCAGGCGTCGCGTCAACGTCGCTTGCGGCCTGCCGAAGACGGCGGCCGCCTCTCCCTCTTCGACGATGCGCCCATGATCGAGCACGATGACCCGGTCGGCGATCGCCCGCACCACGCTCATCTCGTGGGTGATGAGAACGATGGTGAGGCCGAGCTTGCGGTTGATATCGCGCAGCAGTGCGAGAATGGAGGCGGTCGTCTCGGGATCAAGCGCGGAGGTCGCTTCGTCGGACAAGAGGAGCGCGGGGTCGGCCGCGAGCGCGCGGGCGATGCCGACGCGCTGCTTTTGCCCGCCTGAGAGCTGGCCGGGATAAGCCGTGGCCTTATCCTCAAGGCCGACGAGCCACAGCAGGGATCGCACCCGGTCGCGGCGCTCGCTCTGCGTCCTTCCCGCGATCTTGAGCGGAAGCGCGACATTGTCGGCGACAGTCTTGGACGACAGCAGGTTGAAGTGCTGGAAGATCATCCCCACGCGCAGGCGGACCCTGCGCAAGTCGCGCTCGCCGAGCGGCGCGATGTCCTCGCCAAGCACCTCGATGCGCCCGCTGTCGGGCTTCTCGAGCCCGTTCAAGCAGCGGATGAGCGTCGATTTTCCCGCGCCGCTGCGGCCGATGATTCCGACGATCTCGCCGCGCTTGACCTCGAACGACACGCCCTCGATCGCCGGCGTCGCGCCGAAGCGCTTGCTGACGTCGACGAGGCGCAGCACCATCTCGCGCTGAAGCGGCTCGTGCCGCGGGGATAGGGCTGGACGATCACCGGGCGCGCTTTGAGGGTGCTCCGTCAGTTTGAGATCTACTGTCATCTTTCATTTCGCTGCATCGCGCGCAGACCCTCATCCGGCCGGCTTGCGCCGGCCACCTTCTCCCACAGGGAGAAGGGATTCAGCGCCCTTCTTCCCTTCTCCCTCTGGGAGAAGGTGGCGGGCGAAGCTCGCCGGATGAGGGCCAGCGACGCATCCCTATCGCACGCTCGGGGGGAGGAAGCCCTCGCGTGCGATAGGGCGCATGGGCCCGCTTTCGCGGGCTGGTTCACCACGCCGGAAGCGCCGTGCCCTT
>Ga0210406_10006400_pt1 | contig 12217 bp, 17 predicted proteins | sample IncBWC30MmetaG_FD_155454 | JGI IMG/M metagenome (GOLD analysis project Ga0210406, IMG submission 155454) | Forest soil microbial communities from Barre Woods Harvard Forest LTER site, Petersham, Massachusetts, United States - Inc-BW-C-30-M | ecosystem: Environmental > Terrestrial > Soil >...
GGGGGCACGAAGAGCGGTTCCCGCTGCCAAGGCGAGTGGCCGCTATCGGTTCGGTGAAGGGACCTTCCCCAGAATACCCCGTAACGACGGGGAAGCGCCGTAAACAGTCGTCCGCCGTGCCGGGCCAAACGACTATGGAACCTTGGTCTCGCTCGCTGTAACCAAGTGCTGGGCTCGTTTTCTACAGGGTAAGGCTATTCCCGCTGGCGACCTCCTCGACCGTTTGTTCCTCCTTACCGGCCGATCGGCGCGTGCGGCGAATCTCGGTCGGCGGCCTGCCGTAGACTTCGGCAAAGACGGAGTTGAACCGTCGCAGACTCCCGAAGCCCGCCCGCATCGCGATCTCGGTCATCGGCAGGCTGGTCTCGTCGAGGAGGCGTTTGGCTCGCTGAACGCGTGCGGTCCTTGCCACTTTTGAAGGACTAGCCTGGAGATAACGCGCGAATAGTCGCGTCAGCTGCCTTGACCCCACGCCGAGGCGCTGGGCCAGGCACTCCACAGTGGCTCCCTCCTGATCGAGTGCTCCCTCCTCGGCGATGAGCCGCAGCGCCCGCTCGACGATCGCTCGGCTCCCGATCCAGGCGCTGCAAAAGGGAGCGGTTTCGGGCCGGCAGCGCAGACACGGGCGGAAGCCGGCAGCCTCCGCCGCGGCGGCCGACGGGAAGAACGAAACGTTGGCCGACCGGGCAGGGCGCACCGGACAGACCGGACGGCAGTAGATACCCGTGGTGTGGACGCCGGTATAGAACCGCCCGTCATAGCTCCGGTCTCGCGCCAAGCGCGCCCGATCGCATTCCGTAAAGTCGAGCGACATGGGAACGATAATACTCGCTGCCGCTACCCGGACAGATGACCTTTTGGGGATGGAGTCCGGTTTTGGCCAGCAACAGCGGCTTGGTTCCACTACATCTGATCGCGAGCGCTCAGGACGGTGATCCGCCCGCCACGAGACGCTTTGGGCACCTAACGTCAGCCGACTCGCGGGAGAGTGAGATTGCAGCAGCACCGAAACATCGAAGTCAGCGGCGCGACGCTCGAATGCACCCTTTACGGTTCCGGCCCCCCGGTCGTGTTGCTCGCGAATGCCGGCTGCAGCACCGGTTATTTTGACGATCTGGCACGCGTGCTCGCTGCCGGAGGGTTGCAAACCATCACCATTAACATGCGCGGTACTGGAGAGAGTCGCGGCTCGCTCGACGGCATAACTGTGCACGATTTGGCCGCCGATGTGGCTGGGGTCCTCGAAGCTGTGGATTGCGGTCCGGCGCACCTCGTCGGCCATGCCTTCGGCAATCGGGTCGCTCGCTGCCTGGCGGTGGACCGGCCCTCGCTGGTGCGCAGCGTGACTTTGCTTGCTGCGGGCGGTCTCATCGGACCCGCAACGCCACTAGGCACGTCCTTTCGCAACGCTACGGAAGTCAAGATGAACGGCAGCGATTGCGTCACCGTGCTGGGGGCGCGCTGGCTGTCGCCGGCGTCGGATCCGAAAATACTTGCGCAGGTCGAATGCTGGCCGGCGGTGCATCTCGCCCACCTCGCGACCAGCCGGGGTATGGCGCTCGAAGATTGGTGGGGTGCCGGAACAGCCCCGCTTCTCGTGATCCAGGGGCTCGATGATGAAGCGGCTCCGCCGGGCAATGGCCACGCGCTCCGCGAGCAATTCGGCGAGCGCGTCCGGGTTATCGACCTGCCTCGTGCGGGACACTTTCTGCTGTTGGAGCAGCCCGAAGCCGTTACCCGCGCCGTTGCCGAGTTTGTCGGCGCTGGCGCAGTACCTCGCTGACTGCTTGCGGGAGATCGAGAGGAGCCGAAATGGCGCGCTACGACGACACATTTGTGGATCGCTTTCTGGAGCCGTGGAACCGACACGATGTCGACGGCGCGTTGGCGCTGATGACCGACGATTGCGTCTGGGAGGTTACGAGAGGCCGAGAGCCGCATGGCACCCTCTACACCGGGCAGACGGCCGTCCGCTCGGCGATCGTGGAGGCGTTTAAGGCGCTCCCCGACGTCAATTACCAACCCGTTCGGAATTCTTTCGGCGAGGACCATCGTCAGGTGGGCGACGAGATTTCGTGTCGCGCCTCTTCGATTAACCAATCCCTAAATCGCCGGACCGCAGGCTTTTGCAGCGTTTCGGATGTCGCGACCACGTAATAAGCGAATTGCACAGGCCAATTCACCGTGAGCGGCTTTACCAGCTTCTTCGATCGAAGGTCGTCCTCGGCGTAAATATCCCGCACTAGCGCCAACCCTTGTCCCGCGACAGCCGCGCGCACAACCAGGTGGCTTTCCGAAAACGCTGAGCCCTTTTTACAGTTCGGCGCGGCTACGCCATGGGCCTCGAACCAAAGTGGCCAGTCCTGGCGATTGAAGTCGTGGAGCAGAGGAAATGCCAGGCAATCGGCCGGCCCCTTGAGGGGGGCACGGTCTTTAAGCAGGTCGGGGCTCGCGACGACAATGAGTTCGGGAGCAACGAGCCAAGTGGCTTCAAAGCCAGGGTACTTTCCCAACCCATGCCGGATTGCCAAATCGATCGGCTCTCGCCTCAGATCGACCGGGCGGGTGCCCGTCTCCACGGCAATTTCAATATCGGGATAACGTTGCGCGAACATCGCGAGTCGTGGCACCAGCCAAGTCGCCGCGAATGACGGCATCGTACTCATCGTCACACGGCTCGATGACGGGCCGCCGAGTTCGCGATCGACCGCTTCGATCGCACGAAAGGGCTCGGCAAGCGCGGTAAACATGGCTTCACCGGCAGCGTTGAGTTCGACACCAGCGGGGACCCGATTAAACAGCCGGCGTCCAGCCACCTCCTCAAGCTGGCGAATGCGTTGACTGACCGCGCCCGGCGTCAACGCCAACTCATTGGCGGCTCGCTTCATCTTTCCGGCGCGCGCCACGGCGACGAACGTCTGCAGCAGCGCGAAGCGTCTGATCATGATGCGAGTTTAGCGCAGCTAAACCTACCCACCAAATCTATCGCTTGCTGGTCCGATACCCGCACTTGATATCCAGGGGACGCACTATCCCAAAACGAGGCCGTCTCGATGACCGATATCATCCTGCACCACTACGAGATCTCTCCCTATTCGGAGAAAGTTCGGATTGGTCTTGGTCTCAAGGGCCTGGCATGGGGATCGGTGGAGATCCCCGTGATTATGCCAAAACCCGACCTGACGGCGCTGACAGGAGGCTACCGTAAAACGCCGGTGTTGCAGATCGGCGCGGACATCTATTGCGATAGCCAGTTGATCATGCGCGAACTCGAGCGCCGGCACCCCACCCCGAGCTTTTATCCAGCCGGCCGCGGCGCGGCCGACGCGCTTGCCTGGTGGGCCGAGAAGACAACGTTCAGCCCAGCTGTCAGCATGGCATTCGCGAAGAAGCCCGACGCGTTGCCCGAGGGATTTCTTGAAGACCGAGCCAAATTCTCCGGCCGAAATATAGACCCCGCCGCAATGATGGCGGCAGTGCCGAACCTGCTCGATCAGCTGCGCGCGCATTTCGATTGGCTAGACCAGAGCCTGGCTGACAGTCGATCATTTTTGCAGGGCTCCGCCGCTAGCCTTGCCGACCTCGCCGCCTACCATCCGATTTGGTTCTTGAAACAAAATTTCGGACTAACAGCCGCGCCGCTCGATGGCTTTCCAAGGCTGCTGAGCTGGGCCGAGCGGGTTGCCGCAATCGGCCACGGCAGACGGAGCCCAATGACCTCCGAACAAGCGCTCGATGTGGCCAGAACCGCTACCTCAATCGCTAAAGCATCCACTGACGCGAAAGATCCCATCGGCCGGAAGCCTGGCCAAGTCGTCAGCGTTACTCCGGACGATACCGGACGCGATCCTGTCATCGGCGAATTGGTTACGTCGGGCATACATGAGATCGTCATCCGGCGCAGCGATCCCGCGATCGGCGAGGTCTGTGTCCATTTTCCGCGCGCCGGCTTCGTGGTCACATCGCCCTAGCGCAATCCCAGCCCTCGCTTGGCACGAGGACCGTTCTCGCAGGAGTGCGCGCGATGGATGCCACGACGCAGCAGCAGTACGCCGAGACGTTTCACGGACTTCACAGGAAGGGGGATCCGCTCATCCTGTTCAACGCCTGGGACGTCGCCACCGCCAAGGCGATCGCGAACACTTCTCCGGCCGTTGCGACCAGTAGTTGGGCGGTCGCGTCCGCGCTTGGATACGCAGACGGGGAAGATGTCCCGTTGGATATGGTGACAGGTCTGGTGTCGCGGATGACCGCGGCTGTGTCGGTGCCAGTGTCAATCGATCTGGAGGCAGGATATGGCGACACGCCGGACGCCGCGGCGGCGTCGGTGACCGAGATTCTGAAGGCCGGCGCGATAGGGATCAATATCGAAGACGGGCTCTCCGGGGGAAAGCGGCAACTCGTCAGTCCCGATCAGCATGCAGCGAAGATCAAAGCAGTGCGAGAAACTGCGCAAAAACTCGGAATTCGTCTGTTCATCAATGCGCGAACCGATCCGTTTCTGCTGAAATTCGGATCGCCGGATGAATGCCTCAATGAAGCGGCAAAGCGTGCAAAGGCTTATGCCGATGCCGGTGCTGACGGTATTTTTGTGCCCGGCCTCACCGACCTCGTGCTCATCGAGAAGTTCGCTCTACTCACGCCTTTGCCGGTCAACATCATGGTGACGCAAGGTGTTCCCGAAATCCCGGATCTCGCGCGCGTCGGTGTTCGGCGGGTGAGCCTTGGGCCGTGGCCCATGATGGCGGCGATGCGTGTCATTGAACAGGCCGCCGCCGCGGTCGCCGCCAGCAAGCAATACGGCACGTTTCTGCAACCGAAGGCCTGAGCACGTCCTGGGGAGAGAGCCAACATGAACCTGCCACAGACCGGCGGCTGCCAGTGCGGCAAAATCCGCTACGAGATCACCGAAATCCCCCAGCTCGTCTAATCGCGGATGCGAAGGTCGGCAAAGGGGCAGGAAGCGCTGTTCGAGTCATCAGAATCGAACGACGGCTTTGGTCGGAAGCGGACGGCTCGAGTGGTGCGTTTTTCTTGAATTGTGCGTTGACGGCTGTCTGTTGGCTTCGACTCGACGAAGCATGGACGGGTGCTGCTATAATCCGCGCATGCTGGACCTATTTCGTGATCTAGAAGAGAAGTTGCTTCGGCAGGAAACTCGGAATTCGCCGGGTGAAGTTGCGACCTTGCTTCACCCTGACTTCTTCGAGTTTGGTCAATCGGGCACCGTATGGAATAGGCAGCAAACCATCGATCGGCTGGCACAAGAGCATCCGATGGAAGGTTCATTGACCGATTTATCAGTGCGGTCCCTGGCGGCAGATGTAACGCTGGTGACCTATCGCGCAGTCGGCCGCGACCTGGCTAGTGGTAATGAATGGCATTCTCTCAGAAGTTCGGTCTGGAAGCTAACTGACGGCCGCTGGCAAATGATCTTTCACCAAGGAACGCCCACACGAGCTCCGCAGCCGTAGCACAAAAATTTTGAGTTTTTGCAAGGCGGCGGACGTGATTATTGGAACTCATATTCGATGGAGATGGCTTCTGGCTTCGATGTGCGGACAACGATCATGTACTGTCCGAATGGATTCATCAGCGTCGTGAACGCATACCCTTCTCGTTTTCCTGAATGACCACTTATGGAGGGGCCCGTGCGCTGCGGGATTACGTTTAAATCGAGAATATCTGGCCCTATCGCTTTAATGGATAGACTACCGGGCGGGTAAGGGGCGACGACTTCTGTTAATATTGAGATGCTCTGCGAACCATCCGGATTCTGACGAGTACTATCGTTGAGCTTTTTCAGGTCTGGTTTTGGTGCTTGGTTGATGACGTTTTGCCCGCCAGACTGACCAAAGGTGACTATGTTCCCGCCGCTGCCGATATTTACGGCTGGGTAGCTGGGCTTCTCGTCAGTCATCTTTTTCTCCTCAAGGTGCTCTTTAGGGGCGAGGTTTGAGGAATTCGAAATAAATTGCTGCAATTGGAGCGCACCGGCAAACAGGAGCAACATGATTCCGGAGAATCCCACCCAGAGCGCCGGCGTTTTCGAGCCGCCGTACCAAATGGCCCCGGCCAAACCGATAAAAATCGGCCCGATGATCACCAGCCAGAAAACCGCGACTTCCATTCCTTTTCTCTTCATGGATGGGGAAAGAACCTCACGTTCAAAAACGGCGGTGGTTTTTGGTGCGCGCGTTTTTCGCGGGCCGTCAATGGCTTGTGTTTGTGCTCCTTCTCGTGGTGCCTGTCAAAACCGCATAAACGTCATTCTGGCAGGCCCCGCAAAGTCGATCTGAAATGCTCGCTATGGTTCGTAAGGAAAAAACACCGGCGGGGGAGTTCTATCCCGGCTTTGCGATGGTCAATCGGCGCGGCGAAATACTTTGCTTGCTGGAGCGTACCTGGCCGCGTCGCCAGGCATTAGTCGCGAGCGATCTACCAAATAGAGCATAGCAAGCCGGGAAAATCGCCGGGCTGCGGCCAGGCGAGTGGCAGGCCTTCCGCGACCGCCGGTGAAGCCGGGAAAAAAGTCACGAGAGCCGGATTGCTCAATCGCGTAATCGACGCCCGCCCGCTGCGTGGTGCCGGCGAGGGCTTCAAGCTGCGCGATTTCGGCGGGGATGCGGGCATCGACCAGGCGCCATAGCAGCAAACGATGATCGGCGATGGTCAGCGCGGACCCCGCGAGTTCGGAGAGCGTGTCACCCTGCGACCCTCGCCGGCGGGGCTCGGCCTTCTGCGCGTCGGGTGAGTTTCGGCGGCCGGCCCATGTGCCGGCCGCGCTTCTTTGACCGGCTGCGGCCCTTGGCGGTGCTCGCGCCGCACCTCGGACGCAGGCTTGTCCTCACGCAGGCCTTCGTAGACGACCTGGCGCAGCAAATTGTCTTCGGTCCAGGTCAGGAATCTCACTTCGGGCACCAGCTCGGGCCGTACCCGTGCACCCGGGTGAGCACCAGCGGCGATCCGAAGCGGCTGCCGCGCGGGGGCGGAACGTCGAGCGGCATGGTGCCGGTCGCGAGCGGCTGCAGCCGCCGCCATAACCTCCCCAGCTCGGCGTTGTCGATGCCGGTTCCAACACGGCCGGCATAGATCAGCCTTCGGTCCGGATCGTAGCGCGGCGGTATGAGGTGACCAGGGCGAGCCTTGACATCGGCCGCGATAGAGAAGCCGGCCCTCAGCCTTGTCGGCGGGAACCGCTATTCATGCCCCTAAGCCGTCATTTCGGTGCGCAGCACGTTCGGCCGAGTTGGGCCCTGATTACCTCAATCGGTACACTGTCGTCTCATTCTATGACCTCGTCGGCACGGGCGAGGATTGCGGGCGGTATCGTGAGGCCGAGGTCCTTCGCGGTCTTGAGGTTGACGACGAAATCGAATTTCACCGGCTCCTGGATCGGCAGATCGCCGGGCCTGGCCCCCTTCAGGACGCGATCAATTCCGGCGAATGGACCGCGTCGGGCTCGCCGCACGCAATGCACAATTCGGGAGGATGCGATGCTGGGGCAGCGCCTCGCAGCAGGATTGTTTGCCGCGGTGGCGGCGCTGACGATGGGCTTTTCGGCCCACGCCCAGGAAAAGAAGATCAAGATCGGCGTGATTTTCGACCTCACCGGTCCGCTCGCCGGCGGCGGGTCGGAGCTGCAATATATCGGCGCCGGGGTTTTACGAACGCCACGGCTAGGGCCGGGCGACCGATCAGCTCTAATCGGGAGAGACCGTCATGTCTACGCAGGTTGAGAAGGGCCGTCTATTTCGGGAGCTGCACCAGCGTCGGGGAATTTTGATTCTGCCCAACCCGTGGGACGCCGGCACTGCGAAGCTGCTGGCGTCGCTTGGTTTTGAGGCGCTGGCGACCACCAGCCTCGGCATGTCCAACGCGCTGGGCCGCGTCGACGGGGAGGGCTCTGTCAGCCGCGCCGAGCTTCTGGAGAACTGCCGCGTCATCGCGGAGGCGACCGACCTGCCGGTCAACGCCGACCTTGAAAACGGTTACGCCGATGATCCCGAGCAAGCTGCAACCATCCTGCGCGACGCGGCGGAGATGGGTGTTGTTGGGGGCTCTATCGAGGATTGGAGCGGCGAGCGCGTCTATGATTTCCACCACGCGGTCGAGCGTGTGGTGGCAGGCGTCGAGATGGCCCGCAGCCTGTCGGTTCCGTTCACTTTCGTAGCGCGGGCCGAGAATTTGATCCGCGGCCGGCCTGACCTCGACGATACCATCAAACGCCTGCAGGCGTTCGAGAAGGCCGGTGCCGACGTGCTTTACGCGCCTGGTCTACGCGATCTGGAGACCATGCGCACGGTCGTGCAGGCGATAGGCAAGCCTTTGAACGTGGTGATGAGCGCCGCCGATCCCGCCCTTACCGCCGCCGAGATGGAGGCGGTCGGCGTCAAGCGCCTAAGCGTTGGTGGGGCGTTGTCGCGGCTGGCGCTAGCCGCCTTCATGAAAGGCGCCCGCGAGATGAAGGAGCAAGGCGGCTTTACCTGGGTTCGTGACGCGATGCCAAATACGGACCTCAAGGCCGTGTTCGGCGCATGATGGCCGAACCCTCATTGCCGCGCAGTCGCACGGAATCCGATCATCTGCTTTCCGGCGGAGCCGCTCGCCCGGCGGCGCGGTCATAAAGCTCGGGTTAGGGTCGAACTTCCCCGTTCCGGGGCGAGGGCGGGAATGACCGCTGACGGCGCATCCTCCGCCTTGCCGCCCACCCCGGCGAAGGTCGCTTTACCCAAACGACAGCCGCCGTTCAGACTTGGCGGCCGGAACTGGTCTTCATGCCCCATTCCCGACCTTGACCGGCCTCGATCTGTAGTTGGCGCGAGGTGGATTCCTGCCGTTTCCGAATGCCTGATATCGATGACTTCACACTCTGTCGTCCCCGATCTGTATGGCCATTATGGTATGCATAAATAAATCTGAAGTTCATCGGTTCGGCGATCCGGCCAATTAGGGTCTACTCGCTCCAAATAGGCATCATTATTTTTCCAAATGCCGACCTCAGCACAAGATTCCCATTTATATAATCTATTCTTGCTGATGGTCTACAGAATGAATTTCACCAATTAAAGCGCCCGTCAGGTGCTCAACCATGAACTTGGCGACTGGATCGGAGGGATATTCGGCCAAAAGCTCCTGGTACTTGAGGCTGGCCTCCGAAAGATGTCCGGCGGTCAGCGCAGTCATCCCACGAGTTGTCATGGTGCACAGTCGTGTCGCAGCATCATTGGCAGACAATTCAGGATCGGCGGTCTCGCGGATTCCTATCAATTCATAAACCATGACTCTGCTCTGCCGTCCCTTGACCGAAACGAACTGAATCGGTCGGGCGATGATGCGATCTGCCACGGCTTTGTAGACATTGTCGCTGATGCAGATTGTCGTGTGGAAGATTTTGTTGACGCCTTCCAAGCGCGAAGCAACGTTCACGCCATCTCCCATCACCGTATAGCTCAGGCGTTCCGACGACCCGACATTGCCGACAACGACATCGGCGCAATGCAAGCCAATGCGCATGCGCATTTGGGGACGACCGTCCTGCGTCCACTCCTGGTTCAACCGACCGACACGATGCGCAGCCCGCAGTGCGCCAACACAGGCGCGATAGACCTGATCGGGGACTTCGGTCGGCGCGCCCCAGAACGCCATGACCGAATCACCGATAAACTTGTCGATTGTAGCCGCTTCCTGGGTGAGCGCACCGACGACGACCTCGAAATAAGATGATACCTGCCGCATCAGTTCCTCTGGCGACAGGTGTTCGGAGACGGTGGAAAAATCTTCTAAGTCCGAGAAGAAGATCGTCAAAAAACGGGATTCGCCGCTTAGCGTTAGGGGCCCGCCGCTGCTGACCAGCTGGCGAACGATCTCAACCGGGACGAAGGCAGCAAAGGAGCGCAGTGAGTTGCTCGTAAGGTTCACCGCCTGCTGCAATTGGAAGATCTCCCCAATCATCGATCTGGGGGGGTGACCTGGTGGGAATTGAAGAGATCGTAGCTCATGCATTTCCTGGGATACGACTTCTATCGGCTTTGCAACCCTCCCCGCCGCAATGATGATCAGGAGCACTTCGACGACAATCGATGCGATTATCAGAATTATCAGATTCCGGTTGGTTTGCCTGAGACCGCCGACAAAGTCATCGAGCGGCACAACGATCGCCACCTCCCACGGCTTTTGAAAGCTCGCCGGAAATCGGCTGAAAACGGCGATGTAATCGAGACCGGTAGCCGGGACGGTGAACGTTACGCGATCGGCTCCGGTGGCGATGTGCGCCTGTCCTGCCATAACGGCGGCCTGGTCCGTCAGATCCGAGACGTTAGCAAGTACGAGCTTGCCTTCCACCGACCGTATCCCGGCCCCCGGATCAGGGTGTGCAACGATCTGGCCGGAATGGTCCATAATGAATGCTGTACCGTTCGGGCTAGTTTTCTGAGTAGCTAAATATCTTGCTAAGATATCGAACGTAATATTGGCGCAAGCGACGCCGATGACTTTGTCGTTGACGATGATCGGGTAGCCGACTGAGATGACCGGTGACCGCGTGTCGGGATTAACTGACGGATCGGCGATCGCAAACGCACGAGTTTGTTTGGCTGCTTGGTAGTGCTGTAGACTTCTGATATCAACGTCGGTCGCATCATCGTACTGGAGGATCGGCGTCGGCCAGTTTTCGAAGAAGGTCCGGTGACGCTGTCGGACAGGTGCCCCTGAGAATGCGTCGATATAGCTGGAATGCCAGTTGACTGAGGATGGGATGCGCCGATCGCTCTGCCGTCGGTTGGCGTCCATTCGGGTGACAACTCGATGATAGCCGTCCTCGAAGCTGGTATATATCGCGTCGATTTGGTCCGCCGAGGTCAAGGCCTGATAGAGCAGATCGCGGCTCTGCTCGGCGCGAAAGTAGGTCGGATCGGCCGCTGCTATTTGGGCGATCATGCGCAACGTGCCGGAAACCGGTTCCAGCAGATTAGTGGCCACGGCGATACTATCATCCCGTGCCCTCTCGATTTGAACATCCGCCAGCGATACCAGATTCCGAGAGTTTTCTCGGTAACTGTAGAGCGTGATCAGCGCCAGTACGGGCAATATCAAGATCATGAACAGCATCGAAATACTGATCTGGAGCTTAATCTTTCTCTTCATGAGCGTGCCCAGCATGGATCCAACCATCGGCATTCCATTATAATCCTTATAGGCGGGTTGCTGTTTTGGCTACGGCGCTCGCGGCGGCCCGATCAGCGGCGTGCGGACTGGCTTGGCCGTGCCGAAAAAGACACCACCACACCCTGGCCACCGCCGAGCTTCGACAGCGCCTCATCGACCTTCTTCGAGCGCCGCCGGGTCAGCGCAACGACAACGCCGCCTTTGCCCTTGCTGCGCATCTACTTGCACTCCGTTCCTGGGTTGGCGGCCGGACGGATCAACTGCCGTGATTCGCGCACAGGCTGACGGCACGGTCAATCGGGGCGCAGTACAGGGTTACGCGCTTGTGCAACGGGTGGGGGCGGTCGAAGCTGCCATGACTGTGGCGAGGCGCAGAAACGCTCTGCTCTACGTGAATCAAGGCGATGTCACTGAGCAAGCCGCGAAAGGCCTATTGCCTGTGAGCAACGAATAACCGTTTGGGTCGTCTCCAGCGGTCCCGTCGCGGTCCAGCGAACGGCCGGAATCGGCGCATAAGAGGCTACGTTGCCCTGAATCACCTCCCACCCTGCTTGTTCGCAACTCAACGATTTTGCAAAGCAATCCAATGCGCCGCAGTCAGTAGCAATCCCGAGGCGCTGCCAATCGCTTTTAAGTCGGTACCATCCCGTTCGTTGGCCTCGTTTAATCCGGTGCTCATCGAACGCTCCGGCGCGCCGCGCGCTCGACCGTCAGCGGGAGGTGCCCCAAGAGGGCAGCTCAACTTTTAAGACCGCAACGGCTCGCCATATACAGCAACGTTGTCCGAGTCGCCCGCAGTCGAGAGTACCGAAGGCGAAGTAAGACGCATCGGCGAGGATACCCCGTGAAGAAGCTGGAGCCACTTTACACCGTCGCGGAAACTGCGAAGATTTTGAACGTTTCCGAGAAGACCGTGCGGCGACTGATCGATGACGAACTCCTAAGTGTCTGACCGAAAAAGGGTTGAGTGATTTCAGTGAGTTGTGATTCGATGGTTGTGTCTGGTAATCAACGAGGCACAACATGTGGACCGAAATCACTCGCCCGAAGT
>Ga0210406_10006401_pt1 | contig 12217 bp, 8 predicted proteins | sample IncBWC30MmetaG_FD_155454 | JGI IMG/M metagenome (GOLD analysis project Ga0210406, IMG submission 155454) | Forest soil microbial communities from Barre Woods Harvard Forest LTER site, Petersham, Massachusetts, United States - Inc-BW-C-30-M | ecosystem: Environmental > Terrestrial > Soil >...
CGCTACCCCGGCGAAGGTGGCGTCTACCTGTGGGCCAAAGAAGTCTTCGGCGACTTCCACGGCTTCCTCTCCGGCTGGTGTTACTGGACGAATAACATGCTCTACGTGCCCACGGTCATGCTCTACTTCGTTGGCGTCTCCGTCTTCGCGCTGGGCCCGGGTCACACACAACTCGCCGATAGCAAACTGTTCGCGATGACCGCCTCCATCGCGTTGCTCACTCTCCTCACCATCCTCAACATCGTCGGCCTCGGGGTAGGGAAGTGGCTCAACAATCTAGGCGCCATCGGCACTGGCATCGCCGCCGCCGTTCTCATCGGCCTCGGCCTGACCATCTACTTGCGTTACGGAACCACCGTCACGGCGGCGGACTTCCGCATTCCGCCCGACCCGCGCTTCGTCCTGAATTCCTTCGGCGTGATCTGCTTCGGCCTCGTAGGGCTCGAACTCGCTTCGATCATGGGCGACGAAATCCGCGATCCAGAAAAAACGCTACCCGGCGCTGTCGCCTGGGGCGGAGTTCTCTCGGGCGCACTCTACATCGGCGCCACGCTCACGCTCCTCATCGCCGTTAGCAAAAACGAAATCAGCGTTCTCCAAGGCATCGTGCAAGCGGTCAGCCACATGGCCTCGAAAGTTGGCGTCGGCTGGATCATCACTCCCTTCGCTCTTATGCTCAGCCTCTCCATCGCTGGCATCGGCTCCGCCTGGATGGGCGGCTCCGCTCGCATCCCCTTCGTAGCCGGCCTCGACTCCTACATGCCGAGTTGGCTTGGCAAGATTCATCCCAAGTATGCGACCCCGTATGCGGCTCTGATCGTCCAGGGTATCGTTTCGCTCATATTGATCGTCATCAATTTCTCCGCCTCGGGCGGTGTCCAGGAAGCCTTCCAGACGATGCTGTCGCTTGCTGTAGTCCTGCAATTGGTACCATTTCTCTATGTCTTTGCCGCCTTGGTCCGTTTTGCGTTCAACCGCGTCGACACGGGCGGTCACTACGGAAAACCAATGCTGCTGTTCGCGGGAATCAGCGGGTTTCTCACGACAACGCTGGGCATCGCCTTAGCCTTCTTCCCGGCCAAACAAATCACTTCGGTCTGGAAGTACGAATTCAAAATGTTCGGCTTCACCGCTGGTTTTCTCGCATTGGCCGCATTCTTCTTCTTCGTCTACGGCCGGCTGAAAGCTCATCCTCTCGGGGAGAGAAGCGCTGTTCCGGCGGTTTCCGCCGAACGCGGCGTACATAGTTAGGGATGGTTGTATCGGGCCTGAAAAGTTTCTTGTATTAGGGCATCGCTTTAGGGATGCCGAAATCAGCACGACTTCAATGCGCCTTTAGGCGCTGCTACATTTAATGCGGGAGGCCGTCATATATGCCCGGTGGAGTCAAAACCGAAGTGAAAACCTACCAGATGTTCATCAACGGCGAATGGGTTGCGAGCCAATCGAACAAGACCTTCCCCGTCTACGAACCCGCGACCGAAGAGATTCTCGCGCAGGTCCCCGACTCGAACGCCGACGACGTGAACCGTGCCGTCGCCGCCGCCAAAGCCGCGTTCGAAGACGGTCCTTGGGCCTCCACTACTGCGCAAGAGCGTGGCCGCGTTCTCTTCAAACTCGCCGACAAAATCCGCCAGAACTTGCCGATGCTCGCCGAACTCGAAGCCCGCAACACTGGCAAACCCATCGTCGAAGCCGAATTCGACCTGAACGACACCGCGACCTGCTTCGAGTACTACGGCGGCCTAGCCACCAAGATCCTCGGCTTCGTGAACCCCGTCCCCGACAACGCAGTCAGCCTCACCCTCAAAGAGCCGATCGGCGTGGCCGGACAGATCATCCCGTGGAACTACCCGATGCTCATGGCCGCTTGGAAACTGGCCCCAGCACTAGCCGCGGGCTGCACCTGCGTCCTCAAGCCCGCTGAGCAAACGCCGCTCACCGTGCTCGAATTTGCGAAATGGTTCGATGAAGTCGGTCTCCCCAAGGGCGTCGTCAACGTGATCACCGGCTTCGGTGAAACCTGCGGCTCCCCGCTCGTCAAGCATCCCGACGTCAACAAGATCGCCTTCACCGGCAGCGCCGCCGTCGGCAAGATCATCGTGAAGGAAGCCGCTGACACCGTGAAGCGAGTCACTCTCGAACTCGGCGGCAAGTCGCCCAACATCTTCTTCGCCGATGCCGACTTCGAAGCCGCTATCGACGGCGCCCTCTTTGGTGTCTTTATCAATCAAGGAGAAGTCTGCTCCGCCGGTAGCCGCATTCTGGTCGAAAAATCCATCTACAAGAAGTTCGTCGCCGCCATGGCCGAGAAAGCCAAGAAGATCAAGCTCGGAGCCCCGCTCGATCGCGACACGAAGATGGGCCCATTGGTCAGCAAAGACCAATATGACCGCGTGCTCTCTTACCTCGACGTCGGCAAGAAAGAAGCCAAGGTTGCCAGCGGAGGCGGCAAGTCCTCCGACTTCGCCAAAGGATACTACGTCCAGCCCACCATCTTCTATGACGTCGATAACTCCGCTCGCATTGCGCGTGAAGAGATCTTTGGCCCCGTTGCAACCGTAATCCCCTTCGATAACGAAAAAGACGCCATCAAAATCGCCAACGACTCACCCTACGGCCTAGCCGCCGCCGTCTGGACCCGCGACATCTTCAAAGCCTTCCGTGCCGTGAAAGCCATCCGCGCTGGCATCGTATGGGTGAACCACATGCAACCGACTTATGTCGAAGCCCCGTGGGGCGGTTACAAACAATCCGGATTCGGGCGTGAGTTAGGCCCGTGGGGCATCGAAGAATATCTCGAAACCAAACAGGTCCACATCAACCTGAACGAAGCTCCGATCGGCTGGTACTGAGTTTTTATGTGTGAAGACGATTTAACCAGCTATCTCATGAAGCAACGGCACAGCTGAAAACGTGCGGTAGCCTGTCATGAAGTTGTTTTGACAGGGCACGGCTTTAGCCGTGCGGAACGAGTGTTATAAACAATGGGCTTTAGCCGCTGAGGTTCTCGGCGTGCATGGAGAACAATTGATGAAGCCATGTTGCTTATTGGCAATATAACAACTCTATAACTTAGTGTACCTATTACTAAGCAATTAAGATCACTGACTCTGACGGATGGTACTGCGATGTCTACAATTCAATTGAAAACTGCGATTCCTGGGCCGAACTCGAAGGCTCTATCCGCTCGGCGCGCGCAGTCCGTACCGCGCGGCCTCTCTCACGCCACGCCTGTCTACGTAGCTAAAGCCGAAGGCGCAGTTCTCGAAGACGTCGACGGCAACCGATACATCGATCTCGCAGGTGGCATCGGCTGTCTCAACGTGGGCCATCGATCGCCCGAGGTCGTCGCCGCCATCCAGGGCCAGCTCAAGGATTTCCTCCACACCTGCGTCCAGGTCACCGCCTACGAAAATTACGTCGAACTCGCCGAGCGCCTCAATAAACTCGCTCCCGGCAACTCGGCCAAGAAGACCATCCTACTCAACACTGGCGCTGAAGCCGTCGAGAATGCCGTCAAAATCGCACGCGCTTACACCAAAAAGCCCGGCATCATCGCCTTCGAAGACTCTTTCCACGGCCGCACCATGATGACGCTAGCTCTCACCAGCAAGACGCATCCGTACAAAGCTGGCTTCCAACCATTTCCTGGCGAGGTGTACCGCATTCCGTACGCCTATTGCTACCGGTGCTCCTACAATCTCAAATACCCGTCCTGCGATCTCTTCTGCGCGCGCCATCTCGAAGACACGTTCAAGCGAGTCGTCGCGCAAGAAGGCGTCGCGGCAGTAATCGCTGAACCGGTCCTCGGGGAAGGCGGCTTTGTCGCGCCACCCAAAGATTTCTTCAAAGTTCTCGTCGATCTCTGCCACAAGCACAATATTCTTTTCATCGCCGACGAAGTCCAATCCGGCTTCGGACGCACCGGCGCTCTCTTTGCCTGCGACTATTACGGCATCGAGCCCGATCTGCTCGTCACCGCAAAATCGCTCGGCGGCGGCCTCCCGCTAGCCGCCGTCACCGGTAAGTCCGAAATCATGGATGCCCCCGGTCCAGGTGGCCTAGGCGGCACCTTCGCCGGTAACCCGCTCTCCTGCGCCGCCGCGCTCGCGGTCCTCGATTTGTTCGAAAAAGAAGACCTCAACGCCCGCGCCAATGAACTCGGCGAACGTTTCCAGAAACGAGCCCGCGCCTGGCAGAAACAATGGCCCATGATCGGCGATGTCCGCGGCCTTGGTGCCATGCAGGCCCTCGAACTCGTACAATCGCAAGACAAGCGCGAACCGGCCCCAGGAGAAACGAAGCAAATCACGCAATACTGTTATGAGCACGGCGTCATCACGATTTCAGCCGGCTCCTATGGCAACGTGATTCGCCTGCTGATGCCGCTGGTCATCACCGAGGACCAAATGAACGAAGCCCTAGACATCCTCGAAGGTGCCTTGAAGACAGTTTACGAAAAGAAACACGAAGCCCAACCGGTCTAAACGGCCGGTCCAAGACAAAAGATGTGGGCGCGGACACTCTTGCCCGCGAAAAGCCCGGGACGAAGGGAAGTCTTGTTCGCGAAAGTCAGGCACGAAATGAAATGCAGCGAACTAATATCTACAAACGAGCCCCGCAGGGGCGCCAGAAAATCAGCCCAGCGTGTAAGCGCTGAGTGCAATGCAAAATAACGAAGGCCCCTTCAGGGGCGGCAGACAATAGCCCGGCGCTTCAGCGCCGGGTACGCTACAGTTAAGAAAACGCGTCCCGTAGGGACGCCTGATTCACCATCAAACTCTTCACGATTGCTGAGGCACCACATGAACACGGCCATCCTCACCGAAACTAAAATCCCGCACTTCATCAACGGCCAATGGATCGACTCCGCCGCCAAAGACTGGTCCGACGTCATCAACCCCGCCACCGGTGAGACGATCGCCAAAGTCCCGCTAGCCGATGCCGCCGAAACTACCAAGGCCATCGATGCTGCGGCCGCTGCCTATCCCGACTGGCGTCGCACGCCACCTGAAGACCGCATCCAGCCCCTCTTCAAACTAAAGATGCTCCTCGAAGAACACCTCGACGAGATCTCTCGCCTCATCACGCAGGAGAACGGCAAGACCTTCACCGAAGCCAAAGCCGAAATGCGCCGCGCCATCGAGAACGTCGAAGTCGCCTGCGGCATTCCCATGATGATGCAGGGCTACAATCTCGAAGACGTCGCGCGCGGCATCGACGAAATGATGATCCGCCAGCCGCTCGGTGTCACCGCCGCCATCGTTCCCTTCAACTTTCCGGGCATGATCTCGTTCTGGTTCCTGCCCTATGCGATCGCGAGCGGCAATACCTTCATCCTCAAGCCCTCCGAGCGCGTGCCGCTCACCATGCGCTACTGCTACGAGCTTCTGGAAAAAGCCGGCGTGCCGAAAGGCGTCGTCAACCTGATCAACGGCGGCAAGCCCGTCGTCGACACTCTCCTCGACGATCCACGCGTCCGTGCCATCAGCTTTGTCGGATCCACACCCGTCGCGCGCTACATCTACGCCCGCGCGGGAGCCAATGGCAAGCGCGCGCAGTGCCAAGGCGGAGCCAAGAATCACGTCATCGTTCTTCCCGACGCTGACATGAACATGGCCACACAAATCATCAGCGACAGCGCCTTCGGATGCGCGGGTCAGCGCTGCCTTGCCGTCTCCGTCGCAGTCGCCATCGGCGAAGCCCAACAAACCTTTCGCGACGCCATCGCCGACAACGCCTCGAAACTTAAAGTCGGCAACGGCCTCGAAGACGGCGTCCAGATGGGCCCCGTCATCAACAAGCAAAGCAAAGACCGCGTCGAATCGCTAATTGCCGAAGGCGAAAAGCAAGGCGCGAAAGTCATCCTCGATGGCCGCAACGCGAAGATCGCCAAATATGAATCCGGCAACTTCGTGAAGCCAACCATCCTCGATGGTCTGCCCGCCACCAGCGACCTGGCCCACACCGAGATCTTCGGCCCGGTCCTGAGCCTTATTCATGCCGACAATATGGACGAAGCGCTGGCCTTCCTAGAGCGCAATCCATACGGCAACCAGGCCTCGCTCTTTACGTCAAGTGGCTCCGCCGCGCGCCGCTTCCGTTATGAAGCCCCAGCCGGCAACATAGGCATCAACATCGGCGTAGCCGCGCCCATGGCGTATTTTCCCTTCAGCGGATGGAAAGACAGCTTCTTCGGCATCATGCACGGCCAGGGTCGCGACGCGATCGAGTTCTACACCGAAAAGAAAGTCGTCGTTGAACGCTGGGCCAAAGAGCACAGCCGCAAATTCTAAATGACTCACGAGGGGACGGCCGCCCTCGACCGAGCCAAGCGAAGCTTGGCAGGAAACGTAGCGACCTTGGCGCACTTCCAGTTAGGAGATGTTTCAACTCGCTAGAACCTTCGTGAACCTTAGTGTCCTTTGTGGTGAAACGCCTTTAAGATCTAAGCCGAGGAACCCATGACCACCGCCACGACCGCCGCCCCGATGACCTCCCAGGAAATCATCGACCTCACCAAGAAGCACACTCTCTTCGAGTGGTCCGCCCAATCCAAGGTCGATCCCATCCCCGTCGCCCGAGCCAAGGGCATCTACTTCTACACGCCCGACGACAAGCGCTTCATCGACTTCAACTCGCAACTCATGTCCGTCAACATCGGACACGGTGACGAGCGCGTCATCGCGGCCATCCACGAGCAAGCGCAGACGCTCGCCTACGCGAACCCGTTCATGGCCACCGAACCCCGCGCCCGCCTCGGCGCTAAACTCGCCGAACTCTGCCCCGGCGACATCGACACTTTCTTCTTCACCAACGGTGGCGCCGAAGCCAACGAAAATGCCATCAAGCTCGCGCGCTTCTTCACGGGCCGCCACAAAATCATCGCCCGCTACCGCTCCTATCATGGCGCCACCGCGGGAGCCATCAGCCTTACCGGAGACCCGCGCCGCTGGGCCGCCGAACCCGGCATCCCGGGCGTCGTTCGCGTCCTCGATCCCTATCACGGCATCGAGCGTGGCTGGGAGAAAGCCGACACGTCGCTTGCCATGATCGAAGAAATCATTCAGCTCGAAGGCCCGCAGACCATCGCCGCCTTCATCCTCGAATCGGTCGTCGGCACCAATGGCATCCTCATCCCGCCCGATGGCTACATGCAGGGCGTTCGCAAGCTCTGTGACAAATACGGCATCCTCATGATTGCTGACGAAGTCATGGCCGGCTTCGGCCGCACTGGCGAGTGGTTCGCCATCGATCACTGGAAAGTCGTCCCCGACCTGATCTGCATGGCGAAAGGTCTCACCTCTAGCTACATTCCGCTCGGTGCAGTCGGCATGCGCCATCACATCGCGCAGCATTTCCAGGACAAAGTTTTCTACGGCGGCCTCACCTACAATTCTCATCCCATGGGATGCGCCACCGCGCTGGCCACGATCCGAGTTTACGAAGAAGACAAGCTGATCGAAAACACGAGAAAGATGGGCGCGATCATGAAGCAACTCGGCACCGAACTCACAGCAAAACATCCCTCAGTAGGCGAGTATCGCTCCATCGGCCTGTTTGGAATCTTCGAGCTTATCCGCAGCCGCAAAACCCGCCATCCCATGGCCCCCTTCAACGGTACCTCCGAAGAAATGGCCGCCATTGGCCGATTCTTCCGCGAGAACGGCCTCTACACGCTGGTTCGCTGGAACAGCTTCTACACAAATCCGCCGCTGTGCATCAACGAGCAGCAACTGCGCGAAGCGTTCGCGATTATCGATCGCGCTTTGGAGATCACCGACAAAGCTGTAGTCGACTAAACGACCAAAACGACGGTGGGTGGCGAAGCTTGTCGAATTCTTTCTGTGCCGATTCGCAAGTCTGGGATACTCAGGGGCGTCATTGACACACGTGCTTTGCGGTCCCTTCGCCCAAGTTGTAGAGTCTAGGGTGTGGAATAAGCCTACTCGCGATTGTTTCAGTGTTTTAAGTGGAGCCGCGACCTCAATACTGGCAACGGCTAGCTCTAGCCGGCGGGGTTGGAGGAGCTATGACCATCAATCCTTGCAAGAAGATTATGCGAGACGCGGCGAGGGTCGTGCTCGCCGTCTCAGTGACGACGGTGTGCGCGAAGGCTCAAAGCGGCAGCGATGTGGAATCCGGCACTAATTTTCAGGGACAAGTACGCTACGAAAACAACGCGCCCGCAGAGTTTGTTCAAGTCGAGCTCTGGACGGACGGGGAAAGTACCTGGCGCACGTTCGCTTTGACGGATCGGTCAGGGAAGTTTCACACCGGAAGCCCGTGCATGGTTATCCAGTACAAGATCGAGGCTCCCGGGTATCGTCCCACCTCGGGCAGCGTCGATATGAGCATCACGCCCTGTCGAACTCTCCAATGGATCACCCTCAAGGCACTCCCCGGTACAAAGCCGGGCGGGGCCCCCGCGTCCGGAGTGATCGACGCGAGGGTCGCCGCAATCCCTCCAGATGCAAAGCAGGAATTCGATGCTGGTCAGAGAGCGATCAACGATAATGACTTCATGGGCGCAATCCCTCACCTTCAGAAGGCGATCGCGCTCTACCCTAGATATGCTGAGGCCTACCAACTGCTAGGCGTCGCCGAATTACAGATGAACCATGGCGCCCAGGCTGAATCCTCCTTGTTAAAAGCAATCGAGATCGAAGACCGGATGCCGCAAGCCCAATACTTGTTGGGCGTGCTTTATGCGAAGACTCACCGCGCGGATCTGGCCGAAGGGCCATTTCAGCGATTCGCTGAGCTTGATCCTCAAAATCCCGATGCCTATTTTGAGCTCGCCAAAGTAAGCTTTGCGTTGAACAAATTTCCGGATGCGGAAATGCACGCTCGTAAGTCGATCAAATTGGAGGAGACAAATGCAGGCGTCCACATTGTCCTGGGATACGCCCTTCTCCGACAACGGAAGGCCGAAAGTGCCAAACAAGCTTTTCAAAAATTCCTGAAGCTGGATCCAAACAGCCCAATGGCCACGGATGTAAGAAACACAATCGTCCAAATCGACCAACAGACGCACAAGTAAACGAAACTCGCGGTTCCTTGGGAGAAAACATCCAATCGTTGAAAACTGCCGATGGAACGTTTTAACCCCTTCAGGGGCGGCCCGCCAGAAGTGCAGCGAACGAAACTAAATCGAAAGTCGTCCGCGACAGACCCACCTTTCCATTGAGAAAGATGTACCTGCGGTCCTGCGCTGAACGCAGTTGCGTGTATAGTGGCCGCAATCTGGCCGCGACAAACCCAACCTGGAAGGAATCCCGATGACAAAAAACGAACTATCGCGACGTCGGCTGATGCAGATGGGACTCAGCGCTGCGGCCACCGCCGGTTTGGTCACAACCGGCGGCGGCGCCCTGGCCCATGCCTCGGATCTAAGTTCGGCCAGCCAGAATGCTCCTGGCAGCCTCAACTTCCGAAACTCAATCGGTAATGCCTATCTATTCCTCAACCAGATGATGGACGCCTACGCGCAAGGCTCGACGATCCGTCTATGCCAGAGCTACTCCGATCAGATCGCAGGCGGCACGTTCCTCAGCACAGCGTTCATCTACGACAATGCGCTGCTGGCACTCGCCTACCTCGCCCGCGGCCGTGCTGCCGACATTGCCCGCGCCAAGATCATCGGAAATGCCCTTCTGTACGCTCAGCAAATCGATCCTGCGGGGGACGGACGATTCCGTCAGGCATATTTTGCGGGGGTTGCCGATAGCAACGGTGTCTTCGTTACCCCCGGCCTTTCTTTCTTTCAAGGGAGTGCGGTGGGCGATGTGGCCTGGCCTGGAATCGCACTCGCGCAACTGTACGCACGCACCGGAAATAAAGCTTATCTGGACGGCGCCCTGCGCGCTGCCAATTTCATCGAAACCACTACTCGCGACAACGTGAATGTCCCTCCGGGCGGTTACTTCTTTGGCAATGGACAGTCGAACAAGTCCACGGAACACAACATCGACGTCTACGCTCTCTACACCATGCTGGCTCGCTTGTCTGGCAACAACTTCTGGCTCGACGGCGCGCAGCACGCGAGAGCCTTCGTGCAAGCCATGTTTGACGCCCCGTCCGGCCACTTCTGGACGGGCACTTCCGATCCGACCCACATCTTCTTCGACAACAGCCCGGAGGATGTGCAGACCTGGTCTTACCTTGCGTTCCGTGATCCAAATTTCGCGGTCGCAATCGACTGGGTGAAAACCAACCTCGCCACCACCGATACAACGTTTGCCTTTAACAATAGCTGGGGCAACAACGGCTTGCGATTGCGCGTTTCGGGCATGACCTTCGCCAGCCTGAGCAAACTGGGTACGGTACTTGGCGACAATTCCGTCGATGCCGACGCAGTGTGGTTGGAGGGCACTGGCCATCTGATCGCCGCGCTCTTATTTCGCCGCATGCCGCCCGGCAAAGACATTCCCAGCTTCCATGGCGACCTTGACCTCGCCGTCTCTCTTATAGAGAACGTGCAGGTTGCTCAAAATAGTCTGGGTGCTGGGCAGACCGTCAACGGTCAGCCCCTCGTGGTTGGGCAGGGCTTGACGGCATCGACCAGTGTTCTGAATACCGGCTTCGGCTTCAACTATTTCCCCTATCTCCATATCGGGGCAACATCCTGGTATGGGATGGGAGCTTTGGGCACGAACCCGCTCAGAATCTTGAACCGCGATTGAGGTGGCACTACGCTACGGTAAGACCCGCGCGGTCCGGGTTCTTACGTCGTTTCGCGGGCGCGTTTCCCGGGTTCCCAGGTTCGCGCCCGTTCATAGTTCGCTTAACTTGCCCTTTGCGTTTCTTCGTGAATCCTTGGCGCCCTTTGCGTTGAAGAACTCTTACGCTCGCAAGCCAACGACTCGTCCTGCAATCTCTGTCCCTGGCTGAAATTTCTCGGACTCAGTGCTAAAGTCCTTGTGCGTGGCCCCGTAGCTCAACTGGATAGAGCATCAGTCTTCGGAACTGAGGGTTGGGGGTTCGATTCCCTCCGGGGTCGCCACTTCTTTGATTGCGCCCTCGCTGCCGTACCATCTCTGCGATTGCCCACTAACGCAAAACAGGTGTACACTTCGCCGCGATCTCGGGTCTCCTACCAATCGCGAAAACATAGAGTTTTGGGAGGATGCAACCATGCAGCGCAGACTGCTTTTCTCATGGCTCGCTGGATTGCCTGTTCTTGCACTGACTTCGGTGACTGCTCAAGACACCCCGAAAACCAAAAAGCTCAAAATCATGATGAAGAGTGCCTGGGGCTCGGATGATCCGACGCGCGCATCATTTCCTTTCATTCACGGACTTGCGCTCGCCGACGCCGGTCACGACGTGCAGATCTTCCTCACCGGCGAAGCCACCAATACCATGCGCAAGGCAACCGTGAATGCAATCATGCCCGTGGGCTGGCCTCCGCTCAGCGAAACCCTCGACAGAGTCGTCGCCAAACACATCCCGGTCTTTTCTTGAGGAGCCTGTTCCCGGGCCCGTGGGGTCACGGAAGCAGATTTGAACCAATGGGGAGCGAAATTCGGGACCCCGGCGATCTTTGTCTCGATGGTGGAATGGGCGGATCGGATCATCACCGAGTGACTTTCTCCCCCGTCGGTCTCACAGTTGTCCTTCCTTGGTGGCCAGATCCGAAAACTGCGGATGGTTGTTGAAGAACGGATTCGGTTCCCTTTGTAGTAAGCGCTTCTGCTGAGTGATGGCCACGTCCGAACAGCATCTGCTGGAAGCGTCCGTGCCATAATCTCGCACGAGCAGATCGCTCGGAACGATTCCGTACTCGCAGCTTCATGCATCGCGCGCAGCCGGCCTAGCCATCCGAAGCGCCCCTGTCGTACACTCCCTTCAAGGGCAGCGTTCCATCCGCCCCGCGGCTGAAGTACCCGCATTCAAACGGATCCACCCCCGGCGGTGCTAGCCGAGCTCGAAAACTCTGAAATCTTGCACAAAGCAATTTCCGCTGCTTCTTGTTGACCCAAAACAGAGCCCGCCTCGACACCCCGCTCAGCCAACGAGAGTTATTCATTCTTGTTGCCGTCAGTTTTGCTGTCACGTGGATCACAGCCCTGGTGCTCCATCAGTCGTTTAGGCTTGCTGTGGAATACGGCGATAATACTGCCTATCTCGAGGTAGCCAACGCCATCCGCCGATGGGATTTCCAACATGTCTCTATCCAGCGCTTCATGGGGTACCCCTACCTCATCGCTGC